>Ga0111538_10001923_pt1 | contig 29142 bp, 22 predicted proteins | sample SoiMethybrSBSTD1_FD_79669 | JGI IMG/M metagenome (GOLD analysis project Ga0111538, IMG submission 79669) | Bulk soil microbial communities from a Populus tree surrounding site in Tennessee, USA - Soil MetaG P. TD hybrid SBSTD1 (version 2)... | ecosystem: Environmental > Terrestrial > Soil >... | reverse complement strand
CGGCCGCCAAGCGCATCGAGCGCGTGCTGTGGAACGACCCGGCTTCCGGAGTGATGCGCCACGCCGATGCGGGCTATGAGGAGGCGATCGCCTGCGCGCGGCAGTTCGGCCTGAAGTTGCCGAGCTTGAATTGAGCCGCACGACGTGCTGATCGGGCGTCCGGTCAGTGGCTCTCGGCCGCCAGGACGGCTTCGGCCCGAATCTCCTCGGTCAGCCGCGCCTTGAGCGCCGAGAACTCCGGACTGGTCTTGATCGTGTAGTGGCGCGGGTGCGGCAGCTCGATCGCCAGTTCCGCCTTGATCCGTCCGGGTCGCGCCGTCATCACCACGACGCGGGAAGCGAGGAAGATCGCCTCCTCGATGTCATGGGTGACGAAGAGCACGGTCTTTTGCTCGCGCTCCCAAATGCCGAGCAACAGCTCCTGCATCAACGCCCGCGTCTGGTTGTCGAGCGCGCCGAACGGCTCGTCCAAGAGCAGGATCTTCGGGTCGTTGGCCAGCGCACGCGCGATCGCGGTGCGCTGCTGCATGCCACCGGAGAGCTGCTTCGGATAGTGTTGCGCGAACCCGCTCAAGCCGACGCGCTCCAGCCACTGCTGCACGATCCCGCCGCGCGTAGCTGCCGGCATGCCCCTCTCGCGCAGGCCGAACGCGATATTGTCCGCGATGGTGAGCCAGGGAAAGAGCGTATAGGACTGAAACACCATGCCGCGGTCGGCGCCCGGCTCCACGATCGTTCGCCCGTCGAGCGCCACGCGCCCGCTGGTCGCGGTATCGAGGCCGGCGACGAGGCGCAACAGCGTCGACTTGCCGCAGCCCGAGGGGCCGAGGATGGTCACGAAGTCGTTGTCCCCGACCGCAAGGTTGATCGGCTCGAGCGCCCGCGTCGGCGCGCCGGCGCGCGCGCCGGGAAAGGTCCGCGAGGCGCCCTCGATGACGAGCGTGGTCACGCCAGGCTCCATGGGAACATCGCGCGATTGATCGCCTTGAACAGGAAATCGGAGATCAGTCCGATCACCCCGATGACGATGATGCCGAAGATCATTTGCCCGGTGGCAAGCAGGGCCTGGCTGTCGATGATCATGTGACCGATGCCGGACGACGAGCCGATCAGCTCGGCGACGATCACGTAGGTCCAGGCCCAGCCAAGCACGAGGCGCAGCGTCTCGGCGATGCTGGGCGCGGCGGCGGGGATCAGCACCCGACCCAGGATGCCGCGATCGCGCGCCCCGAGCGTCAACGCCGCTTCAACCAGGTCGCGCCGCACGCCACCGACGGTCACCGCCACCATCAGCACGATCTGAAACACCGAGCCGATGAAGATCACCAGCAGCTTCTGCGCCTCCCCGATCCCCGCCCACAGGATCAGCAGGGGAATGAAGGCGGAGGCCGGGAGGTAGCGCGCGAACGAAACGAACGGCTCGAAGAATGCTTCGATCGGCTTATAGGCGCCCATCAGGATGCCGAGCGGCACCGCGACCAGCGCGGCGAGCACGAAGCCCCCGAATACGCGCCAGACGGTGACCCCGATATCGAGCAGGAAGCCATGCCTGGTCAGCAGCAGCCAGCCTTCCTCCAGCATCGTCAGCGGGTCGGCGAGGAAGGTCTTGGACACGAAGCCGCCGAGCGTCGCGAACGCCCAGGCGGCGAAAAACAGAACGAAGAACAAGATGCCGAGAAAGACGCGGGCCGCATTCGAGACGGGAGCGAGCGGCCGCATCTCACGTCCGCTCAGCGGTCTGGCGCGCGAGGCCCATTCACGGCCCCGTCATTGGCGAGCCGAAGGCGAGGTCATCCAGAACATCGGCGCCGCAACCGGATTGCTTCGTGGCTCCGCTCCTCGCAACGACGAAGCCTCACTGAATGAAGCGCGTATCCACGATCTTGCTGAGGTCGGGAATTGCCTTGATGATACCAAGCTCCAACAACAGGTCGGCGGCTTCCTTGTTGAACGCCTGGAACTCCGCGGCAAAGAACTTCCTGTTTGCCTCCTTGTCCTGCCAGCGCAGGTACTTCGCCGAGTTGCCGAACTGCTCGCCGGTCTGCTTGACGTCGGCGCCCATGATCTCATAGGCCTTGGCCTGGTCGCTCTTGACCATCTCGAGCGCGTCGAAATAGCTCTTCACCAGCGCCTTTACCGCCTCTTCGTTCTCGGCAATGAACTTCGGCGTGCAGCCGAACGTGTCCATGACCATTGGATAGTCGAGCGTCGTGGCGACGATCTTGCCAGCCTCCGGCTTGGCACGAACGGCGGACAGATAGGGTTCGTAGGTCATCGCGGCGTCGTTCTGGCCGGCGAGAAAAGCCTGCGCCGCAGGTCCGGGCTCCATGTTGACGACCGTGACGTCTTTCACCGTGAGCCCGTTCTTCTTCAGGAACCAGGCGAGCGTGAAATAGGGCGCGGTGCCCGGAGCCGATGCGGCGACCGTCTTGCCCTTCACATCCTTGACCGACTGGATGTTGTTGCGCACGACCATGCCATCGGCGCCATAGGACTTATCCAGCTGAAACAATTCCGTGGTGGCAACGCCGTTGGCGTTCCACACGATCCAGGTCTCGACCGTGGTCGCTGCGCACTGGATGTCGCCCGACGCGATGGCGAGATGCCGGCTCGCCTGCGGAATCTTCTTGATCGTGACGTCGAGGCCGTTCTTGGCGTAAATGCCGGCTTCCTTCGCGAGCGTCAGCGGAGCAAATCCGGTCCATCCTGAAATCCCAATGGCGACCTTGGTGCCCTGGGCCGGCGCCGGCGTTGTCATGAACGCTGCCGCAAACGCTGCCGCAAGCGCAGTCCCGAGGATCCTGATCGGCTTCATGGGTCGGCTCCCAGATCGGGCGAAATCTCCTGAACTCATGCCAGCACGGCCGGCAAGAGTGAGTCAAATAAGACACATTTGGCGCCTGCCGCCAGCAATCGAGGGGAATGCGAGATCGGTACTATCGCGGCGATTGGGCCCATGAGCGCGGCCCTTGCGCGCTCGCGTACGGAATGCATGATCACTCTTGTTATTGATTTGGATCAGAGCAGGGAACCGTTCCCCTGCGGCACTGACCCTTGCGGGTACCGGCGCAAGCGGCCGGGCGCGTTCGTGAACTTCGGAGGTCTGGGATATGGCCGCGTCCGCCCGTGCGATGCGGGCAGTCATTAGTCGGCCGGGACGCGCTGCGCTGATGGCGGTCACACCCTGAGCCTTCCATTGGAGCGGGCACACGTGCTCAATTCGCATGGCCGTTTTGTCTGGTACGAGTTGAGTACGACCGACCTCAAGGCTGCTGCTGCGTTCTACGCCAAGGTTATGGGCTGGAGCGTATGGGATGCATCTGTTCCCGGCAGGCCCTGTATCTTATTCAGCGACGGGAAAACCTCGGTCAGCGGGCTGACCCACCTGTCCGACGACGCTAGAGGAAGGGGCGCAATGCCAAGTTGGACCGGGTATGTCGGGGTCGACGACGTCGACGCCACGGTCGACCGGATCAAACGCCTGGGCGGCGCCGTGCATGTCCCCCCGACGAACGTTGCCGACATCAGCCGATTCGCAATCTTCGCCGACCCGCAAGCGGCCAGGCTGGCGTTGTTCAAATGGCTGAAGCCTCAGCAGGAGCAGCCGGTCGAGCCGGGCGCACGCGGACACGTCGGCTGGCATGAACTGCTCGCCACCGATCAGCAGCAGGCGTGGGCCTTCTACGGCGAACTTTTCGGTTGGCAAAAGACGAACGCGGATGTCGACGAGACGGGCACATATCAGCTCTTCTCCGCCGCAGGGCAGACGATCGGCGGCATGCTCACCAAACCCTCGACGATGACGGTCCCGTTCTGGCTCTATTATTTCAACAGCGGCGACATTGACGCGACGGCACGGCGGGTCATGGCGGCCGGCGGCCAGATCGTCGACGGCCCGGTTGAAATCCCGGGCGGTACGTGGATCGTGCGGTGTAGCGACCCTCAGGGCGCCATGTTCGCACTGCAGGGGAAGCGGAGCGGCAACGCCATTGGGTATTTCGGACGCGTCGCCTCGCCCGGACCTTCCGGCGCGCGAGGCCGAACATGGTCGTGGTGAGGACAGAGCACGGCGGATGCCTGGCCGAGAGCACCGCTACGCGTCATCCGTCGTCTGTCCACTGTCTCCCGCCGTCCGATCAGTCAGTCGGACGCCGGGATTCTCGCGCCGCGCCCGAGCGCGAATTGACCAACCGGGCCTTCCACGTGGAATGCGATCCCGGTCATCTTTGCGAACAGATCGACATTGGTGCTCCCGATCGCACATCCGCCGAGATCCATGTCGGTCGTCATGAGGTACAGCGTTTGAATCAGCACGCCGACGTCCTTCAAGACGAGCGCATAAGCGAGCGAACTGTACTTCCATGAAACGCGGCCGAAGCGCGCCGCAATTGTGATCAAGACTTGCGGCGGCGCGGGCGCGTCCATTGCGAATTGGGCCCCCGCCAGCAGCGCTTCGACTTCCTGCATGCGAGCGCCGATCGGCATCAACGCGTGCCCGCCGGCGTCGTAATGATAGAATCCGCGGGCAATCCCTTCGCATCTGCCGACTGCCAGATAGAGCTCGAGCTCGTAACTGGCGCCCGCCGACGGATACGGCCTCGCCGCATACGCCACCACCGGACGGACGTCGCCGAGGTCCATTCTGCTTTTCCATGTCGACCGGACGCGCGCGGTGCTGTCGAGAAACCGCGCGAGCTCCGCAAGCGTGATCGGTTGCTGGTTATCGAAGGTGCGAACCGAATGTCGTTCACGCAGGAGCCTTGCGGCCGGCGAGACGACATCCGCAGGCGCGAGCGTCAGCCCGTGCAAATCGATCTTCTGACCGGGCCAGCGACGCCGCACCGCCGGTAGCGGCGACCTGACGGCCGCATAAGCGCAAAGTCCGCCGAGCGGATTGGCGTGTCGGCCCTGCGTACTGCGTGCGTGGAACAGCAGATCGTGAAAGTCCCAAAGCACGAGATCAGGGTCGCCCTCGGCGGCTCGCAGACTGCCGTCGTCCGCGGTATTGACCTTGCCAAGGATTTCGCAATCTACGAGCAGGGCGAGAAGCTCAAGTCCTGGAAAACCGTTCTGCCGACGCAACCGTTTGACTTGTTGCGGCGTGGAGAGCCGGGTCAGGGCGGCCGCGATGCTCGGATCGTTGATCCTGAACAACGCGCCGGCGCGCGGCGATTCCAGCACCATGTCGGCGCCTCGCCGCCGCATGTAAGCGAACCGCGACAGCACGAGAACGTCGGCATCACGGAGCGGCGGGGTTCGCGGCCAGTAGTCGCCGACCTGCGGTTCGATGACCACTTGGATCTGATGGCGCGATCGCTGGACGCGGTACTCCAATAGGCCGTGCCGAGCCAAGCGATGGGCCAACCGATCCGTCTCCTTGTCGACAATCCGGCGGCCGGACTCAAATGCGGCGAGGGCGAGCCCTTCGCGCAACTTTTGCGCACGCTCGGCCGCACCGGCACTGAATGTTCCCAAGCCGACCGAATAGCCATGAAAGTGGGCGACGATGCTGCCGTCGGAGCGTGCTTCCAGCGCGACGTAATCTCCCAGCCGGGCGGACACAGTCCGGGTTGAAGCCCTACGCGCTCTGTTTGCCGGCCGAGGGCGCAAGGAGGAGCAGACCTTAGGTATGGGGGTGAATCGGATTGAGCTCGCTTTCCGGCAGCGGTTGCTCTCGCCATCCGAGCTTCACCGGAACATCATAAAGTCGGCCCGGCGCGAAACGGCGATAGAAATGCCGCATCCCAGGAACAATCACGCGCACCACCGGCACGTCGATATCGGGGCGCGTCTGATCGAGCACGAGGAAATCGAGGCCCTCGCGCTCGGCCGTGCGAACGCAGGCCGCGACCTGCTCGCGCGCTTCGAGGCGGCCGAAGGTCGAGCTGGAGTCGGGTTGGACCGCCGGGCTGTCGTTCGGCGTCAAATAGGAATGGTCCTGCAGACGAAACGGCGCGATGCCGTCAAGGCTCGACTTGTCAGGCTGCCCGCCGCCCATGCCCCCGATCGACAAGAATTGGTTCAGCTCCGTGAGTGCTCGCAGCAAAGCAATGCGCGGGTCGAAGTGTGCGCCCGACCCGAACTCGATATTCTCCTGCCCGTTGTTCATCCAGTGGCCAAGCGCCACAAAGCTCGGAATTCCGAGATCGCCGGTGACGTCGAGCACCCAAAGCCGGTGCCCGGTTTCGGCAAGCTGGATTTGCAGATCGCGGACATAGGCATCGTCGATCTGGCCGAGGTCGACGCCAGTCCGCTGCAGGCGGTTATACCACCAGATGGCATAGGAATCCCGCTCCACCAGCTCGAGGAACCCCTGGACGATTGCCTCCGCGAGCGTGTTGCCGGCCGCGCAACCGTTGGAGTCCGCGTTGATCTCGGCGGGTCCGCGGTAGAAAAAATACAACATGCTGGTCGGCAGATATTTGAAGCGTTGGTGGCGCAGCGACCACACCGGCGACCATTCGATCTCGGCCGATGGATCGAACGGGCTCGGGATCATCCGCGCCTCCGCCGAATCCCCGCCCTGCGCATATTGCGCGTCGCTGAACAGCAGGACGTCATTGGGAGGAATGGCATCGCCCGGTGGGAAGTCCAGGAACCGCCGCGTCACCCTGATCTCGTCGCCCTGATAAATCCCGGAATAACGCTCGATCGCCTCCATAAGCGCGCTGGCCTCTCCCTGCTCGGCAGTGCTGCCCTTGCCGAAGCTTCCGCCGCTCAGTCCGGCCCTGAGCTCATCGACGGTCCGGGCGGGCGCCGAAAAATTGTGTGCCGCAAAGTAGTTGGTATTCAACGGCACATCGGCTTCGATGCGTTCAAGCACGGAAACCACGCCTGTGAGGGGACTGACGTGTCGGCGGAAATGCGCGACCGTGGCGCGCGGCGAAACCGTCCGGTACCCCCCGCTCGTCATGACCAGCTTGCCGCCCGCGCCGAGCTCGATCGGGACGGGCGCACGGCGCGGATCCCACGACTTCTTGCGGCCGCAAATCGGGCATTGCGGGCGGGCTGTCACGGAATGCTTGACAATGGTCGCGCCTAATAGATCGAGGCTGATGATGTGGTCGCTCAATTCCGTACGAAAGTCGGTAGCGATCGCTTTTGCGATTTCGACGGCCGCGAGCTGAATGCCGTTTTGTCCGAAGGTGTGCCGGGCGAGAGGGGAGATGGCGACGCAGCGGGCCTGCCTGCGATCGAGCATCCCCTTGATCTCCCGGTTCCGTCTCATGCGGTCGGCAAGGCAAGCCCAGCATGCGCTCTTGCCTGGGCGCAACACCGGTCCCACCAGGGGAAAAATGCCTGACGGTTGCGCAAGCAGCCAGGGCGTACGGTCCGACAGGTGCTGCCGGTTCAATTCAGCCAGTCGTCGATCGAGATAGTCACTTACCAGCGTGACCGTCAGTTCGGGCGAACGCTTCACGACGCGGACCCCGAGCCCACGCAGGGCGATCTCGAGCTCCGCTGCGCCCTCAACGTCGATCGATTGAATGCGCACGCGACACTTCTGAAGGTTCTTCTGCGCTGTATCGGGCGACATGCCGAGGCTTGCCCAATAGGCCGCCGCTGACCCATTGGAGGACGGCGATGCCGGAACGACATAACGGCGATCGACGAGCCGCTTCAGGGCTTCATGGATCTTGTCGGATGGAAAGTTGTGCTCGAGCCTTCTGGCGAGGTCGCGAAAGCTCCTTCCGCCCTCACCGATTGCAGACGCCAGCGCACAATAGAGCTCGCCGTGAAGAAAGAACTTTCGGTCCTCGGAATAGAGACACACGGCGTCTGGCGGCAGCACATACACCGTGAAATTCGGCGCGAACTGCGGGACGTCTTTGCCATTGTATGGGGCGGGGGTGCTCCCGCGATCGCCCGTCACGCGGCCAGCACGCAACCCTCTACCGCGATCGCGGCCGGTCCGAGTTGCCATGGGAAGCCGCGCATTCTCCAGTTTGCTGACTAACGTTTCCGAGCTCGCCCGCGAGCAATTGCGGCGCTCACGTCTTTCGATGAGATCAGCCGCCGCTCGGACGGCCATGCGCACGGCCGACCCGCGCACCCATGCGGGCAACGCCGCAAACGGCATGGCTGGCCGGCCGACCGAATCCGATCAACCGGCCATTTCGATCCGCGATGCAACGCGAAACGTGTTCGAGTCTAGCACCAGGGGCGTGTGCAGGCTCCCCACGATAAGCAGCAGCTGCAGCTGCAGCCGGCGGCGCAGGCGACCACGCCGACGCCGCATCGCCGCACTACACCGCAGCCGCCTCCGCAGCGGCCTCCGCATCGGGCCACAGCGCACCCGCCTCCGCAGCGGCCGCCGCATCGGCCTGCTCCGCCGCATCGGCCGCCACCACCGCAGCCGCCCCCGCACCTTCGGGCTATCCGTTCATCGAGCCGGGGAGCTCCCATTTCCCGGTCGAAGACATAGAAGGTCGCGAGACTGACGTCGGAGATTTCCTCCTCGTCGAGAGTGACGAATGGAGGCGGCGCGTTCGTTTGCGACGATCCATTCGTTGTCGGCGCCATCGCGGCCGATGCGCCGCCAACCATTGCCAAAGACACCCCGGCGGCTCCCAAAACCGGCAAGGCTTTGTCCGAACGTTTTCGCTTCGAAACTTCCTTCGCGCGCGCCATTGTCAGGCCCTCCTGCATCCCCGAGCGACTGCTCTGATGCACACAGCGTACCGCACAGAGCGATACACGGCGAGACTAGCAGAGCCCTGATCACCCGAAGCTGATTCAGATCAGAGACGTCGAAAACAGCGACATAACAGTACCTTCCACGGCATAAATTGCAAGGCCGATACCCGACCAACCCGAAAAAGGTACGGTGGTAGAGTTGATTGCGCCCCTACCCCACCTTCGGGCTGGAGCGTCGCGGCTGCCGTTGCGCGGCTACGCTCGGGACAAGCCGTGGCTGTACCTGAAACATTTTCAGGCGACCCGCACCTGCACGTAGCGGCCAGGCGCGGGCTCGGTTTCGGGGAAGGCGCTGCTGCCCAGCTGCTTGCGTGCAGGCACCTGCTCGCCGGACCGCGAACGCAGCCAGTCACTCCAGTCCGGCCACCAGCTTCCGGGTATCTCGCGCGCAGTCTCCAGCCAGCGCCCAGACCCCTTGCCCTCCTCGCCCTCGACCCAGTAGTTGCGCTTGTTGCGCGCCGCCGGATTGATCACGCCGGCGATGTGGCCGCTCGCTCCCAGCACGAACCGCGCGGCGCCGGACACCAACTCCGTGGTCTGGTAAGCGGTCGGCCACGGCACAATGTGATCCTCGCGACTGGCCAGCACATAGCTGGGCGCATCGATGGTTGAAAGGTCGACCTTGACCCCACATTGCGTCGTCTGGCCGGGGGCCCGAAGGTTGTTGTCCAGGTAGGTGTTGCGCACGTACCAGCAGTACATGGGGCCGGGCAGGTTCGTGCTGTCGGCGTTCCAGTAGAGAATGTCGAATGCATCCGGCTGGCGCCCTTCCAGGTAGTTGCCGACCACGTACGGCCAGATCAGATCGTTTCCGCGCAGCGTGTTGAACACGAAGGCCAGCTCGCGCCCCGGAAAGATGCCGCCCGCGCCAATCGTGTGCTCGCGTGCCGCCAGGCTCTGCTCATCGATCAGCAAGCCGATCTCGCCGGCAGGGGTGAAGTCCAGCATGGTGGTGAGAAACGTCAGGCTTGCGATCTTGTCCTCGTCGCGCGCCGCCATGACGGCCGCCGCGCAACCCAGCAGCGTGCCGCCGACACAGAAGCCGAGCGCATTGACCTTGTCGGCATCCGTGATCTCGCGGGCCAGGTCGATCGCCCGCATGACCCCGTCGGCGAGGTAGTCGTCCCAGGTCAGATGGCCTTGGTCAGCCGTGACGTTGCGCCAGGACACCATGAAGACGGTGTTGCCCTGCTCGAGCGCGTAGCGAACGAACGAGTTATGGGGCTGCAGATCCAGTATGTAGAACTTGTTGATGGCGGGCGGAATCATGACCAGCGGGCGAGCACCTACCGTCTCGGTCAGCGGTCGGTATTGGATCAGCTGAATGAGGTCGTTCTCGAAAACGACCGAGCCGGGCGTGGTCGCAAGATTGCGGCCGACCTCGAAAGCCTGCTCGTCGGTCATCGAGATGCGGCCCTTGCCGAGATCCCCGAGCAGATTCCGCACACCGGAGGCCAGGCTGTCGCCGCCGGTTTCCATCGCGCGCTGGATCGCCTGCGGATTGGTGGCGAGGTAATTCGACGGGCTCAGCGCGTCGAGGATCTGGCGCGCGAAGAAGCGCATGCGCCCCCGTGCTTTGTCGTCCAGGGACGCCCGCTCGATCAGGTCGTTCACGTAGCGGGCGTTGACCAGATAGGACTGTCGGAGGAATTCATGGTACGGGCTGTTCTTCCACTCTTCGCCGGCGAAGCGCCGATCGCCCTTTGCGGTCGGCACTGTCGCCGCGCCCGTCAAGCTACCCATCCACACAGCACCCATCTGTTGCAGGTATTCCTGCTGGACCGCGGCGAGCTCGGCGTAGCGGGTGAAGTCGCTGGCGTTGTCGCCGCTCGTCAGCAGGGCGGTCGCCAGCTGCTGCATCATCGCCTGGCTGGTTTGCGAAAAGCTCGTCAGGTACTCGAGTGGGAGCGGGGTGTTCATCGGTCCCTCGACAAGGTTTCACGTGCGGCCCACCGCGTGCGGCTACTGCCGCGCACGCAGCAGCACTGAATTAGCTCGCAGCCAGGCCCCCGAGGCCGCAAACCCATGGTCCCATGGCGTGCCGCGGCTTTCACCGCACCGCGAACACAAGGAAAGCCGTTAGGAGCGCCCGGCCTCGCCCCAACGAGAAAGAGACGTCGGTTCGAACATCGTTGCGGTTCTTCCTTGGGGGGAGGCGAGCCACTCGTCCAGCTCCTGATCTGTGCTCGGTCGACGCCCCACGGCACCCTCAAAAAGAGCAAGCAAATGGGCTCGGACATCCTCCGCTTCGTTCTTGTCGCTCATAGCTACCTCCTGTAGCTCCCCGGCGGCAAAGCTGTTCGCGTGGACAGCCGCAAACATTAACCTAGACCGCCGGCGAAAGTTTTGATCTCGATCAGTACGCTTCAACTAAAAAAACTTTTTGGATAGTCGCACACCTCCTGCTAGTGCTTCGGCAGGGGATCGCTCTCTCCCCACGAAGGCAGCGCGCCTCGGCCGCCGGGCTGGCGTGGGGGCCGGGCTCGGATAGGAGCACTCCACAATGTTGAAAGGATTCTCGCCTGGGCTAGTCTGCGCAGAGGTAAAGGCAGTCTTCGATGATTCATGTTGAACTGCTGCGCGACCACGGCATCTTCGTTATCACGCCTGATGGCCCTCTCGACAAGGCGGATTTCGAGCTTCTTACAGAAGAGCTCGGTCGATTCCTTGCATCAAAACAAAAGGTCGCAGGCGTTATGATCCGCACGAAGTCATTCCCCGGCTGGCGAAGCTTCGGGGCATTACTGTCGCATCTCAGATTCGTTGCGGCTCACCATCGACACATCGAGCGCATCGCTGTGGTGACCGACAGCCGATTCCTTAAGGTCATTCCGCACGTTGCCCGTTATGTGGTTCGACCGCGAATCAAGCTCTTTGGCTCCCAGGAGGAAAGATCGGCGCTGGCGTGGCTCGAAACAGGCCAATAACCGATCACCTTTTCGCGGGGGCAAACACCTGATTGCTAAATGGAGAAGGAAATATCGGCTTTCGAACAACGATGAATGCCCGGTCGGCCGCTTGATGGCAATTGTTGCATTCGTTCGTCAACTCGGCAAACGCCTTCTCGAATCTCACCGCGTTCCTTGCTTTGATGGATTCGTCGATCGTAACCGCTACCTTCTCCAGACTAGTCATATCCGAGCTGGGCATGTTGGGGTAAAGGCGCGTCGTCTCTTTGAGGCTCGCCTTGAGTTGTCTCAGTTCGTAATCAGCCAAGAGCCAATTCCTGAGATTGGCGGCATACCAAATTTTTGCATGTCTCAACTGAACGACGGCCATCATATCGGCGAGGCTTGGCATGTAGCTGGCGGAGCCCTGCGGCGCCCTGTCCTGCGCTGCGACTGGGAGGCCGGAGATGAGGAATGCGAGCATCGCACAAGAAAACGCTTGCAGTAGGCGCATGGCTATCCCCCAGAGCTGTCCTCACCTGCCGCTTTCGCTAACCCCCGAACGCCAGTATCAGATCGACCCGGAAGGTAGCAAGCTGCTCGCGGGCACTGCCCTTTGGCCGTCGCCAGCCTTGTCAGCATTGACTGGTTAGCCCGCGACCACCAGAACGATGATCCCGCCCCACATCGTGAGCATGATGTTCGAGACTGGATATGCGGGCGTATAGCCCAGCACGGCTACCGGACTACCCGAGCGTTCCTGGACGGCGGCCATCCCCGCCGTCAACGTCTGCGCCCCTGTCAAACCCCCGAGGAGAAGGATCGGGTTCATCCGCAGCACGAGATGACCGAAGAGCAATCCAATTACCTGCGGCAGCAGAGTTACCACCATCCCGCCGAACAGAATCCCAATGCCTGCCTCCTTCAAAGCCGAGAGGAACATCGGCCCCGCTTGGATCCCCGTAAGCCCGACGAAAGCCGCCAGCCCCAGCGACGTCATAAGGCCGACGGCGCCGTCGGGAATGCGCCCGAACAGTGGATAGTGAGTACGGAGATGACCAACCAGGAGTCCAGCCAGCAACGTGCCGACGCTCGTGCTCAGCGAGATCCTGATGCTGCCGACCGTAAAGGTTGCGAGGACACCAACGACGCCGCCGAGGAAAATCGCGAGTCCCAAGACGACGAAATCGACACCGGTGCTGGGGGCGACGATGGTGCCGATGTTAGCGGCCGCCCCCTGCACGACAGGCTCCGGCCCGACGATGCGGAGCAAATCGCCGCGCTGCAGGACGACGCCGGCCGCGACGGGGATCTCCTGACCGCCGCGGCTGATCGATCGTAAGTACAGGCCGCGTGTCCAATTCTCCCTCGCCGCGTCCTCGAGATCCCTGCCTGCAAGCTTCGGGTTCATCAGGAGGACATCGGCGGTCGTGACCGAGATGTCGAGGAGTTCCTTGTCCTCGACCTCCTCGGCGCGTGGTCCGATCTCGACAATGAACTGGCGCGGCCCGGAGAGCGCGATCACGTCACCCGCCTCGAGCGTCGTGTCGGGTGCTGCTCCGAGGATGCGTTCTCCTCGGCGGAGCCGGTGAATGAACAGCCGGTGCTCCGGCACGCGCGCCTCGGCAGCAGCGACGGTCAATCCGGCGAGAGGGGACCCTTCTGCCAATCGATAGGCCCGCAACTCGAATTTGCGCCATGCGGATGCCAGCCCTGGCTTGGCGCGGGTCATTCCCAACGCCTGCTCGAGCTTCAAGGCCTCCTTCCTCAGGTCGAAATTGAGGAGCGCCGGGGCAATCACCGTGCAGAAGACGATCACGCCCGCATAACCGAAGACATAGCAGACCGCGTGCGCCACGGCGACGTGAGCAACAAGCTGTGAACGGCCCGCCGCGGGCAAGGCTAACCCGTTGATCGCATCGGTCGCCGTTCCCATAGCGGCGCTCTGGCTGAGGGCACCCGTCATGAGCCCGGCCGAAAAGCCCGGATCGAGCCGCAAGGCCTTGGCAACGAGGATCGAAGCTGCAAGGCCGGTGATACAGACAACGACGGCCAGCAATATCGGCTTCATTCCATCGCGCTTGAGCGCCTGCATGAACTGCGGGCCGACCGAGTAGCCTACTCCGAACAGGAACAATAGGAACAGGAAGGATTTGGTCATATCCGAGACGGGCACATGCGCGAAATGCCCGACGAATAGGCCGGCAAAAAGGGCGCCTGTGGCCGGGCCGAGGCTGAACAGCCCAACCTTGAAGCTGCCGATCCAGTAGCCCGCCGCTATCACCAGAAATAGTGCGAGTTCCGGATAGCTGACCAGAAAGTGCTTCAACGAGCCTAACATCGCGAACGGCCAAGACGCCCCAGACACCGACAATTCGTAAGCGCGAAGATGCAAGCTCTTAGTTGAGCAGGCCCGAAAAATCGGTCAGGACGCCACCTTGGCCGAAAGGGCCGGCCCGCGAAAAGAGCAAGACCTGAAAGGACCCCCAGGGAACAGGGAGCCATCAGCGGGCTTTCGGACGAAGTGATGAGTGCAGGTGCACGATCCGCCACTGACCATCCTTCTTATGAACCACCATTGTGAAACGGAGCGGCGTCACTGCATTTGGGCGTTCTGTCTGCCACTTTCCCGCAATGACGACCGTGTCATCCGAGAGCACCAGCGCGGAGGTGTCAGTCAATGCTCGTGTGGATTTCAGCGGTGCAGTGGTGCGCGCCGCATAATTGTCGGCAAAATACTTCCGGAGGGCTTCGGGGGAGTTCCCCAGGTCGGGGCTTTCGGTTCCCCAGAACAGCGCGTCCGGCGAAAAGAGCGCGGTAGTAGCGTCCAAATCTCCGACAATGAACGCTGCAATGTACTTGTCAGCCACCGTTTGCGCTTCCTCCTTGGGCCCCGCCAAGGCTGTAACCGAAAACGCCGCCACGGCTGCGCAAACGAGTGCAATCCTGAGCATGTGTGTTTCTCCCTTGAAGGCCCGGATGCCGGGGGCGGCTCAAGCTGAGCAGTGTGGGCATGCTACCGCAATTACGGCGATTGCGCTCTTCGGCGCCTGCTGACAATTCGCCCGCAGAGCTTGGTCCAGCCCCCGGCGGGTCGCCTTTCGTTTCCGCCGCCCAGCGCGGCGCCGCGCGCGGCCGGGCGGCACCCGAAGCGCCCGCGATGACGCTAAAATCAAAGCTGCTCCGGGGTCACACTGGGAGGCGCTCACCCATCTCAATGTTTAGATGCGATAGCCGTAACGAAGCATGCACGATTTGCCCCGCGCAGTCCGTGCTTGGACGTTCCACTGGGCGATCTGTTGCGCATGGGGTGTGCATTTCGCCCACGCTTGCTCAAAGCTGAGTTTCTTCTCCCGCTCCTGCGCGGACGCGGTGTCTGGCAACCCAATGGCACCGGCTACGACTAACGCGATCGCAATTCCCAAGTCGGCGCGCGTGATCGCCTGCCCGCGAGCGGACCTCTTGCGAAGTTTGCTGCATAGTCTTCTGCCCGCTGCACCCAAAAATGCGCGGGCCCTGATCCAGATCAAAGTGACCACCCGGCGACAACCCTAATCTCCGCACGTTTCATCACCTCTCCCTCTTGTCGGCCCCGTGTGACGGGCAGGCGGCGGGACGGTCACCACCTGCGATGCAAGGCCGGCACAACGCCTGCGCCGGCGAGCCCCGGAGGTCGCGATGAGGTGCCTTGCCGGAGCCTCCGCCTTAAGCATCGCCGTGCTCCTGACGCTGCAAACGACGGGCATCGTGTGGGGAGCAGGCCCCGAGTCGCCGGACGATCCTCGCGTCGCGGCGGCGTTCGCCACGCTCCTCGCCGATTCCCGCGTTGCAAAGGCGCTCGATGGCATCAAGGCGGATGACGCGCGAACGTTGCAGGACCAGATCCGAATTACGCAGATCCCTGCGCCCCCTTTCATGGAATCGGCGCGCGCCAACTACTTCGCCAAGCAACTGCGGGAATTCGGGCTGACGGATGCGGCGATCGACGCGGAGGGGAACGTGGTTGCGCTGCGTAAGGGATCCGTCGGCAGGCCGAAAGTCGTGTTTTCGGCGCATCTCGACACGGTCTTTCCTGAAGGCACTGACGTCACCGTTCGGGAGTGGGCCGGCGCCTATTACGCGCCCGGCATCGGAGACGACTCCCGCGGGCTTGCCGTAGTGCTTTCCGTCCTGCGGGCCCTCGAAGCCGCGGGCCTCAAGACGGTCGGCGACGTAATGTTCGTCGGAACTGTCGGGGAGGAGGAGCGGGGAAATCTGCGCGGGGTGAAAGCCCTGTTCCGCGAGCACCCGGATATCGACGGGTTCGTCTCCGTCGATGGCATCGAAATTAGCGTCATCGTCAATCGGGCGACGGCAAGCCAGCGCTACGAAGTGACCTTCAGGGGACCCGGAGGTCACAGCTCAGCTGAATTTGGAGTGCCGAGTGCGATCCACGCGATGGCCCGGGCCATCGCCAAAATTGCCGAGCTGCGGACGCCCGCCGAATCGAATACGACTTTCACCGTCGGAACGGTAGTTGGCGGTACGGCCGTCAACGCGATCGCGGCGGAAGCTGTCATGACAATCGACATGCGCTCGGAGTCGGCCGAGGACCTCCGCAAACTCGAAACGCGAATCCTGGAACTTGTGCAGGAAGCGGTGCGCGGCGAAGAAGGGCGCTGGGACGTTGAGCGGCTCGACGTCGAGATCGAGCTTATCGGCAATCGGCCGGGGGGATTCATGCCGCGTTTTTCTCCGATAGTGCAAGCGACGCGCCGTGCCATCGAGGCCATGGTCAAGTCGCCCAGGATCGCCTTTTCGGGGATGAGTTCGGACGCCAACGTCGCGATGTCGCTCGGCGTTCCCGCCGCAACAATTGGCGGCGGCGGCAAGGGCGGGAATTGGCATTCGTTGAACGAGTGGTACGAGAACAAGGACGGCTATCTCGGGCCGCAGCACGCGCTACTCCTCCTGCTGGCGCTCGCCGGTCTGGAGGGCGTGAGCGAGCCGGTGCTCACCGCACGGCAGGCGCCTTGATCGCGAAAGGCCTGGTCCAGCTCTACCGCAGCCGGCGGGCTTCGAGTTCGTCGCTTCGACGACCCATTTTGATGGTCATGCCGGCCAGACCAAGCGATACCTGAAATCCACTCTGCAGGCCACGCAGTCTCATCACCACGCCATGGTCGTTCGCAAGGTTACAAACTGCGCGCCGCTGAGCAACGTCGCCCCGGCGCCTGCAGCGATATACGTGCCCGTAATATCGGTGGGGCTCCGCAAATTGCTGGCGGTACCAACCAAGTGCACGGCCGCAATCCCGAGACTGCCAACGCCGACCCCGCCAATGCGAAGAGGATATGTCTTGCCTTGATAACGCAGGACGCCGTTTCCGCCGCCAGCGGCGACAAAGAATCCTGCTTTGATGATTTTGAGGTGGACTGTGCCGGTTCGCGCATAGGACTGGGTAGCGGTCGCTACCAGAATCGCCGCCGCTGTAATAATGACCGCGAGCAGGTTGCCTACGCGTTTCGGGTTCGACAATGTCGCTCTCAGCCCCATTCAGCTTCCGTTTGTCGAAGGCCAAAGGCCCCTCGTCTCGGCCTATCCGCATGGGTCGCCTTTGGACCGATGACGCTAATGGCAATCAAGCTACTGAAACCCCGGTCTGTACGGCAAGCGAAACCCAGCGAATGCGCGGGAGCTTACTCGGTTGCTTTGCCAGCGCATGCAGCGGGCTAAAGGAGCAGATAGAGAGTCCCAGCCAGACGATGCGATTACTGAGCATCAGGTCAGGTGCGACAGGATGCCTTCGGTATCAAGAGCGTGAGGTGACAGCCCTTGATTGAACGAACCAGCTAACCACTCGACCGCCGGCGCGCCGCTGCCGGGCCTTGGGGCTTGACCGCTTGGGGCGGCCAAGCAACGAACGAACGAGAGTGCATTAGCAACCACTCGGCTGACCGGTTGCCCTCAGCCGTGGGGTAGGTATCTTTTGACCTCCGGCTCTTCGCGCGCGAGCACCTGGCTCGCGCCGGTTCGCCGTGGAGGCGTCCGGTTTGATCTAGATCAGGGATGCCGGCTGCCGGCCGGTCTAAGGAAGCTCTCGTACCCTCGTCACAGGAGAGCCAAATGTCCAAGGCAGCCAATAGTCGCGCGGTCGGGATCGATCGGTTTTTCGCCGGGCCCGGAGCAAGGGCCGACCAATGGCGCAATTTGGTGGAATTGGCTGAAGCCTGGGCTGGCGGCACGAAGGCCAACGGCGCCAAGGTCGCCGCGGCGCTCGGCGAGATGACGGCAACGGAGGAGTTCCACGCCTATCCGGGGCTGCGGCTCCTGGGTACGCTGCGGGAGCATGTGGCGGCGAACGACGCGGCCGCAACCGCGCAGTTGACCAGGCGCATCACGCGCAACCTGCTCAACCGGTCCTTCCGTCAGCACGCCGGGGATTGGGAGGGAGACGAGGACAGCGAGGTCGCGGCGGACGTGCTGCCGCCGGCACTTGGCGGCGGGGACGCACCCGCCCGTCGGCCCTATTTCGAGGTCTTGATCGTCACCGGCGCGCCGCAAAACCGTTGGGCCGCGCTCGCGACCGAATGGCGCCGCCTTCGCCGACCGCAGGACGCATTCGTGTACGAGCCGGTGCTGGCCGGCAGCGTCGAGGACGCGTTCTGCGCCGCCATGCTTAATCCCAGTCTGGCCGCCGTCGTCATCCACGAGGGCTTCCCGCTGAAGTCGCGGCACGATGCGCCGATCCTGCGCACGCTTGTCGAGAGTGCGGATCTCCCCGAGGGCCGGGAAGAGCTGGCATTGCAGCTCGCGCAGGTGCTCAACCGTGTCCGGCCGGAGCTCGACCTCTTTCTTGTATCGAATGGGAAGGTTGAGGACCTTGCGGGCAGTCCCAGCGCGGCCGCCGTGCGCCGCGTCTTCTACGCGGTCGAGGAGCTCCTGGAGCTGCATCTTGCGATCCTCGAGGGCGTGGCGGCGCGCTATGAGACGCCGTTCTTCGACAACCTGAAGAAATACGCCCAGCGGCCGATCGGCACCTTCCATGCACTGCCGATTGCGCGCGGCAAGTCGATCTTCAAGTCAGACTGGATCCGCGACATGGGCGAGTTCTACGGCCCGAACCTGTTCCTGGCGGAGAGCAGCGCCACCACCGGCGGGCTCGACAGCCTGCTGGAGCCGACCGGCAACATCAAGAAGGCGCAGGAGATGGCCGCGCGCGCGTTCGGTGCGGACCATGCGTTCTTCGTCACCAACGGGACATCGACCTCGAACAAAATGGCGGTGCAGGCGCTGCTGTCGCCCGGCGATATCGTGCTGGTCGACCGCAACTGCCACAAGTCGCACCACTACGGGATCGTGCTGGCCGGTGCACAGCCGCTCTACGTCGAGGCGTTCCCGATGATGGAATATTCGATGTACGGCGCGGTGCCGCTGCACACGATCAAGCAGGCACTCTTGAATCTGAAGGCGGACGGCAGGCTTGACCGTGCGAAGATGGTGGACCTCACCAACTGCACCTTCGACGGCCACATCTACAACACGCGCCGGGTGATGGAAGAATGCCTCGCGATCAAGCCGGACCTGATATTCCTGTGGGACGAGGCATGGTTCGGATTTGCCCGCTTCTCACCGTTCCTGCGGCCGCGGACCGCGATGGGCGCGGCAAACGACATCGAGGCCTGGATGCGCAGTCCCCAGGCGGTCGCCCAATACGAGAAGCAGCAGGCCGAGCTCGGCGACAATCCATCGGACGAGGTCCTGCTCAACACGCGGCTGATCCCCGATCCGCGCAAGGTCAAGCTGCGGGTCTATCACACCCACTCCACCCACAAGTCGATGTCGGCGCTGCGGCAGGGCTCGATGCTGCTCGTCAAGGACGTCGAGTTCCATACCGTCCAGGCGCAGTTCCGCGAGGCGGTGTTCACCCATGCCTCCACCAGCCCGAACCAGCAGCTGATCGCCAGCCTCGACGTCGCACGCCGGCAGATGGAGCTGGAGGGATACGGGCTCGTCCACAATGCGATCGAAATCGCGTTCGCCATCCGCCAGGCGGTCGCGGCGCATCCACTGATCTCGAAATACTTCTCGATCGTCGGCGCTGACGGCATGGTGCCGGCGGCCTATCGCCAGAGCGGCTTCACCGACTATCTCGAAACCGGGATGAACTGGGCGAAGGCAATCGAAAGCATGCGGGAGGACGAGTTCTGCCTCGATCCCACGCGCATGACCCTAGTTTGCGGGACCGCCGGCTACGACGGCACGCAGTTCAAGGGGCTGCTGGCGTCGCAGTACAACATCCAGGTCAACAAGACCTCGCGCAACTCGGTGCTGCTGCAGTCCAACATCAACAACACGCGCAGCGACGTCGCCCACCTGATCAGGGTGCTGGTGGAGATCAGTACCGGGGTCGAGCAGCGGTTGACGCAGGGCGGGCCCAATGTGCGCGCGACTTTCGAAGCGCGCGTGAAGAGCCTGATGACCGACGTGCCGGACCTGCCGAACTTCTCGCATTTCCATGCTGCGTTCCGCCAGGATGCGGGCGCGCGGACGAACGAAGGCGACATGCGCGCGGGGTTCTATGCCGCCTATGACGCGGACGGCTGCGAGTACATCCCGCTCGCGGCCCCGGAAATCGACCGGCGGCTGAAGGAAGGCCCGGATCTCGTCTCGGCCAACTTCGTCATTCCGTATCCGCCGGGCTTCCCGATCATGGTCCCGGGCCAGGTGATCACCCAGGAGGCGATCGACTTCATGCGCAAGCTCGACGTCAAGGAGATCCACGGCTACGAGGCCGCCAAGGGACTGAAGCTGGTGCGGGCCGACGTGCTGGCAGCGCGCACGGGCGCGGCGACGAAACGCGCCGCTTGAAGCGCGCGGGGCCAAGAGAGGAAAGGCGGTCGTGGCCATCTTCGCGACCGCCCCTGCTGACCAGCTCAAGGTGACACTGATCGATCGATCTCGGGAGCACGACCATGGGGGCCTTTTTTGAATTCCTGAAGAACAATCCCTACCTGCTGCTGTTCTTCACGGTCGGAGCGGCGGTCTGGATCGGTCGCGTCAACATCAAGGGCTATGGCCTCGGAATGGTCGCGGGCGCGATCGTGATCGGCGCCGCGCTCTCGGTCTGGGCCTCGGCCTACGGTGTCAAGCTGGAATTGAACAATTTCGCCAAGAGCCTGTTCTACTACCTGTTCATGTACGGGGTCGGCCTGCGGGTCGGGCCGTCGTTTCTCAACAGCCTGGGCGGCGACGGCATCAAGTTCAGCGTGCTCGCCGTCGTCTCGTGCGTTCTCGGGCTGGCGATCATTGTGATCGGCGTCAAGCTACTCAATTTGCCCCCCGGAACGGCTGGCGGGATTCTCGCCGGCTCGCAGACAATGTCGGCGGCGATCGGCTCGGCTGAGCAGGCGACAACCGTCATCAGGCTCCCGGCGGGCGTGACCCCACAGGATGCCGCCTCCATGGTCGCCCTTTCCTACGGCATCACCTACATATGGGGCACGGTCGGGATCATTTTGATCTGCAAGTATCTGCCGAAGTGGTGGGGCATCGATGCCAGGGCCGCCGCCAAGCAATACGAAGCCGAATTCGGCGTCGCCAACGTGGAAGGCTCGGGCCTGAGCGGATTCCGGCCTTTCGGCGTACGCGCCTACCGGCTGGAGAATCCCGCAACCGCCGGCCAGAGCATCGAGAGTTTCCGCAAGACCCATCCGGAGTATCGGATCGTCAACGTGGTTCGCGGCGACGAAGCACTGGGGGCCGACCCTGGGCTCGTCCTCCAGAAAGGCGACATTGTGGCGCTCGGCGGGCGCATCGAAGCACTGACCGACAAGATGGGGCTGCTCGGGCCGGAGGTCGCCGATCAAAAGGCGCTCAACATTCCGCTCGATCAGGCAGAAATCCTGGTCACCAACAAGGAGGTGATCGGCGAGGAGCTCATCAAGTTCCGCCACGAGCCATTCGCCGGCCAGCTCCAGGTCGTCAAATACGAACGCAGCGGAGTGCCATACCCGGCGGGACTCCATACCAAGCTGCAGCGCATGGACATTATCTCGGTGGCTGGCCTGAAGGGCGCGGTCGACGAGCTCGCAGCGAGATTCGGCCGCATCGCCCGTCCGAGCACCGCAACCGATCTCCTCACGCTCGCGGTCGGCATGATCATCGGCTTCCTGATCGGCATGATCGAGTTTCCGATGTTCGGATCTAAGGTTGGCCTCGGCAATGCCGGCGGGCTGCTGCTGTCGGGGGTGATCGTTTCGTCGGCGGTTTCGCGCTTGCGCTTCTTCGGCAACACCCCCAATGCCGCCCGCAACATCCTCGAAGACCTCGGCCTCGTGGTCTTCGTCGCGATCGTCGGCATCAATGCCGGCAACAGCCTGCTGGCGCAGCTCACCGGAACGCTTGCGCTCAAGATCTTCATCCTCGGGTTCATCGCCTGCTCCGTGCCGCCGTTCATCGTCTGGGCGATCGGCCACCACTTCTTCAAAATCAACCCTGCGGTCCTGATGGGTGGCGTCGCCGGCGCGCGTTCGCATTCCGGCCCCTGCCGCGAGGCCGCGGTCGAGATCGGCAGCTCGGTGCCGTGGATCGGGTTCCCGGTTGCCTACGCACTCTCGGGAATCCTGCTCACCGTGTTCGGGTATTTGGCAATGATCCTGGCGCAGTGACGAGGTGCCCTAAAGGGCCGTGACGATATCGGAGTTGAGCCGGGATCGTCGGATCCACCAGCAGCTACGGAATCACGCGCGGTATAAAGTCCAGTGCAGCAGATGGATCGGAAAGGACAATGTTGTACTTGAAGCATGTAGTCAAACTGGTCGCCGCTATTCTTGTTGCCGCGACGATGCTGGTGGCGACCGCTGCGCAGTCCGATGCGCGAACCGGCGCGGTGCGCCTCAGAATCGTCAAGGCCGGATTCATTGTCGGCGTAGGTGGCGGCAACGGCGTCCTGCGGTATCAAGGCAAGACATATCCTTTGACCATTGGCGGCGTCGGTATCGGCAGCCTCGGCGTTGCGGCCGTGAACCTTGTCGGCACCGCCACCAACTTGCAGAGTCCCACAGATATCGCGGGCACGTACGGCGCGGCGGGCGCCGGAGCCACGTTCGTCGGCGGCGCGCAGGTGGCGACCTTGCAGAACGAAAAGGGCGTCGTGCTCAGAGTGCGCGGCGTGCAGGCTGGATTTCAAGTTTCGCTTGGTCTGGCCGGCATGACCATTGCTCTCAAATGAAAAGTGAAAAAACGAACGGGCAATACCGCAACGTGAGGTCGGGTATTTCGCGATGATACTGGCCCTGACAAACGGAGCCGACACGGGAGCACCCGGGCTCAGGACGACGGCAAGATGACTTGGGTAAGTTACGCGGTCGCGAATGCGCCCGAGATTTTCATCTTTCTGGCAGTCGCGATCGGTACTTTGCTTGGACAGGTCCGAATCCGCGGATTCGCGCTCGGCGCCACTGCCTGCACGTTGATCGTGGCCGTCATCCTGGGCCAGCTCGGGACGTTTGTGATCCCGCCGCTGCTCCGATCGATCTTCTTCGGGCTGTTCGTCTTCACCATCGGCTATCGATCCGGCCCCGAGTTCTTTGCCTCGTTGAGCCTGCAGACGCTGTCGCAGGTCGCGTTGGCGCTCGTGATCGGCGTGAGCGGGCTGGCCGTCGTCCTGGCCTTCGCCTTCCTGCTCCATCTCGATGCCGGCACTGCCGCCGGCTTGGCGTCCGGCAGCTTGACGCAGTCGTCGATGATGGGAACGGCCTCGGGGGCGCTCAATCAGCTCGGGCTGCCGGAGGCCGTCCTTAAGCAGCTGCAGGGGAACATCGCGGCCGGCTATGCGGTCACCTACGTCTGCGGCTACATCCTGGTCCTGCTGTTCGTGCCGTTGGTTGCGCCATGGCTGATGGGCGTGAAGCTCAAGGAGGAAGCCACGAAACTCGAAGCAGCGTTGTCGGGCGGCACAACTGGGAAGGCTGGCAACCTGCTTTACCGAAGGCTTCAGGCCCGCGCGTATCGGGTTTCGGTCGCGGCGGGGCGCACCGTGGGCGAACTCGAAGCACAGATCGGCCGGCGGGTCGCGGTCGAGCGCATCCTGCGCGACGGCGTGGATGTGGAGCCGAGCGCTAAACAGGCCCTGCGGGACGGCGACGAGATCCTGCTTGCCGGGCCGTCGAGTACGATCGTCACTGCGGCGAGCGCGGTCGGCGAGGAGATCGAAGGCGAGCACGTCATGCGGGCAGTTCCCGGTGACGTGCTCGAAGTATTCGTCACCGCGCGCGAGTTGCACGGGCGGACGTTACAGCAGATCGTCGACCGGATGGGCGACCAGGCTCGCGGCGTTTTCCTTCGCGGCTTGACGCGCCATGGCCAGGAGGTGCCGGTGGCCCCAGGCACGCGTATCTATGTCGGCGACGTGATGACGCTGGTGGGCCTGACCCACGATCTCAATCGGGTCGTGCCGCGCGTCGGGCAGGCTTTTCGCTTGAGCGACCGGACCGACGTGGCGTTTCTGGCCGGCGGGCTCGCGATCGGATTGCTGGTCGGCTTGCTCAGTCTCACGGTCGGGACGATTCCATTGACGCTTGGCGGAGGCGGCGGTGCGCTTGTGGCCGGGCTCGTTTGCGGGTGGCTGCGCTCGCGCCGGCCCACGATCGGAGCGTTCCCGCCGGCCGCGCAGCAGTCGCTGATCGACATCGGGCTTGGCGGCTTCGTCGCAGCCATCGGGCTGGCAAATGGACACGCGGCCCTGGCAGCCATCCAAGCGCATGGGCTCATCCTGCTGGGCGCCGGCATCGTCGTCACACTTGTTCCCTTGGTCATCGGCACGCTGTTCGCGCATCGAGTCCTGCGGATGAATCCGGTAATCATTTGCGGCGCGCTTGCCGGCGCAATGACGGTTGACGCGGCTGTGACTGGCGCCTGCGAGGTTGCGGAGAGTCAGACTCCGGTCCTCGGCGTCGCCGTGCCCTACGCGATCTCCAACGTAGTCCTAACGGTCCTCGGGCCGATCATTGTCGGCCTCACGTTCGTGGCCTGAGAATCGTCCCATCGGTTATGCTGACATAGATCAGGGAATCGGTCCCGCCGACGGCGTACTACGGCAACGCCTGCCCGCCCGCGGCGCCGCGCAGGACAGATGGAATGTCAGCAGGGAGGCGGAGCGCGTGCGGACCGTAGCGGCGAGGTGAAAGCCCCCAGTCTGACCGAGCGTCAACTGGAGGGCCCGATCACCGACCTGGAGCGCCTCGGATACTCGCACGTGCGGACCAGCTGCACGGATTGCGGCCATAACGCTTTCACGTCGTTCTTTCTGATGCGAACGCGCGGGACCATCACCGAAGAGACCACTTTCCTGGAGCTTGCAGGCAATATCCGATGCCCGAAGTGCCGGCACAAGCTGCCGGTCGATTCGATGCGTCCCATCCAACAAAGCGAGGTGCCCGGTTCTGGCGGACCGAGAAAGGAGCGTCGCGACAGCCTTTGAGCCGATCTGCCGGCACAAGACCTAGACCGGCGCGTTTGCCCGTGAGTGAGGGTTTTCCTTTCCCGATCGGACAGCGATAGAACGGCATCTCCATATCCTCGAGGCCAGGAAAGACGCGGTTTATCTTGTCCGGCTCCAATACGCGCACGGTCAGTTGCACGTTCGAAAGCATGACATCGGTCGCGCATGAGGCGATCATGTGAACGACCGGCGCGTCGACTTTGGTTCGCAACCGCTTGCACGTCGCGATCCGGCCCCGAATCCGCTGCCCATCTATGATGAATCCACTGCCATGGAGGTCAGCATCGCGTTGGAACGAGATCTTGCCTCCTTTGGTGACGAACACCTTGTCGCAGACGGCCCGGTCACTGGCCCATACGCCGTTGAGATCGGTCGCTTGGCCCGGGTCGTTGAAAAGCAGCATCGCCCCGGCGCACGCGACCCGCGGCATGGACAATGCGACCTCTTCCCTTCACTAATCCCTCCCCAGGTTTCGATGCACCGCGGACGATGCTTGACTTGGATAGCCAAAGGGCATTCCGCCCGGAATGCGCCTGATCTACATCAAAAAGTACATGCGCATATGCCTTAAACCTCCCTTTCAGCGAGCAGCATGTCCTGAGCTCCTCGGTTCGTTAGCCTGAGGCGCTGGTTCACACCAAGAGCGAACTGCTCGGTATCACCATGTCGATCGACCGGCTGATCAATCTGTTCGTCACCATCACCCTGATCGAGATGATGGTGGCGGTCGGCCTGCGCGTCACGTTCGCCGAAATCATCGACACGGCCAGAAACTGGCGGTTTGTCGCGCGCGCAGTTGTTGCCAACTACGTGCTGGTGCCGGCAGTCGCGATCATCCTGCTGCTGTTGTTCCATGCCGATCCGATGGTGGCCGCGGGATTTCTTGTCCTGGCGGTCTGCCCGGGTGCGCCGTTCGGGCCGCCGTTCGCGCGCATTGCGCATGCCGACGTGCCCGCGGCCGTCGGTCTCATGGTCATCCTCGCCGGCTCGTCGGCGGTCCTTTCGCCCCTGCTGCTGTCCGTACTGTTGCCGTGGCTGTCGGGAAGCGAAGCGCCGCAGGTTGCGCCGCTCGGCCTCGTCGGCACGCTGCTGATCACGCAACTGGTCCCGTTGCTCGCCGGGTTGCTGGTGAACCACTGGCGCCCGCAGCTTGCAGCCAGGCTGGTCGATCCCTTCGAGCGCGTCAGCAAGTTTCTCAACCTGGGCGTCGTCGGCTTGATACTGGCGACCCAGTTTCAGATGCTGGCCGAGATCCGGATGATGGCCTTCCTCGGGATGCTGCTCTTGCTGGCCGCGAGTTTGGCAATCGGCTGGCTCATGGGTGGGCCGGACGCCGAGCTTCGCAAGACCATGGCGCTGACGACCGCGTTGCGCAACGCCGGTCTCGGGCTGGTGATCGTAACCGGCACTTTCGCGGGCACGCCGGCGGCGACCGCGACGCTCGCGTACGGGATCTTCGCCGTGCTCGGCACCCTGCTGGTTGCGCTCTGGTGGGGCCGGCAGCGCGCCGGCGCATAGCGCAGGACCGGTTTCGGGAGGAATGGCGTCCTGCAGCTTATGCGGGAGCATGCGTGCCACCGCCGGATTTTCGCGTTGACCAGCAATGACGCATGCCGGGTTACGGTTGAAAAGGACTGCCGCAAATCCGGCGATACTACTGAGCTAGATCATGCAAACTAATATCCGTTGATGTAGTCGTGCTACCCACCGCGCCCCCCGCGTGAACCCCTTCTGCGTGGTGCGCCAATGTTCGGTCGAGAACCGCTTCAAATGATGAGCCACGGAACGTTGGCTTCGACAGGAGCAACACAATGAGTGCCCTGACTATGCTTCCACGCGCTGCGCTTTTGAGCGTCGCCCTGGTGGCCGCCGGCATCTCGGCCACGGCCGCTGGCGAAGGCTCGGGCGACATTGGGCTGCCGCCTCCCTACGGCTTTTATCCCGGCGAGAGGGGTCCGGCACCCGGCCTCTATGGCAGGCCCGCACCGTACGGCTCACCGAACCAGCGTACCGGCCGGACGATCCAGCAGCCTAGATCGCGCCGATAACACGTCGAACGCGCTTCCCACGAGGCTTCCCGGCAGCTATTCGTTAGCCAGACCATCGGAGGATTTGCCATGGCCAGCCCGCAATCTGCCACCGTGCATACGATGCCAGCGCAACTTTCGCTTCCGGGCTGTGCGCTGCTCTTGCTGCTGGGGTGGGGGACGGGACCGCTGATGGCGCAGGCGGCACCGCCGGCCGCGCAAGCCCAAGCGGGGCCGCCCCAAGGTTTGTTCGCCGCCCGCCTTGTCGAGATCGAGCGCAACCTCGTCGAAAGCTCGCCTCGTCTCAAGCGCCTCTCTCCGGCGAAACGGAAGGCGCTGATCGAGTTCGTGATCGGCAATATGTTGTTCGTGACGGCGCACGAGTTCGGCCACGGCGTGCTCGCCGAGTTCGAGCTGCCAAATCTCGGCCATGACGAGGATGCAGCCGACAACTTCGCCATCCTCACCGCGCTCCGCATAGGCGCCGGCTACTCGGACCGTGTGCTGATCGAGGCCGCCAAGGGCTGGTACCTCGCCGACCTGAGGGACAAGGCAACGGGGGAAAAGCCGGAATACTACGGCGCGCACGGCATGAACCTGCAGCGCGCCTATCAGATCATTTGCATGATGGTCGGCGCCAACCCGGACAAGTTCAAGGAGCTCGCCGATCTTGCCAAGATGCCGGAAGACCGGCAGGCAAGCTGCAAAACCGATTTCACCTTCGCGGCATTGTCGTGGGAGACGCTGCTCAAGCCGCACCTGCGTACCGCCGACCAGCCGAAGCAGAAGATCGAGCTCAGCTACGGCGACGCCAAGGGCAACCTCGCCGTCTACGCCAAGACGTTCCGCGACCTCCGGTTCTTGGAGACGTTCGCCGAGCTCATCGGCGAGCGCTACAACTGGCCGCGGCCGTTCTCGATGGAGATGCTGGAGTGCGGCGAAGTCGGTGCCAGCTGGCGCGCCCGCAAGCTCCGGATCTGCTACGAAATGGCGCAGGAGTTCGCCGAACTCTATCGCGACTACAGCGACAAGCTTAAGCCCGCGACTGCGGCGCGGAAAAAGCAGAAAAAGAAGACATCCTGACCGTCGGCGCGCCGTTCCGCGGCGCTGGGAGGAGGAGCGACGCGGCTCGCGCGCGAACTGCACGATGCGTGACCCAGCGCCTGGGCGTGCTGGCGCTCGAGGCCGGTCGCGAGGAACGCAATTTGCCGAACAGCGCTGGCGGCGCTGCAATGCGCTCGATGCGAGAAGGTTGGCGCGCCTCAGCGGGGACGTTCACGCCTTGTCGTATCGCCTGCATCCTTCCATTTTCGAAGATCTCGGCTTACGCGAGGCGCTAAAGTCCGAGTGCGAACATTTTTCCGAGACAGCCTCGTTCCGCATTGATTTGACCGCTGATGAAATCCCCGACCAAGTGCCACACGACGTAGGACTCTGTCTTTTTCGTATTATCCAGTAGAGCCTGCGCAATATCGCACGTCACGCTGCAGCCAGCCGGGCGGACATTCGACTGCGGCGGTTGGACGGCGGGCTGCAGCTCACGGTGAGAGACAACGGAGTGGGTTTCGATCCTGCGCAGGATCGCGCCAAAGGAACCGAGCGCGGTGCAGTTCGCACTTTGTGTTCGTTTCTTGATCCAGATCAGCACCGGCCGAACGGATTTGAACAGAATCGCACCAGAACTGTGGCGTACCTGACATACCGCACAGTGAACTGTGGGAGCAGCACTGTGTCGTGGCGGACCCGTTGTTTTGGGGGTACGTGGCCGGGGCGCAATCGCTCCACGTGGCTGCAGCGGCACAGGCAAGTTCGGATCAGCTCCGGTGGAGCAGAAGCATGGATCAAGGAGCAAGCAATCAATGCCTGCGGAGAATGATCAGGTTCCTGCTCCGGCACCGTTCGGCTCGATGACAGTCGATGCTGCGATCCTGATCGGCCTCCTCGGCCTGCTCGGATATTGGTCGCTGCAGGTGCTCGGCCCCTTCCTGACTGTCGCGCTGTGGAGCGCGATCCTGGCGGTTGCGCTCTATCCGTTATTCGATTGGCT
>Ga0111538_10001920_pt1 | contig 29155 bp, 29 predicted proteins | sample SoiMethybrSBSTD1_FD_79669 | JGI IMG/M metagenome (GOLD analysis project Ga0111538, IMG submission 79669) | Bulk soil microbial communities from a Populus tree surrounding site in Tennessee, USA - Soil MetaG P. TD hybrid SBSTD1 (version 2)... | ecosystem: Environmental > Terrestrial > Soil >... | reverse complement strand
GGCCGTCGGTACACTCGCGATAACGAGACCCACGACGATGGCGAGGAGGCGGGTGAATGTGAGGTGGTTTGACATGCTCTCTCGAGGTTCAACAGTCGTGCCGAGATCACGATGCGCGAAAGCGCAGCACCACTTCAACTCGAAAGATTTCGCGGTGGGACTTTTTCCGCGCGCCGAGAAAAACTCCGCACTCGCTCGCGGTCGCCAACTGGCTGAAGAGAAGATCCAGAACTGTGACGTGGTGGTATGACTCGTGCTGCTGAACGTGTGGACTCACAGATTCGAGCCCGAGGAGGCCTCATGGCCACCACCGTCACGCGTATTCTCGTTGCCACCGACTTCAGTGCGGCCTCCGGTGCCGCGCTCGCGCTCGCGAAAGCACTCGCCGGGCGCTTCGGGGCGTCGTTGCATCTGCTTCATGTCCTCGAAGATCCGTACGTCACCGGCGCCTTCGCCGCAGACGTGTATGCACCCCCGCCGCCCGGACTCCGGGAGTCGTGGCGCAAGAACGCCGAGAACACGATCGCCACGCTGTTGACCGAGCCGGAAGTGAGAGGGCTGCGCGCGACCACCGAAGTGACGTTCGGACCGATCGCCGGCACGATCGTCGAACGCGCGGCGGCCATTGGCGCCGACATGATCGTGATGGGCACGCACGGTCGCGGCGGCGTCGTGCACCTGCTGATGGGCAGCGTGGCCGAGCGCGTCGTCCGAACCGCACGATGTCCGGTGCTCACGACGCGCGGGTTGGAAGAAGTCCACAGCCCCGAACCGCGAGTGGTGGCGACCGTGCCGGCGACGGTCGGACCGTGACGCCTACTGGGCTTTGGAGAGGCCGAACTTCTCGATGCGGTAGCGCACCTGATCGCGATTGATGCCGAGCAGTTGCGCCGCCTGTGTCTGGTTGCCACCGGCCCGCTCCAGCGCCTGGACGAGCAGCTGGCGCTCGACCTCCTCCAGGTTCACCCCTTCAGGCGGAAGGCGGAATTCGGTTGGATTGACCGTACGGGTCAGCGTGAAGTCCTGTGGCTCGAGGTAATCGCGATCGGACAGCAGCATCGCACGCTCGATGGCGTTGCGGAGCTCCCGGACGTTGCCCGGCCACTGATACTGCTCGAGCAAGCTCGTGGCCGCCGGCGACAAGCCTCGGATCCGCTTGCGGAATTCACGATTGAACTGATCGAGGAAGTAGTTGGCAAGCATGATCGCGTCGCCCTTGCGCTCGCGCAGCGACGGCAGCGCAATCGGCATCACTTGAAGCCGGTAGAACAGATCCTCTCGAAACTTCCCCGCCTTCACCTCGCGCTCGAGGTCGCGATTGGTTGCCGCGACGACGCGCACGTCCACGCGGATGTCCGCCAGGCCGCCGACGCGCTTGAACGTCTTCTCCTCGAGAAAGCGCAGCAGTTTGGCCTGAAGGCCCGGCGTCATCTCGCCGATCTCGTCGAGGAACACCGTCCCGCCGTCGGCCGTTTCGAACAGCCCGCGCTTCTGCTGGCGCGCGTCGGTGAAGGCGCCGCGCTCGTGCCCGAACAGCTCGCTCTCGAGCAGCTGCTCCGCCAGCGCCGAGCACGTGATGTTGACGAACGGTCGCGAGGCGCGGGCGCTGCCGTAGTGAATGGCCTTGGCCGCCAGATCCTTGCCGGTGCCCGTCTCGCCGGTCAGCAGCACGGTCGATGCCGGACTCGACGCCACGCGCGTGATCATGCTCTTCACCGACTGCATCGCCGGCGAACCGCCGACGATCGCGTCGACGCCGAGACTCTGGCTGCTCCGCAGCGCACGCACTTCTCGCCGCAGCTGGCTGGTCTCGAGCGCCTTGTCGACGAGCAGCGCCACCTCGTCGAGGTTGAAGGGCTTGTTGACGTAGTGATACGCCCCGAGCTTCATCGCCTCGACCGCGTTTTCGACGGTCGAGAACGCCGTCATCAGAATCACCAGCGTCTCGGGCGATTGCTCTTTGATCTTGCGGAGCACCTGCAGGCCGTCGGTGTCGGGCAGCTTGAAATCGAGCAGCACCAGATCGACGCCGGGGGCGCGCTCGAGCGCTTCGCCGGCGGTGCCGGCCTCGATGACGGTATAGCCGTCCTTGGAAAGTCGCTCGCGGAGCGACCACCTCACGAGCGATTCATCGTCAACAACAAGCAGGGTCGCCGAAGGCACGCACGAAGTATATCTGCAGGCTGTGCGGCCGCGGCGTGCCGATCAGGCGCTGCGCTGACCGTAGTCGGCGCGGAAATAGTATGGGCCGATGCGCCGGAGGAACCCTCCCTCGACGAGGCCGTCGAGCACGTCCGCGCCGACGCTCTGCTCGACGTCCCACAGCCGCGACGCCTGAGCCGCCGTCAGCCGCTGCCCTGGCATCTCGCGATACTCGTCGCGCACGCAGCGCTCGAGTGCTCGCCGCCCAGATTGTGGATTGCGCTCAGTCATCTCAGGCTCCTTACGCGAACGGCACTGGCAGCGGTCGCGCGTACGTGCCATGCGGCTGCGGACGCGTCAGGCCGAATTTCTCGATGCGATACCGCACCTGATCGCGATTGATGCCCAACAGGTGGCCGGCCATCGTCTGATTGCCGGCGGTCCGCTCGAGCGCCTGCACGAGCAGCTGACGCTCGACGTCCTCGAGGACGACGCCTTCGGGCGGCAACCTGAAGGTCGCGCTCGTCGCGTGGCGGGTCAGGTTGGCGAAGTCCTCGGGAGCAAGCCAGGTGCGCTCGACCAGGAGCATCGCCCGCTCGATCGCGTTCCGCAGCTCGCGCACGTTCCCGGGCCAGCGGTACTGCTCGAGCAGCGTGATCGCATCCGGCGTGAGCCCTTTCACGTGCTTGCGGAACTCACGGTTGTAGCGGTCGATGTAGTACTGGGCGAGCAAGCGGATGTCGCCAATCCGCTCGCGCAGGGCCGGCAGGACCACCGGCATCACCTGCAGGCGATAAAAGAGATCCTCGCGGAAGGTACCTGCCTTGACCGCTTCCTCCAGGTCGCGGTTGGTGGCGGCCACCACCCGCACGTCGACGCGGATATCCGCGAGCCCGCCGACGCGCTTGAACGTCCGATCCTCGAGGAAGCGCAGCAGCTTGGCTTGCAGCCCCGGCGCCATCTCGCCGATTTCGTCGAGGAACACCGTGCCGCCGTCGGCGGTTTCGAGCAGGCCGCGCTTCTGTTGGCGGGCGTCGGTGAACGCACCGCGCTCGTGGCCGAACAGCTCGCTTTCGAGCAGTTGCTCCGGCAACGCGGTGCACGTGATGTTCACGAACGGTTTGGCGGCGCGATCGCTGTTGAAATGAATCGCCTTGGCAGCGAGATCCTTCCCCGTACCAGTTTGGCCCGTGAGCAGCACCGTCGTTGCCGGACTCGCCGCGATCCGTTGCAGCAGCGCTTTGGCGCTCACCATCGCCGGCGAGTCGCCGATGATGGCATCAAACGAGAACTCGCGGCCTTGCGTACCCCGGAGAAAGCGCACTTCCTTCCGCAGTCGGCTGGTCTCGAGGGCCTTTTCAACGGTGACGCTCACATCGTCGAGGTTGAACGGCTTGTTCAGGTAATGGTAGGCACCGTACTTCATCGCCTCGACGGCGTTTTCGACGGTGGAGAACGCCGTCATCAGAATCACCGGCGTATCCGGGTTCGACTCCTTGATGCGGCGCAGCAGCGTCAGGCCATCGCCGTCCGGCAGCCGGTAGTCGAGCAGGACCAGATCGACCGAACCGGATGCGAGCTGATCGAGCGCCGCAGCGCACGTGCCCGCCTCGACGACGGTGTAACCATCGCGTCCGAAGCGTTCACGCAGCGACCAGCGGACGAGTTCCTCGTCGTCGACGATGAGCAACGTAGCAAGAGGCATATTTGACTCCGACTTAAAACGCATTGCCTACGAACGGCAGCATGCGTCCCCAATAGATCACGAAGAACCAGGAGATGATCGACACGACCGCCATCGTTCTCAACGCGCGTGGCGCGACGGCGTCCAGGTCGTCGGCCTTTACCTTCTCTTTGAACGCCCACTCGAAGAACAGGGCGTTCGCACCAGCGACGAACAGAAAGATCAATTTGGCGTAAAAGGCCACGTTGTTGACGTATTGATCCGGAGCACCGACGAAAAAGAGCACCCCGGTAAGCGCGGCGAGCCCGAAGCCGAACTTGCCCCAGGGGACAAGCGACCACGCCGCGGCGAGTGGCACCCGCCGGAACAGCCCGAGGAGACGCAGGTCGAAGAACCCGACCACGCCGACCAGGACGCAGAGCCCGGTGAAATGGAGGATCTCGCAGACCGGCCACAGCCACGGCAGCACCCGGATCGCTTCCGAGATCGGTGTGGCCCTGAGCCAGAGCGCAAACGCATCGAGTGTTGGTGCCATGCCAGCCTCGTCAGACGTACGCCATGTAGCGTCCGGTCGCGATCGCCGCGAACCACAACGCGAGCGACGCCGCGGCCAATGCGCGCGCCTGCGGTGTCACCACCGTTGACCCCTCGCGGCCGTAGACGCGCCGTTTGATATCGAACAGCACGATCACCGAGAGCACGATGATCCCCAGCTTCACCATGAAGACCGTCGTCGTTCCTTTGGTCGTCGCGTCGGCGACGAAGAGGGCGACGCCGGTGATCGCGTTGAGCCAGAAGCCGGCCCACATGATCGGAAAGAGCTTGTCGAGTGGGCCCAGCGGAATCTTCGGCGCGCACCCGAGCAGACGAAGGTCGAGCACGGTGCTCGCGCCGACGAGCACGCCCATGCCGAGCGTGTGCATCGTCAGTACGGCGGGATAGGCCCAGATCGATCCCGACTCACGCAGCCACGTCCCGAAGCTGCTGGCCTCCAGCGATGCGAGGAACTCCATCATGACCGTCCGTTGTGCAAGGGGGTCGCCACTCCGCCGATCCATCGAAAACGCATAAGAAACCGGGGGTTTCAACGGACCGCGCTAAACCGTTCCGCGGCGCCCGGGGGTTTTTCGGATGCGTTGCGAAAAATCCCGCAGCGCGTCAGATGTGACCCGTCGCCGCGGGTCTTTCCACGTGCGTGGGAACTATTCCGGTCCGAGGAGCCGCAGCGGAAACGCGTGGCGCGCGAAATCAGCGTGATCGACGCGGTCGAGCGCTGATGCACACCCTGGCCGCGAGCTTGCACAGCTGTGGCGTGCACGCGGTTGTTCGCGTGGAGCGGAGGTAGCGAACATGTTCGACCTCATCACCGGAAAGGCGCAGCACCTCCCCCGGCATGCAACGCTGCCGATCCTGATGTCGACCATGGCGCAGGCGACGGCGCTCGGCGTAATCCTCGTGATCCCGCTGCTGCTCGTCGCCGACAAGATTCCGGAAATACCGTCGATGATGGCGTTCGTCGCGGTACCTCCTCCGCCGCCGCCACCACCGCCGCCACCGGCGCCCGTCGCGAAGCAGGTCGCGCAGTCACCCACGGCGTCGATCAATCCCACGGCCGCACCGATTGAGGCGCCGACCGAGATCACGCCCGAACGTCCGAACGATGAGGGCCTCGACATCGGGGTCCCGGGCGGTGTCGAAGGCGGCGTTCCCGGCGGCGTCGTGGGTAGCGTTCTCGGCGGGCTTCCCGACGTGCCGCCCCCGCCGCCACCGCCGCCGGTCGCCAAGGGTCCGGTACGCATCGGCGGCCAGATCCAGGCGCCCGCGCTGATCACGCGTGTCGAGCCGGTGTATCCGCCGATCGCCGTCTCCGCGCATGTCGAAGGCATCGTCATTCTCGAGGCGATCGTCGGCCGCGAGGGCGCCGTCGAGGAGGTGAAGGTGCTCCGGTCGGTGCACCCCGTCCTGGATCGCGAAGCCGAGATCGCGGTCAAGCAGTGGCGGTATTCGCCGCTCGTGCTGAACGGCACCAGAGAGCGGTTCGTGTTGACAGTGACGCTCTCGTTCAATCTCCAGCCAGTGAGCTGAGGCCACGAGGAGGACATCATGGCGAAGACCGCAGTCGCGACGCTGCAGACGATCTGGGACTGCCGATGGAGCCGGCCCGGCTTCAGGCTGTCAGGCGTCAAGGAAGAACTGCAGCCGGAGAACCAATGGGTGTGCGTGCGCACGGCGCAGCGGCGTTCGGTGACCGACGCCGAATGCGAGTCGTGCCCGCACTGGGAATACGACACACCGAACCCGCACTGAGGAGGGTGAGATGAGCACGGCGACGCGAATCAAGCTGGAAACGATCGTCGCGCGATCGACCATGGTGGCTGTGGCCATTGGCATGATCGCCGTCGGCGTCTCGCTGCTGACCACACCGATCGCGATTCCGATCACGGTCTCCCTATGGCTCGGTGCCGCGGGTCTCGTGTTCCTCGGTTTGTTCGGGAAGTTGCCGCATTCGGGCTGGTAGCCGAACCGTTCATTGTTCACGGTTCAGAGTTCACTGTTCTCAGGTTCGTGGTTCGACGAACTCTGAACACGGAACGATGAACTCTGAACTCTTGAACCGTGAACACCCTCGTCAGATCTTGGCGAAATAGTCAATCACAGCCCCGGCTGCCTTGGCGCCGACAACTGCGGCCAGCTCTTCTCGCGTGGCGCGTCGTACACCAGCCAGACTGCCGAAACGAGTCAAGAGCGCGCGCCGTCGCCGCGGACCGATGCCGGGTATCTCGTCCAGCTCGGAGCGCAGATCGCGCATCGAGCGCGCCTTTCGGTGAAAGGTGACGGCGAAGCGGTGGGCTTCGTCGCGGATGCGCTGCAGTAACAGCAACGCGGGATCGTTTTCGTTCAACACAATCGGGTCTGGCCGATCGCGTGTGAACAGCAGCTCCTCGCGCTTCGCGAGTCCGAGTGCCACGAGATTGGCCAGCCCGATCTCCTCGAGCGCCTGATAGGCGGCCGACAGTTGACCCTTGCCGCCGTCGATCACGATCAAATCTGGAAACGGGCCGCCGCGTTCGAGCACCGCGCGATAGCGCCGCTGCACGATCTCGTGCATCGCCGCGAAATCGTCTGGGCCGCGATGGTTGCCTGGCTCGAGACCGGGAATGGGACGCATCGGCCCGACCAGACCGCGGACTCGAAACTTGCGGTACTCGTTGCGTTTCATCCGGCCATCTTCACACACGACCATCGACGCCACCGTCTCACTCCCCTGGATGGTCGAGATGTCGAAGCAATCGATGCGGCGCGGCAGCGACGGCAGCTTGAGCACCGACCGCAGCGTCTCGAGCGCCTCGAAGTGCGCGATGGTCGCCTCGTTGAAGCGCGTGCGATACGAGAGCTCGGCGTTGCGTGTCGCCAACTCGACGAGCGCGCGCTTGTCGCCGCGCTGCGGCACCACCACCCTGACTCGCCGCGCCGCCCGCTGCGACAGCCACTGCTCGACCGCCTCGGTATCCTCGATCTCCACCGGCAGGTTGATCTCGGACGGCACCGGCCGGCCCTCGTAGAACTGCGCCAGCGCCGCCTGCAGGACGTCGGCCTCGCCGCTCGCGATCGCGCCGGGATCGGTGCTCAGATCGACGCGCTCGACGACCCGCCCGCCGCGCACCTGGAAGATCTGGATGGCGCCGCCGCTCGGACCGAGCTTGAGGCCGAACACGTCGCGATCGCCCAGTCCGGCCGTCGCCACCTTCTGCTGGCGGTCGCGCAGCGTCTGCACCGTGCGCATCGCGTCGCGCAGCTGTCCCGCCTCCTCGAAACGCTCGGCATCGGCCGCTTCGCGCATGCCGTCGCGCAGCGTTTCGATCAGATCGTCGTTCCTTCCTTCGAGCAGCAGCTTGGTGTTCTCCACGGCGACCGCGTACTGGTGCTCGCCGCAGATCTCGGCGACGCACGGGGCGATGCAACGCTTGATGTCATACTCGAGACACGGCCGGTGACGCGTTCCGGTGATCACTTCGTTGCAGGACCGGATGCCGAACAGCCGGTGCGCGAGCCCCATCGCCCGGCGCCCCAGCTTGGCCGGGAGGAACGGCCCGGCATAGAAATCGCCGTTCTTCTCGACGAAACGCGCCACCAGCACGCGCGGAAACGGTTCGCTGGTCGTCAGGCGCAGATACGGATAGTTCTTGTCGTCACGCAGCAGGATGTTGTATTTGGGTGACCGCTGCTTGATCAGATTGTTCTCGAGCGCGAGCGCCTCCATCACCGAATCGGTGACGATGACCTCGACGCGGACGATCTCCTCGAGCAGGGCGTCGTGCCGCGGGCTCAATCCGTACGCGCCGAGATAGCTGCGCACCCGGTCTCGGAGCGAACGTGCCTTGCCGACGTAAATCGTCTCGCCCGCCGCGTCGATCCACAGATACACGCCGGGCTGCTCGGGCAAGCGGGCAATCTGATCCTTGAGGTCGTGAACAGGCATTGGGTTACTATGACTAGTTCATCTGTGACGAGACGAACCTCTCATTCTACCAACCGATGACCTTTACCGGCTTCATCGGGACGGTCTGCATGTTCCCGCTCCGCGCCATCATCAGCGCGAGCGTGGCGCTGGGCATCCACCCGAACCTCCTGACGCTCATCGGCGTGCTAATCAACATCGGCGCGGCCATCGCGCTCGGCAGGCGGCAGTTCCTGCTCGCCTTCGTCATCATGATCGTCGCCAACATCTTCGACTTCATCGATGGCAAGGTCGCGCACATCACCAACACGGTGTCGCGGTTCGGCGCGTTCTGGGACTCGACGCTGGATCGCTTCTCCGACATCGCGCTGTTCCTCGGCCTCATCTACTTGTACGCCGACATGCGCCGCAGCGACTACGTCATGATCGCCGCGATCGCCATGATGTTCTCGATCATGACGAGCTACGCTCGCGCGCGCGCCGAGTCGCTCATCGACAAGTGCAAGGTCGGTTTCATGGAACGTCCCGAGCGCATCGTTCTCTTGTGGATCGGCGCGTTCCCCTCGCCGATCCCGCCTTTCACCTACCGGATGGGTGCGGTGCTCTGGGTCATTCTGATCCTGTCCATCGTCACGGTCGCCAATCGCATTCACTACACCTACCTCGTGCTCAATGACAAGCCGATCCCGACTGGCTCGAACGTGATCACGCAGGTGTTCTGGCGGGCGTTCTTCTGGCGCGACGATCGCACGACGCTGCCGTACGATGTGTGGGTGATCGCGATTCTCGCGTTCATCTGGCTGACGCCGCCCGAATGGCTGGGCGACCCGACAGGATTCGACACGCCGACGTGGCTGCAGTGACCCCCGACTCGGCCGAGGTGCAGCGCGTGCTCGGCGTGCTCAGTCGATTCGGCCGCGTGCTGGCGGTGAAGCTCTATCGTCTGACGCTCGATCCCGCGCCCACGGTCCCGATGCTGCCATGCCTCGATCACGAGGCGATGCTGCACGAAGGCATCGCCCCGCACGCGGCCGCCTACGTGCACGCAACCTCGTCTGGCGACCTGCACGAGCTCGTGTTCATTCCGTCGAGTCGTCAGATCGAAGTGGACACCGTCTCCACCTGGGGAGAGTGCTCGGCCGCCTCCCACGACCAATTGCTGCACTTTCTCGGCGAACAGTTCCGAGATTACCGCGTCGGCGTGAAAGGCCCGTCGTGGTGGCGAGGCGAGCGGCGCGTGGCGCACTCCTGCCGCGCGCAGGTGTCTCTACGCGACGTCCTGCTCGGCAACGACATGCCGGCCGTGAAAGCCAGCATCGACCGGCTGCAGACAGTCGCGGCCCTCATGGAAAAGCATTCGCGCGTCGCCTCATGGGGCGTGCGAACCGTCACCGGGCCGCTGCTCGGGTTCGCCGGCGTCGCGCTCTTCATGGTCTTCGGCTCGCTGACCTCGGTGCTCGGCGACACCGGGGTGACGACGCTGCGCTACGCCCTCATCACCCTGCTCGGCGCCTGGTTCTTGTATATCGGTCTCAAGGCGGTGCAGCTCACTGAAATGTCCAATCGCGTGTGGAAGCGCACGGCCGAGTACAACTTGATCCTTGGGGAGAGGAAGCGGCTCGGGAGCTAGAACTTGCGAGTTCCGAAGTTCCGGAGTTCCATAGTTCCGGAGTTCCACAGTTCCGGAGTTCCCGAGTTCTGAAGTTCCCAAGTTCCCGGAATCGCGCAATTGGCTGAATATTTCGGCCTTTTGGAACGATAATGTCCCCATGCCACCACGACCTACTTGGAAAGGGTACCTGAAGGTCAGCTTGGTCACCATCCCGATCAAAGTGTTTCCTGCGACCGAGTCGGCTGCGGCGATTTCGTTCAATCAGCTTCATGCCGAATGCCAGACGCGCATTCAGCAGAAGCGGTGGTGTCCACACTGCGAGCGTGAGGTCGCCAACACCGAGTTGGCCAAGGGTTATGAGTTCGAGAAGGGTCGCTACGTCATCGTCAGCGAAGAGGACCTCCAGAAGGTCCGGGTGGAATCGACACGCGTGATCGATCTGGCCCAGTTCACTGACGACACGGCGATCGATCCCATTTACGTGGATCGCGCGTACTACCTCGCGCCCGACGGTCCGATGGCGGCATCGGCGTTTGCGGTGATGCGCGACGGAATGGAGGGCAAGGCCGGGATCGGGAAAGTGGCGCTTTACGGCCGCGAATACCTCGTCGCCATCCGTCCGCAGAAGAAGGGCCTGGTGATGTACACGCTCCACCACGACGCCGAGATCCGGAGCATCGACACCATCGAGGAACTCGGCTCACTGCCGTCCAAGGTCAAGCCTGAAGAGATGAAATTGGCAAAGCAGGTGATTTCGACCTTCGACAGCGAGCTGAACCTGAAGGACTACTCGGACGAATACAAGGAAGGACTCCGGAAGATTATCGAAGCAAAGATCGCGGGCGAAGAAATCGTCGCGCCCGAGGAACAGGAACCGCCAAAGGTCGTCGATCTGATGGAAGCGCTGCGTCGCAGCCTCGACTCCGTCAGCAAGGACAAGAAGAAGGCCGCCAAAGCCGATGTCGTGAAGCCGGTCGCCAAGGCCAAGTCCAACGGCGCGAAGAAGAGAAAGGTCAGTTAAGCGAACGCCTCGCTGCTCGTTGTCGCCTAATTCGCTCCGCGTTGCGTTTGGCCTGAGGCGACTGCAGGTAGGCGATTAACTCCATGAGTCCCCGTACAAGACCGCGGATCGACGCATCATGTTCCTGCTGAACCGGTTCGGACAGGATGCGGCGATCTACCGCGTCCAGAAGATGGTTCTGGCACTCGGCTAGCGACGCGTTCGCCATCTTGAGATAACGCGCGTGATCGAGCGGGTCGAACCGCGCGTGTCCCTCGCTAATGTGACTCGCTGCCGAAGCCGCCGCCTCTCGCAGCTGTTTCCGCAGTCGCTCTTCTTTTCGAAACGCCTCCGTATCCGCGAGTCGGTAGAGCGATCGCTTGATTCGACGCGCCGATTCCCAGACCCGCATCTCCGGAAGTTCCTGGCTCCTCTTGTCGACATACCCCGTGTAGTGCACGCGCGGTACCGACTCGAATTCCAAGGCATTTCGTAGTCACGGGCCAGGAGGTACGAAGAAACGAAACCGGCAAAGTGGTTCCAAGTACGCAGAATCTGAAGGCTCGAGGAACTGAAGAACCCGAGAACTCCGGAACTCGGGAACTCCGGAACTCGGGAACTTTGGAACTCCTCTCAGATCGCGTCGCCACCTTCCCGGTTACCCAGATCCAGCCCTGCACCCCGGATGTTGAGGTCATGCGCCTTGATGCGGTCCTGCAGCAGCCGCCGCGCTTCGCCGTAGCGCTCGACCGGGACGCCCAGGCGGCGGGCGACGTTCTTGGCGTTGGACAGCAGGACCAGCGTCAGCGGCTTCTCCTCGCGCCAGGAGACAGCCGAGATGTCGGACCAGCGCATGAATCCGGTGTCGGCCCAGACGCCGCTCTGGAAGAACCCTCGCGGGATCCGGGCGCGCAGCGGGAACAGGCAGGCGTAGTAGATGAACATCATCGCCTCGCCGAACAGCGATGACATCGGACGCTTCAGCAGGATCTCGGCGACGATCAGCAGCCCGAGGATCACGCCGAGCAGCAGGCTGATGCTGTAGTAGCGCGGCTTCGGCCCCGGCCACAGCAGGAGCGCGGCGCGCTTCCCGCGGTGATACCGCACCAGGTCGACGGTCGCGAGAACGTTCGCGACCAGGAATCCGATCCCGAACAGCAGCAGCACCCGCGGCGCGACGGATGCGAACCAGGGGATCAGGAGCCCGTCCTTCATTCCGAAGGGGTCGCTAGACGTTGGCCTTGGTCGTATCAGCAGCGCGCGACGGCTCGACCAGAGTGGCCCGATCGACCGGCTGCGTGCGCGTCAGCAAGGGATCGAAGCAGCGCCGGCATCGCGCCTCGTAGAGCCCCTGCGCGCCGACGAGCACACGGTCGCCGCTGGCGACCAGACGCTGCGTGTGGTTGGCCGGGTTGCCGCAGACCATGCAGATGGCGTGCGTCTTGGTGATGTACTCGGCGATCGCGAGCAGCTGCGGCATCGGCTCGAACGGCTTGCCGAGGTAGTCCTGGTCGAGCCCAGCGACGATCACGCGCATCCCGCGATCGGCCAGCGTGCCGCACGCCGCCGGAAGCCCCACGTCGAAGAACTGCCCTTCATCGATGCCGACCACTTCCGTGTCAGGCGAGATCCGATCGAGCAGCTGGCGCGACCCGTCGACACACGCCGAGGCAATCCGCATCTCGCCGTGCGACACGATGTGATCCTCGGCGAACCGCGTATCCATCGCCGGCTTGAAGATCTGGACCTTCTGCTTGGCAATCTGCGCACGCCGCAGCCGGCGAATGAGCTCCTCGCTCTTGCCGCTGAACATGCTGCCGACGATGACTTCGATCCAGCCTTGGGTCGGCTGTCTGACGACGTCCATATACTACCTGTCGCTGCGAGTTCCGGAGTTCCGAAGTTCCGAAGTTCCCGAGTTCGAAGTTCCAGAGTTCCGGGGGTCCGACGTCCTGAACTTGCGAACTCGAGAACTCTGGAACTTGGGAACTCTGGAACTTGGGAACTCTGGAACTTGGGAACTCCGGAACTTGGGAACTCTAGAACTCGCCCGCGTCTCGTTAGGCTCTCGACAGATACTCCCCCGTCTCTGTGTTCACCCGGATCAGATCACCCGTATTGACGAATGGCGGTACCTGCACGACCAGGCCGGTCTCGAGCGTCGCCGGCTTGACTTGCGCGCTCGCGGTGGCGCCTTTGATGCCTGGCACCGTGTCGAGGACCTTCAGGTCCACCGTTTGCGGCAACTCGATTCCGACCGGCTCCTCGCCGTAGAACTCGACCTGAATCGTCATCTCCGGCTTGAGGTAATTCACCGACTCTCCCAGCGCATCGCTCGAGATGTGAATCTGCTCGTAGCTCGTCGTGTCCATGAAATGGTAGGCGTCGCCCTCGTGGTAGAGATACTGCATTTCGCGCTCTTCGAGGACCGCTCGCTCGACGAAGTCTTCCGAGCGAAGCTTCTGATCGTAGAGGGACCCGTTCCGGATGTTCCGTGCCTTCACACGAACGAAGCCGCGCAGGTTTCCAGGCGTGACGTGCTGAACCTCGAGCACTCGATAGAGATCCTGGTTCAACTGGAAGAGCATGCCGTTCTTGAGACGAGTCGCTTGTATGGACGCCATATGCGAAGTATTCGAAGCCGTAGATCCGTCCGATCCTAACACAGCCTCGTGGGCGCCTCCGGAGCGCCTAAACTCGCAAACTCGCGCCAGTGAGCCGTGGTACGATGGCCCTGCAATGGCCTTCGCGCGGTGGGATCCGATTCGCGATCTGCTGGCCATCCAGCAGCACCTGGAGCGTTTCGCCCCGAGTCAGGCCGGCTGGAAGCCGCCGGTCGATCTGCAGGAAGCCGCCGATCGCTACGTCGTCACCGCCGAACTTCCGGGCGTCAAACAAGAAGACATCCACGTCGCGTTCAATGGCGGTGTGCTCACGCTGTCAGGCCTTCGGCGCGAGCGCGAGCGGGAAGAGCCGTGTGAGCAGTTTCATCGCGTCGAGCGCGGACACGGCACGTTCAACCGCAGCTTTCACCTTCCGGCACCAGTGGATCCAGAAGGGATCACCGCCGACCTGCGCGACGGCGTGCTGACGGTGACCTGCCCCAAGCTCACCGACAGCACCGCGCACCGCATTCACATCACTTAGGGAGCGTCACTCGGAAGACCGAGCTGCCTATGCCCAGACGATTCGTCTTCATCCTGCTGATGTTGGCGTGCTTCACCGCCGGAGTCCTGCTCGCCAGTCGGTACCGCGAGGCCACCGACGCGGGCGCACAAACGCAAACGCCGGCGCGGCCAACCGTCACCACTCCCGTGACCGTGGCGGGTGCAACGGCGCTGACCGATTTCAGCAAGATCGCGGAGCGCACGATCCCCGCAGTCGTCAACGTCTCGGCACAGCAGGTCGTGCGGCGGCGGGTCGTCGATCCGTTCTTCTCGTTCTTCGGCGGCCCGGACGATCTCTACGGCACGCGGCGCGGGGTCGAGAACAGCCTCGGCTCGGGCGTGATTGTCAGCAGCGACGGGTACATCCTGACCAACAACCACGTCGTAGTCGGCGAGGCGCGCGAGCAGCGCGCGGTCACGATCGAGCAGCTGGACGTCACCGTGACGCTTGCCGACAAACGTGAGCTCCATGCCCAGCCTGTGGGCGTTGATCCCGCCACGGATCTGGCGTTGCTGAAGATCGAAGCGAGGAACCTGCCGACGATGCCGTGGGGCGATTCCTCGAAGTTGAAAGTCGCCGAGTGGGTGCTTGCGATCGGCAACCCGTATCAGCTCAATCAGACGGTGACGCTCGGCATCGTCTCGGCCGTCGGCCGCACCAATCTCGGCGTCAACGCCTACGAGGACTTCGTACAGACCGACGCCGCGATCAACCCGGGCAACTCGGGGGGCGCGCTCGTCAACGCGCGGGGCGAGCTCGTCGGCATCAACACGGTGATCTTCAGCCAGAGCGGCGGCTACCAGGGCATCGGCTTCGCCGTCTCGAGTAACCTGGCGAAGCGCATCTTCACCGACCTCCAGCAGTACCAGGAGGTGCGGCGAGGATCCATCGGCTACTTCGATGGCGAGCAGCTGACGACGCGTGCGGCCAATGCGCTCGGCTTGTCCGACACCAAGGGCGTGTATCTGTCACGCATGTCGCGCAATTCCAGCGCCTACCGCTCCGGGATCCAGCCGGGCGACGTGATCGTCACGTTCAACGGCACGGCGGTCGAGGATCCGTCCCACCTCAATCGCCTGGTGTCGGATGCGAAGATCGGCAGCACTGCCGTCGTCGGCGTGTACCGCGAGGGCCGGCGCGTCGAGGTGAAAGTGCCGATCACAATGCCGCAGACGCGGTGAGCCGATTTGTGATTCGTGAATAGTGATTAGCGATTCGTTGGTGATTGGTGATCTCTCGAGTGGTGATTGGCGACGCAGCTCGCATATCAATCACCGACAAATCACCTGATCACGAATCGCCAAGCACCAACGAATCACTAATCACAAATCGCTAGTCACAAATGGATCCGACCTGGCCTGAAATCGCGCTGGCGGTGGCGGTGGCCATCGTCGGTGCGTATCTGATCGCCGACCGCGCCGGCCGCGTGCTCGAGTCGACGCTTCGCTCGCTCATCCCCGATGAACACGAAGCGCTGCTCTTCGATCGCTCGCGCCGTGCGATTCGCGTTTTTCTGTTCTTGATCACCGGCGCCGCCCTGTCGCTGGTGGCGCTGCGCGTCGTCGGCTACCGCACCGCTCGCAACCCGAACCTGCTCGCCGAGCGTGTCTGGGAAAGCGGCCTTCGCATCGCGTTGATCGCGCTCGCCGCCTACGTCGTCATCCGTGTCGGCTCGGCCGCCACCAAGCGGCTCGAGAAGGAGATGTCGACCGGTTCGGGGCTCAACGTCATCGAGCGCACCAAGCGGGCGCAGACCCTCGGGCAACTCCTTCACAACGCGCTCGTCGTCATCGTGCTCGCCATCGCCGGGTTGACGATCCTGCGCGAGGTCGGCGTCGATACGACGGCGGCACTGACGATCTCGAGCGTGTTCGGCGTGGCGATCGGCTTCGGCGCCCAGACGCTGGTGCGCGATGTGATCTCGGGTTTCTTCCTCATCCTCGAGGACCAGGTGCGGGTCGGCGACATCGCCGTCGTCAACGGCCAAGGCGGGCTGGTGGAATCGGTGAACCTGCGCACGATCGTGCTGCGCGACGACGAGGGGACGGTCCACGTGTTCCCGAACGGCGAGGTCAAGACGCTCGCCAACAAGTCCAAAGACTTCGCCTACTACGTGGTCACCGTGAACGTCTCATACGACGAGGACCCCGATCGCGCCATCGCCGCGATCAAGGAAGCGGGCGACGGCCTGATGAGCGTGCCCGATCTGCGCGTGCACATCCTGGAGCCGATCGAGATCTACGGCGTCGACGCGTTCGAGCAGCAATTCATGATCATCAAGGCGCGAATCAAGACCGTGCCGATGAAGCAGTGGATTGTCGGGCGCGAGCTGCGCAAGCGCATCGCGCACGTGCTGCGCGACGAGGGGATTCAGCTCGCGGTCCCAGCCGCCGCCCCGCCAGTGAAGAAATAGACCTGGAGTCTTGAGTTCTTACACGCCATGTCCGTAGCCGGACTCCTGAATCGGCTGGTGGGCCGCGGCTGACGGCGTGTCGAACGGGTCGATCGGGTCGTGCGAGACCTGCGTCTCGGAGCGCAGGGACGCGATCACGGCTCGGACGTCCTGGTCGGTCAGGATCTTCTTGTCGTCGGCAATCGCCATCAAGGCGCGATAGACCTCGACGAGCTCGTTGCCCTCGACGTGATAGCCAAGGTCGGCACAGCGGCGCTGTACCGCGTGGCGGCCCGAGTGCTTGCCGAGCACCAGCGGATTCCACGGCGCGCCGACGTCTTCGGCCCGCATGATCTCGTAGGTGCGGCGGTCCTTCAGCATGCCGTCCTGGTGGATGCCGGCCTCGTGCGCGAACGCGTTCCGTCCGACGACCGCCTTGTTGACCTGGACGCCCTGTCCGGTCAGCGACGTCAGCATCTCACTCGACGGGTAGATCTGCTTCGAGTCGATGTTGGTCGTGTACGGCATTCTGTCGGCCCGGACGCGCAGCGCCATCACGATCTCTTCGAGCGCGGCGTTGCCGGCCCGCTCGCCGATGCCATTGACCGTGCACTCGACCTGACGGGCGCCGCCCTGAATCGCGGCGAGCGTGTTGGCGACGCCGAGCCCGAGATCGTCATGGCAGTGGGCGCTGAACACGGCCCGGTCGGCGTTGGGCACCCGGCTCCGGATGCGGTGAAAGAAGTCGCGCGTCTCCTCTGGCGTCGTATAGCCCACGGTGTCCGGCAGATTGATCGTCGTGGCGCCGACCTCGATCACCGCCTCGACGACGCGGCAGAGGAAGTCGAAGTCGCTGCGGGTCGCGTCCTCGGCCGAGAACTGGACGTCGGAGGTGTGATCACGCGCGTAGCGCACCGCATCGACGGCCGCCTCCAGACACTGCTCGCGGGTCAGCCGCAGCTTGGCCTGCAGATGCAGATCGGAGGTCGCGATGAACGTGTGAATGCGCCCCCGCGCCGCCGGCCTGATCGCCCACGCGGCGCGCTCGAGATCGGCGCGGTGACAGCGGGCCAGACAGGCAATCGTCGGACGGCGTACTTCCGTGGCGATTTGGCGGACCGCCTCAGCGTCGCTCGGTGATGCGATCGGGAAGCCCGCCTCGATGATGTCCACGCCGAGCGCATCGAGCTGACGCGCCAGCTGCAGCTTCTCCGCCGGATGCAACGAGAACCCCGGAGCCTGTTCGCCGTCGCGAAGCGTCGTATCGAAGATGCGGACGTGGTCGGGCCCCATCAGACTCTCCTCCCCTCATGCCAGTACACGCCGAGGGCGGGATAAAGTCAAAATGATAATTATTCTGTTTGAATTATCATCGGTTATGTTGATCCGAGTGCTCTTCCCCTAGGCCACGCCCGTGGAACTAAGCGAATTACGTGTGTTTTTGAAGGTCGCCACCGAGCGGAGCTTCTCCCGGGCGGCGATGAAACTCCATCGCACGCAGCCGGCGGTGAGCCAGGCCGTCCGCCGGTTGGAGGACAGCGTGGGCGAGCGCTTGTTCGACCGCGCGACCAAGGACGCTTCGCTGACGGATGCCGGACGCCTGCTGCGCGACTACGCCGAGCGGCTCCTCCGCCTGTCCGAGGAAGCGGAAAGCGCGGTCAAGGATCTGCGAGACCTGCGTCGGGGCCGCGTGCTGATCGGCGCCAACGAAGCGTCGGTCCACGTCGTGCTGCCGCTGACCGTGCGCTTCCGGCACGCGCATCCACTGGTGCACGTCGACGTCCGCCGCATCCCGGCGCGACAGGTCGGTGCGGAAGTCGCGCAGGGAAGCCTCGATTTCGGCGTGCTGACGTTCCAGCCCGCCGAGCCGGGCCTGAGCTCGATCGTGCTCGGCCAGGACGAGCTGGTGATGCTGGTGCACCCGTCGCACTCGCTCGCGCACAGCAAAGAGGTGACGCTGTCGGAGTGCGCGCGCCAGACGGTCATCGCGCACAACGACCCGTCGCACGTCCGCGATCGCGTGCTGCGGCTGTTCGAACAGCATCACATCCCGGCGAACATCCTGGTCTCGCTGCCGAGCCTCGAGGGCATCAAGCGCGCGGTCGGCATGCAGATGGGCGTGGCGCTATTGCCTCGCCGCTGTGCCGAGCTCGAGATCGCTCGCGGCGAGCTGGTCGCGCTGGCGATGCCAGAGATCAGGCTTCGTCGTCATGTGAGGCTGATCTTCCGCAAGGCAGGCGAACGCTCCCACGCCGCTGCGGCATTCCTCGCATTGCTGGAAGAAAAGAAGAAGGTCGTGAGCGCGACCCACGCAGTGTAGGCCGGGTCTTTAGACCCGGCGTCAAATCCCCACGACGTACGGAAGGCGTTGGGCCGTCGCTTTGACCTCGTCGTAGCGATCGAGCAGCAACCCGGTCGTGTCCCACGTGCCGCTCGCGAACGCCTCGCGGACCTTCGCCGGCAAACTGATGGCGCAGCGGAAATCGTCCGCATCGCACGTGCCGGCCTGCAGATCGAGCGTCACGACCGTGGCCGGCTTGCGTTCGACGCGCGTCATCAGCGCGCCAATATCCCCGGGCGCCGCGGTGACGCACGGCATGCCAATCATCGCGGAGTTGCCGAAGAAGATCTCGGCAAACGACTCGCCGAGGATCGCCTGAATCCCCCAGCGCCGAATCGCTTGCGGCGCATGCTCGCGCGACGAGCCGCAGCCGAAGTTGCTGTTGACGAGCAGAATCGACGCCCCTTGATAGGCCGGAACGTCGAACGGATGGCGGTTGTGTCCGGGGCCGCCCAGCTTGCGATCGTCTTCGAAGAGGTGTTGCTCCATCCCCTCGAACGTGATCGCCCGCAGGAAACGCGCCGGCATGATGCGGTCGGTGTCGACGTCGTTACCGCGCATCGGAATCGCGCGACCGCTCACACTGGTGATGCGCTGAATCATCAGCCGAGCTCCCTGACGTCGACCACCTCGCCCGCGAGCGCCGCCGCGGCCACCATCGCCGGGCTCATCAGCAGCGTCCGTCCGGTCGGGCTTCCCTGCCGTCCCTTGAAGTTCCGGTTCGACGAGGACGCGCACACCTGATCGCCCTCGAGCTTGTCAGGATTCATGCCGAGACACATCGAACAGCCGGCGCCGCGCCACTCGAAACCGGCCGATCGGAACACTTCGTCGAGGCCCTCGCGCTCGGCGGCTTTCGCCACGCCGGCCGACCCGGGCACGACCAGCGCTTTCACGTGCTTCGCGACGTGCTTACCCTTGACGATGCGTGCGGCCTCGCGGAGATCGGACAGCCGCGCGTTGGTGCAGGAGCCGATGAACGCCACGTCCACTTTCATCCCTTCGATCGGCTGCCCCGCCTCCAGGCCCATGTAGCTCAGCGCGTCGGCCACCGCTTTCGGATCGGCGGCATCCCCGGGCGACGGGACACGGGAGTCGATGCCGATCGACTGCCCCGGATTCACGCCCCATGTCACGATCGGCGTCAGCTCCCCTGCCTTGATCTCGACATCATCGTCGTAGCGGGCATCCGCGTCGGATGCCATCGACTTCCACCACGCCGCCATGCGATCGAACTGCTCCGCCGGTGGCGCAAATGGACGGCCGCGGACGTAGTCGACCGTCGTGTCGTCCGGGTTGACGTAGCCGACGCGCGCGCCACCCTCGATCGACATGTTGCAGATCGTCATGCGCTCGTCCATCGTCATGCGATCGACGGCGTCGCCGGCGTATTCGTAGGCGTAGCCGTTGCCGCCCTGCACGCCAAGCCGCTGAATGATGGCGAGAATCACGTCCTTGGCGTACACGCCTTTTGCCAGCGTCCCAGTCACGCGGATGCGTCGCACCTTGAGCGGCTCGAGCGCGAGGCATTGCGACGCGAGCACATCGCGCACCTGCGAGGTGCCGATGCCGAATGCCACCGATCCGAACGCGCCGTGCGTCGAGGTGTGGCTGTCGCCGCACGCGATCGTCATGCCCGGCTGCGTCAGCCCGAGCTCGGGACCGATGATGTGGACAATGCCCTGGCGCTGGTCGTCGAGTCCGACGAAGCGGATGCCGAAGTCGCGCACGTTCCGCTCGAGCGACGCCATCATGTCTTCGGCCATCACGTCGAGGAACGGCCGCTGGCGGTTGCGCGTCGGCACGATGTGATCGACGGTGGCGAACGTCCGATCGACGAACGGGACCGTCCAGCCGTTCTGACGCAGCGCATCGAATGCCTGCGGGCTGGTCACTTCGTGGACCAGATGCAGGCCGATGAAGAGCTGCGTCTGCCCCGTCGGCAGCTGCCGCACGGTGTGGAGATCCCACACCTTCTTGAGGAGTGTCTGTCCCATCGATCAGCTCATCGTAGCACGCGCTTTCGCACGCGACTGGGAACCCGACACGCATGGATGGCCGTCGATCCAGCAGCGCCACGGGCGATCCGATCCAACACGGATCCCGATGCGAGGCCCCCACGCGATCAGCGACGGCACGTGACCGCGGTCTTCGATCGAGAGCCTGCTGGACGTCAGATCGAGTCGATTCTCCGCCAGTGTGATCCCGAGTGCCTGCGTGAGGTTGCCAGGGCCGCGGCACAGATCCGTAATGGGGTCGGGAGTCATTTTACGTTTCACGGAAAATGACTCCCGACCCCCTTTTTCCGGACGGCGACGGCGAGTCATCAGCGCGATGCCGTCGATCGGTTCGAGCGCACGTATCAGTACGGCGGCCGGCGATCCTTCGCTCTCTGTGACTGCGTTGACCAGGTAATGGATCCCGTAGTTGAGGTAGACGTAGGCGACACCCGGCGGACCGTACAACGGCGCGTTGCGCGTCGTCGGCCCAGGCGCAGCATGACAGGCGGGATCGTCCTCGCCGATGTACGCTTCGGCCTCGACGATCAGGCCTGCTGCGACACCAGCGCGTGTGCGGTGTACGAGCACCTTGCCGAGCAGTTCCGCCGCAACCGTCAGCGTCGGCCGCTCGAAGAACTGGCGTGGTAGCACGATCCGGGTCGAGATCGTCGGCTGATTCCTCGCCAGCCGGCGTCCTTCAACCTTGCCCAGGCCTGAATCCTGATTCCTGATGCCCGATTCCTGCTTATCTCGCAGCGTACGCATTCGGTCGGCCGGTCGCCAGCAATACGCGCAGAGCGCGCCCGGTGTGCGACGCGTCATGCTGCGCGACCTGCTCTGGTGTGCCAGCGATCACCAGTTCACCACCGGCGTCGCCGCCCTCGGGTCCGAGATCGATCAGGTAATCGGCCGTCTTGATCACATCGAGGTTGTGTTCGATCACCAGCAGCGAATGCCCCGCCTCGACGAGCTTGCGGAAAGCCCCCAGCAGCTTCGCGATGTCGTCGAAGTGCAGACCCGTCGTCGGCTCATCGAGGATATACAGCACTCGTTCTCCGCCGAACGAGGCGAGGTGTGCCGCGATCTTGATTCGCTGCGCCTCTCCTCCCGATAACGTTGTCGCCGGCTGTCCCAATCGCAGGTAGCCGAGACCGATCTCGTCGAGCACCTGAAGCCGCCGCAGCACCTTCGGCGACTGGCTGAAGAACGTCAGCGCTTCTCGCACGGTCATGTCGAGCACCTGGTGCACCGACTTGCCGCGGTAGTGCACTTCGAGCACCTGCGGCTTGAACCGCTTGCCGTCGCACTGCTCGCAGGGGACGAAGACGTCGGCGAGAAACTGCATCTCGACGCGCACTTCGCCCTCGCCCTGGCACGCCTCGCAGCGTCCGCCAGGCACGTTGAACGAGAAGTGACTCGCCGTGAGCCCCCGCGCGCGGGCGTCCTTCGTCAGCGAGAACAATTCGCGAATCGGATCGAATGCCTTGAGATACGTCACCGGATTGGATCGCGGTGTCCGACCGATTGGCGTCTGATCGACCAGCGCGACGTCGGTGATGTACTCGAGCCCGGTGATCTCACGGAACGATCCGACGCGACGATCCCAATCGCCTTTCGCGCGCTTGATCGCCGCGTAGAGCACGTCGTGGACGAGCGTCGACTTCCCGGACCCGCTGACGCCCGTCACGCACGTCAACGTGTTCAGCGGGATCTGAATGTCGATGTCTTTGAGGTTGTGCTCCGTGGCGCCCTTGAGCCTGATCTTCTGGCCCGTGCCGCGGCGCCGCGGTGACGGCACCGGGATCGCCAGCTCGTTCCGCAGGTACTTGGCCGTCAACGATCGCGTCTCGGTCAGCAGCCCCGGCAGATCGCCGGAATAGACGACGCGCCCGCCCTGCTCGCCGGCACCGAGCCCCAAATCGACGATGTGATCGGCGACGCGAATCATGTCTTCGTCGTGCTCGACGACGAGCACCGTGTTTCCCTGATCGCGCAGTTGTCGCAGGATGTCGATGAGCCGCTGGTTGTCGCGCGAGTGCAGCCCGATTGAAGGCTCGTCGAGCACGTACAAGGTGCCCACCAGTGCCGACCCGAGCGAGGTGGCCAAATTGATCCGCTGCGACTCGCCGCCCGAGAGCGTCGACGACAGTCGATCGAGCGTGAGATAGTCGAGGCCAACATCGCTCAGGAACGTCAACCGTCGTCGAATCTCGCGCAATACCTTGTCGGCAACCGCCGCTTCGCGTTCGCTCAGCTGCAGATCAGCGAAGAACTTCTGGGCACCAACAACGGTCAGCGCCGAGACCTGGTCGATCGTCTGTCCGCCGACCTTCACGTTTCTCGCTTCGCGGCGCAGCCGGGCGCCGCTGCAGTCGGGACAGGCCAGATAGCCGCGATAGCGGCTGAGAAAGACGCGGACGTGCACCTTGTATTTCTTCCGCTCGAGCCATCGGAAGAAACCGCGCACGCCCTCGTAGTCGCCATCGCCGTCGACGACGAAGCCGCGCTCGTTGTCGCTCAGCTCTGACCATGGCACGTCGAGACGAATGCCCACTTTCTTCGCCGCGCGTTTCAGATCGGCCAGCTGCGCCCGGTAATGCGGCTTGCTCCACGGCTCGATCGCGCCCTGCGAGATCGCCTTCGACGCATCGGGCACGACGAGGCTCATGTCGAGCTCGATGATGTTGCCGAACCCGTGGCAGGTCGGACACGCCCCGAACGGGTTGTTGAACGAGAACAGACGTGGCTGTGGCGTCTCGTAGGCGATGCCGCAGGGGCGACATTCGAATCGCTCCGAGAACTCGAGCCGTTTCGGGTCGCCGTCGACGACCACCGCAAACGCCGCGCCGCCGCCTTCGCGATACGACGTCTCGACGGAATCGGTGAGGCGGCTGCGGAGGTCACCCTCGATGCGGATTCGATCGACCACGACCTCGAGCGAGGTTCGCGACCGGAGCGACGCGGGATCGATGTCGTCGAAGCTGACGGCCTGGCCATCGATGAGCAGTCGGCCGTAGCCGCGCCGGCGCAGCGCCTCGAGCGCTGCGGCAATGGGATCGACCGTCCTGGCCACCGGCTCGAGCGCGAGCGCCTCAACCTCTTCGGCGGTCTCGGCGTTGGAGGCTGGGGTCGTGGCGGACATCGATATCACCGGCAACTCGAACCCAATCAGCACTCGCGTGCCGGCCGGCAGATCTCCCAGTCGCTTTGCCACGACTTCCGCCGTCTCACGAACGACCTCCTGCCCGCACTGGCGGCAGAACGTCCGCCCGACACGTGCGAACAGCAGCCGCATGTAGTCGTGAATCTCGGTGGTCGTGCCGACCGTCGAGCGCGGGTTGCGGACGCTGTTCTTCTGACGGATGGCGATCGCCGGGCAGATACCCTCGATGCGATCGACGTCCGGCTTCTCCATCCGCTCGAGGAACTGCCGTGCATACGCGGAGAGCGACTCGACGTAACGTCGCTGGCCTTCGGCGTAGATCGTGTCGAAGGCGAGTGACGACTTCCCCGATCCGCTGACACCGGTAATGATGGCGAGCCTCCCGGCGGGCAGCGTGACGTCGATATTCTTCAGGTTATGCGTGCGCGCACCACGGACGACGAGAGGGTTTCGAGCCTTTGGCGTCCTGATGCTGGTTGGTGTCCCCACGGTAGCGATTTCCCGGTTGACCGTAAGGAGACCATGTTACTACACGAGGTTTGGTCGGGGGGCTTTTGCGGCTCCAGCCGCGCGAGCGCTCGCGTGTTCTGCCACACCGCTGTCGCCAGCGCCACGAGCATTCCCACGATTGCAACGAGCCCCCCGAAATCGAACAGCGGCATCCGTCCAAGGGGACCGAGCGGAACGTGCGGGTTCCCGGGCAGGAAGATGGTGCCAATCGCGAGCAGGATACGGAGCTCGGTCGGGCCAACGCCAAACGACGAAATGCGAAAGACCCCGCGCGTCGTCGTCGCCAGGAACACTTCGCCGGCGACGAGCAGGTAGGCAATCAGCACGCCGAGAGCGATCACCGGATTCATATAGCTCGACGCGGCCAACCCGGCGAACAGCATCGTCGTTCCGACGATATCGAGCACGTGATCGACGTAGTAGCCGTAGCGCGGCCGCTCGACCGCGCGCACGCGCGCGAGGGTGCCATCGAGGCTGTCGCCGAACCAGTTCACCGCGAGCGCCGCGACGACGATCCACACGGCGTGGGCATCGAACCGCAGCAGCCAATAGCCGGTGCCCGCGGCCGCCATCGCGACGAGGGCGAGACACGTCAGGTGGTCGGAATGGATCCGGCGCGGTAAGCGCTTCGCCATCCAGATCAACAGTTGCTTCTCGGCTCGAGCGAGCACGCTCCGATGCTCCCGGACGTGAACGTGGTCAGCCATTGGTCGCCTCCACACCATAGTGTGTAAGCGGCCGACAGATCGGCTCACGCAGTGTAGGCCGGGCCTTCCAGGCCCGGCGCGTCGCGCCCGGCGAACTCACGAACCCAGATACGATGGAGTCCGCATGACCGACGCCGCAATCGTCTTGACGCTCGCCGGGAGTCTCGGCGCCGCACTGATATTCGGCTACATCACACAGCGCCTTGGCCTGTCGCCCATCGTCGGCTATTTGATCGCGGGCCTCGCAATCGGGCCGAACACGCCAGGCCTGGTCGCCGACACGCACATCGCCGAGCAGTTCGCCGAGATAGGCGTCATCCTGCTGATGTTCGGCGTCGGTCTCCAGTTCCACCTCGAGGAGCTGCTGGCCGTCCGCCGCATCGCCATACCGGGCGCCCTGGCCCAGGGCGCCGTCGCGACGGTGCTCGGAGCGCTCACCGCGCGTGGGTATGGCTGGTCGTGGACGGCGGCGGTCGTCTTCGGACTCGCACTGTCGATCGCGAGCACGGTCGTCCTGGTGCGAGTGCTGTCCGATCGCCGGCAGCTGCATACGGTAGCCGGCCATATCGCGATCGGCTGGCTCGTCGTTCAAGACGTGCTGGCGGTCCTGGTACTCGTGGTGCTGCCCGCGCTGAAGACCGGCTCCACCCCGGCCGCACTCGCGGTGAGCGTGATCGGCGCGCTCCTGAAGGTTGCGGCGCTCGTGGCGGTTGTCGCGATCGGGGGACGACGTCTGATTCCGGCCATGCTCGACCGAATCGCCGCGACGCGTTCGCGCGAACTGTTCACGCTCAGCGTGTTGGCGCTCGCGATCGGCCTGGCTGTCGGATCGGCGGCGCTATTTGGCGTCTCGATGGCGCTCGGCGCCTTTCTCGCCGGCATGGTTGTCGGGAGCTCCGACTACAGTCTTCGAGCGGCGACCGACGCGTTGCCGATGCGCGACGCGTTCGCCGTGCTGTTCTTCGTCTCGGTCGGCATGCTGCTGAACCCGGCCGCGCTGCTCGACCACCCGTGGCCGATCGTCGCGGCGCTCGCCGTGGTGATGATCGCGAACCCGCTGACGGCGGCGGCCGTCGCCTGGGCGATGGGATATCCGGCGCGGACGATCGCCGTCGTCGCCCTCTCACTCGGCCAGATTGGCGAGTTCTCGTTCATCCTCGTCACGCTCGGACGCGATCTGGCACTCGTGCCGGCCGTTGCACTCGATGCTGTGGTCGCAACGGCGATCCTCTCGATCACCATCAATCCACTCGCGTTCAAGGCGATTGAGCCGTTGGAACGCTGGTTGGCGCAGAAACGGTTGAACTCCATCGCCGCCGATCCGCAGGGTCTCGAGGTTGGCGCTTCGTCCTCACTCGATCCCGAAGGGCGGGCGATCGTGATCGGATACGGGCCCACAGGTCGCACCGTGACTCGCCTGCTCACGGAAAACGGGATCTCACCGACGGTGGTCGATTTGAACATCGACGCCGTTCGGGGGCTGCGCGATCAAGGCTTGTCGGCGGTGCACGGCGATGCGCGGCATCCGGAGACGCTCGTCTCGGCGGGATTGCCGCACGCGGCGACGCTCATCGTGAGCGGTGTCGAGGCGGGGTCGCCCGAGATCATCAGAGGCGCGCGAGCGATCAACCCGCGGATCCATATCTTCGTCCGCGGCAGCTATCTGCGCGACGTGCCGCCGCTGCGCCAGGCGGGCGCGGAGCAGGTGTTCTCAGGAGAAGGTGAAGTGGCGCTCGCGATGACGGAGGCGGTGCTCCGGCGTCTGGGGGCGACGCCGGATCAGATCGACCGAGAACGGGATCGAGTGAGGCAGCAACTCAATCTTTGATTAGTGATTTGTGATTAGTGATTCGTTGTTGATTGACGATTGACGATTGTTGATTGAGACCGCACCGAGCTGACTTGGGCCTGCCCGGCCATCACTCCGTTTCTCATCTTTCAATCAAGAATCAGCAATCACCAATCAACAACGAATCACCACTCAAAGATCACAAATCAACAATCGGTCTACTTCCGCACAAATTTCTGCACGGCACGATTGACACTATCCGCCACCCACAGCTCGCCCTTGGGGCTCACCGCGATGAAGTGTGCTTCGCCGAACTCACCGACGCCGTTGCCCGCCTTGCCGACGACCGCCTGCACGTTACCCTGAAGATCGAGCTTTACCACCTGGCCGGCGAATCCGTTGACCATGAAGATCGCGTCCTTGCGGATGTCGAGCCCGCACGGCAGCCCCGCCACCTTGACCTCGCGGACGAAGGTGCCCTTGTCGTCGAAGATCTGGATGCGCTGGTTCTCACGGTCGGTAACCCAGAGCAGCCCCTTCGCATCGATCGCGATGCCGTGCGCGACGTCGAACTTGCCCGGCTCCTTCCCCTTGCCGCCCCAGGAGGTGATGAACTTGCCGGTCTTGTCGAACTTGAGCACGCGCGGGTCGCCTTTGGCCCCCGGTGTGTGCCCCTGCGCGATGAAGATGTCGCCGTTGGCGGCGATGATGACGTCGTTGGGCTCGTTCAGGCGGCGCGAGCCGGTGGCCTCGTTCCACTCGCCCTGCTCACCTTTGGTGCCAATGGTCATCAGCGTCTTGCCGTCGGGGCTCATCTTGGCGACATAGTGCGCGCCGACGTCGGTGACCCAGATGTTGCCATCGCGATCGATGCGAAGGCCGTGCGTCCGCATGAACAGCCCTTCGCCGAACGCACGAATGAACTTGCCGTCCGCGTCGAATTCAGCCAGCGGCTGCGGCCCTCGATTGAGCACCCACAGGTGCCCCTTGGCATCGAACGCCACGCTCGCCGACGCGCCGATCGTGGTGCCCTCGGGCAACGTGATCGGATTGGCCACCGCGACGTAGTCGAGCGGCGACGCAGTCTGCGGCACCAACAGCGCAGGATCCGACGGCCGCTGCGCGATCGCGATCGTACCGCTCATGAGGACGACGAACACCGCACCGATCACGCGCTTCATAAGCGATCTCCCGCAGTGTAGGCCGGGCCTTTAGGCCCGGCGGCAGGGACGAGTCGTTGGAACCGCCCGAGTCTAACTCAAATATTCTTCATCGCCTCACGAACGCTGAGCGGACTCAAGCGCTCCCGATTCGCCGTCACATATCGCCGCACTTCGCGCGGATCCGTCCACGCGTACTGACGCAGCGCCCATCCAATTGCCTTCCGCAGGAAGAACTCTTTGCTCTCGAGGCTCGGCTCGATACAGGCGTAGAGCAAGTCGAGATCGGTCTCGCGCCGGAAGCCAAGCTGACACAGGATGGCCGCGCGCCGCTTCCACATGTCTCGGTCCGTCGACCAGCGACGCATCAGCGGCTTCATGCGACGCGGCTCGGCGCGCAGGATGTCGCCGAGCTGGTGCGACGCGATCACGTCCACGAAGTCCCACCACGCACCGGTGACGATCATCTCCTCGAACATCGGGAGCGAGGCCATGGTCCGGTACGGCGCGTAGGCTTTCAGATCGCTCAGGCCGATGGCGGCGTAGCGCTCTTCCCGGTATTTCGCCCCGCGCCACAGCTCGAGCACGACGTCGCGCCACTCCTCGGCCGAGGCGAGCCGGTGATCGGGGAAGATCTTCCGCCACAAGGCTTTCTGCACCAGAGACGACACGCCCCGATATGGCATGTCGGACTTCATGTAGGCCTGCATCTGCGGGGCCTTGACCGGGTCGGCCGCCTCTGTGAGGCCGGCACGAACCGCGCTGACGAGCGGGTGCGTCATAGGGGTAGCCGTCGTAGGTCCGCGTTTACGCGGCCCGCGGCCCCGTAGGGGCGGCTTCAGGCGGCCCGCAGTATACTCATGACGTTTCGTGGTCCAACTGGTGTGCAGGGGGAGGGCTTTGCGGCCCGGGGGAGGTTCGTTGATGCGCGCACTATTGACGATAGGGTTGGCGGCGGCCCTGGTTGCGGGAGCTCGTGCCCAGAGCACCGAGCTGAAAGTCGGAGACACGGCGCCTGATTTCAGCCT
>Ga0111538_10001919_pt1 | contig 29157 bp, 16 predicted proteins | sample SoiMethybrSBSTD1_FD_79669 | JGI IMG/M metagenome (GOLD analysis project Ga0111538, IMG submission 79669) | Bulk soil microbial communities from a Populus tree surrounding site in Tennessee, USA - Soil MetaG P. TD hybrid SBSTD1 (version 2)... | ecosystem: Environmental > Terrestrial > Soil >... | reverse complement strand
GGGTGCGTGCATCAATCGACAGGCGCCGTGATGATCGGCTGAACCGGCTCATCGATGAGGTCGAGGTTGGTCCGCAGGCGGAAGATCGACTGCAGGGCGTTGCGCTGAGCGTGGAAGAACTTCAGCGTGTACACCTGGCCGTCCACAAGGTGCATGCGGTCGATCTCGACGTATTGCGGAATGGTGCCCGGCAGCACGCCGCCGCGGTCCATAGCCAGTTCGTTGTTCACGAACAGCCACGCGTCGTCGTTGCCGGAGAACTCGAAGAACCCGCCCGTGCAGGCGTGATGGCGGAAGCGCACGGTCGCAACGTACGTGAAGTAGTTGTTGTGGCCCTGCGACTCGTTGCCGAACAGCGACCCGTCGATCGGGTGGAAACCATTGGACAGGAACTGCCAGACGGCGCCCGACGAATCGCGCGTCAGGTTCATGGTGTGCGGCATCGAGAGGTTGGTGCCCGGGACGTCCGAGTACCAGGTGGCAAACGCGGCAGCCGAAGGAATGCCGCCGGCGCTCAACAGGCCGTACACGCCGGTGGTGTCATTGGGCTCGCGGCCGCAGATGCTGATGCCGGACTCGATATGGAAGCCGCCCGAGTTGCTGATCAGGGCGGTCTTACCCATGAATCGGCCGTAGAAGTCGCAGTTGTTGCCGACGTCGATAGCTGCGCCGGGCGAGACCAGCCGCCCGCAGACGCGGGCCGAGTTCGCCACGCGGAACGCCGTGGGTCCGCAGTTGTACAGCGACAGCCGCGCCGACTCGAATGTATTCATGTTCACGTCGACGTTGTTGTCGATCGTCATCTGGCCCTGGGCGTAGACCTTCAGGCTGGCGCCATCGAGGATCTCGACGCGCGTGTGGTTCTCGATGGTGAAGTCGCCCTCGCAGGCGATCGTGATGTTGCCGGCGATGCGCAGCGTGCGGCGGTTGCGCAGGGCGAACGAGTCGCAGTGCATGTCCTGAGACAACGTCGTCACGCCGTTGCCGCGATACTCCACGGCGCCGGCCGACGGACCCATGCCCGCGGGCATGGCGATCGACGGCATTGTCGAGCCGGCGACGAACTCGGGCGCGGGACCGATATTGCCTGCCCCGTACGGACCCATCGACGGGTCGTATGTGTCCACCTGCGGATTGTTGGAGATGCTGGGCGCATCCACGACAGGCACAGAGCCGCCGGCGTCATCCGGATTGATGTACATGTTCGGGGCAATCGCGTGATTGTCCTGGTCGCGCCACTGCACCAGCACCTTGTGCCCGCCGCCAATGAACATCGGACGCTGGTCCGAAGAAAGCAGCGGCATCAGGTTTCCGGCGTAATGGCCGTTGCCGCCAACTGCGGCGACAGCGATCTTGGCATCAGTCTTGTGGAAGTCGCGCACCACACTGTGCAGCGGGAACACGGTCGGGGGCGTCTGGCCGAATGCTCCGGCCGTCATGCCCAGCCCGCAGCAGGCGAATCCACAGAGCAACTGTCGAATGTCCACAACGTTACGTGAGCGCAGCATGGGTTGATCCCTCGCTCGACACCTTCAAGCCTCCACCAACAACGTACGAATAGCCGGGCAGAGATCACAGTCGCTGCCGCGACTCAACCGGCAGACTTCCCACCCTGTGCCTCGTGCGGGGTTGCGGCAACGCTGGCAACAGCCATTGGAGTGGCAGACTTCGCCGTGCGCGCGGGCTGGTCCCAGAAGTCGATCTGACAACGTCAGGCGCTCAGCGCCGAAGACCCAGCACGATGCCGATCACGGCCGCGACGCCCGATGGCAGGTAGCCCTTCACGAGACTCTTGACATTCCCTGCCTGGGCCTGCAGCCACGAGGAGCCTTCCTCGACATGGCCCTCGATCTGATCCCATGGCAGGTCGATCATGCCGGTGCGCTTGAGAATGAAGATGGCGATGCCCAGCAGCGCGACAATCAGGAGCGTCCATTTCAGGAATCGGCGCAGCGTCCAGCCAACGACGAACCCGCCCAGGAAACTGACGCCGAAGCGCATCATGGGCGGAGCCCATTCGCCCAGCGTGCCGGCACTGCCGGAATCGGCAGCCTGCCCGTACACCCAGAACGCAGCCCCAATGACCGTCAACCCGATCGCCAGCCGAACGCTGAGCGCATGCCACGGCATGCGACGGCTCGAATCGCGGCTATTTCGCTGTTGTTCGGCCATCTTCAGGAAAATGGTATCTGATCCTTGCGGCTGCGGCGCCTTGACTGCGTGTATGGAAGTGAAGGCCGAGATCGCCCGCCGTGACTGTTGTGCTCGTTTACACGCTCGCCCCTACTTCCAGCGAATGTGTAGTTCGCACCCTCGCGGCCGGCGATTCGAAGCCTGACCCTTGCACCATCCGCCCGGCGCTGCCTGACTGCCAGCACGCCTCGTGTCGGCGTCAGCCAGAGCCCAGAGTTGGATGTTCAAGAGCCGGCGCGACTGCGCCTCGACAACGCCGATGGATCTGGCAATGACGCCTATGATCATGGCGCTCTTTGACAACCTGGGGCCGACTGGCATCGACCGGACATGTTTGACCTGACGCTGCGCGCCGTGGAGCATGCACGCCCACGTAAAAAGCATGCAAAACCATAACTGCCAACACGCAGTATGCTCTCGCTGCCTAATCATTAGGTAGCACGATTCCCGCTGACGCCCGATAGGACGGGAATCGACAACATCGGGCTAGTCCTCGCGGATTGAGTGACGACGCGAGGGCGAAACCAAGTCGCTCATGGCTTTGAGGAAGATTGTCGATCTTCGTCTTCGAAGCCGAGATCAAACGATCGACTACGCGTCGTAGATGCGGCTGGCCGGCTGTATCGGCACGGGGGTTCGAATCCCCCCGGCTCCACTGTCTTGCAAACCCCTGCCTTCGCAGGGGTTTTTGCATGCGCCAGCGTGCATGCTGCGATCGGGTCGATCATCCAGATCCTTCGACTACCGTTGCGCGCTGGCGCTTCGCATCTCGTCGCAGATGCGCTGATACTCCTGGCGCTGCTCCGGCTTGTTCCATGCGTCGTAGAGCATGATGAAGCCAAGGACGATGTCATCGGGATGCGAGTCCCATGTGCCGACGCGGACGTCCACGAACTGTGTCGAGGTGTTCATTTCGTTCTCAGCCTGCTCGAAGCGGCGGCATCGCACCAGGTGGATGGCATGGTAGAGGTGCAGACGCGCGTGAACGCGATCGCTCAGAACATCCTTTTCCCGTGCAAGAAGGGCCGTGAACATCGGCTCGGCCTCGTCCAGGCGGTTCTGCATCGAGACGAAGTGCGCCAGAAAGAGCTCGGATTCGAGGGCCATGTCATCGTGGCCTCCGCCAATGCTCGCGAGTGCAGCCGTCATTTCGCGTGCGAGCCTTTCGCCTTCGATCGCACGGCCGCCGCGTTCGAGATAGCGCAGCGTGTCGAACAGCGCGCCGAGAAACACGGGAGGGCTCGCGGTCGCGAATTGGGCACGAGCGCATTCCAGGCGGCGCAACTGCAGGTCGGCCGCCTCGGCGTCCTGCCCCAGGCCCGTCAAGGCGTTGCTGAGCACGTGCATGGCGGTCATGCGGACGCTGTGGCACTCTCCCAGCCGGTCGTAGGGACTGTCCATCAGGCGGCGGCACGTGTCGACAGCCGCCTGATACTGTCCGAGCCCGCACTGAAAATCCGCCACCTGGGCCACGGCCTCGAGCGTGTCCGCGGATTCAGCCCCGTGGAGCCGCGTTGAGCGCTCGACGCGCTCCTGCGCCAGCGCGAGTGCTCCGGCCATGATCTCATTGAGGCGCTCGGAGTCGGCGGTGGCCCACCGACGCTTCTCCACCATGATCAGCCCGGCCAGGATCCGGATCTCCATCTGATCATCGTTGGCGATGGCGGGATGCGAGCGCAACTCTAGCAGGAGCCGCTCCGCCTCATCCACTCGATCGCGGAACAGATGTACGAAGGCCACGTCGCGACGGACCGACAGCGTGCGAGGATCATCCGGTCCAAAGACGCGCTCGAGCCTGGGCACGAGATCGTCGAGCGCCCGCTCGGCCGCGGCCGTTTGCTCCAGGTTGAGCAGGACGCCCGCGTGCCATGCCTGGGAGGCAAGCGTGCGCGAATCATCGGGGCCTGCATCGTCGCGCCAGAGTTCGAACGAGCGGCTGAACTCCGCCCTCGCTTCATTCCACAGCGAAAGGTTGTTGTAGACATGACCGAGCAGGTCGCGAACCTGGGCTTCCTGCTGCGGATGGCCCTGGAAGCGCTGCGAAGCCGTCGCCGAGGCGCTGGCCAGCACCTGGATCAATCGCACGTCTGCTCCCATATTCTCCGGCTCGACGCTGGTCAGGACCTCGCGCATGAAGTCGTTGACCGCGCGGGCCTGGGCCGCCTCGCGCTCGGCGATGCCGGCGGCCTGCTGGGCCGTCGTCGCGTTGCTCTGCGCGATGGTTCGCTGCCGCTCGGCCTGTTTCCAGAAGGCGATCGAGACGATCAGCGCCGCGAGGACCACCAGCAGCATGGCCGCCGCCGCCCCGGCCGCGACGCGATAGCGCTGCAGCTGCTTGCCCATGACGTAGACGAGCGAATCGCGCCGCGCCTCGATCGCGTCGCCGGCGAGGTAGCGGCGAAGATCACGGGCCAGGTCGCCCGCGCTCTGATAGCGCCGCTCCGGTTCCTTCGCCAAGCACTTCAGCAGAATCGTCTCGAGTTCGCGATCGACTGCCCGGCCGACCGACGACGGCCGGGCCGGACTGGTATCGACAATGTGACGAACGACTTCGCGCTGCGGGCCGGTGACCGGATAGGGGAATTGTCCCATCAGGACCTGATAGAGGATCACGCCCAGCGAATAGACATCGGTGCGGATGTCGAGCGCATCGGGGCGTCCCTCGGCCTGCTCGGGGCTGGCCCACGGCAGCGATCCAACGAACTGGCCTGTGATCGTCATCGGCTGAGCGAAGAGCGCATCGGCCGGATCCTCGACAAGTTTGGCGAGGCCGAAGTCCAGCACATGCGGCTCGCCGCTCTCGTCGACGAGGATATTGCCGGGCTTCAGGTCGCGGTGGATCACGCCGCGCAGATGGGCCGCGTTGACGCCATCGCAGATCTTGGCGAACACCTCCAGCGTCTGTGCCAGCGGTGTTTGATCGAGTCGAACCCATTCATCGACCGGGCGGCCGATGACATAGTCCATGACCAGGAAGACATGGCCATGGTCGCGGCCGCAATCGTGAACCGTGACGATGTTCGGGTGATTGAGGCGGCTGAGGATCTCAATCTCGCGCTCGAACCGCGCCAAGCCGCCCGGGCCGGCGCCCGTCGGCATCTGCCGATTGAGCAGCTTGATCGCAACCTGGCGGTCCGTCGATTTCTGCGTCGCGAGATAGACGACTCCCTGCCCGCCGCGATGCAGTTCCCGCAGGAGCGTGTAGCCCGGCAGCGTCATCGTCGGAGGACTGCCATCGATGAACGGCGCCGCCAGCTGGCCCGATGCAATCAGGCGCTCATGCCGCAAGCGAGCGGCTTCGATCTGCACTCGCGCCAGGTGAATGTGGGATGATCGCATGCCGCCGCCGCCCATCGCCGGCGCGCCGGCAGCGGACGACTGCGCATCATGCGTCGACCCGCTGGAGGCGTCATTCGACATGGTCACCTGTTCTCGTGGGGAGCCGCTTGTGTACGCGACAAACGGCCATCGGAATTCACACGGACATGCCGAACATGCCCGAGTCGGCGCTTAACAGTTGCCGCAGCCGGTCATGCGCCCGGGCCCGAAGCATGTGCACCGCGCCGCTCGAGCGGTTCATCTGCTGGGCGACCTCGGCGATCGGCAGACCCTGCAGATCATAAAGGCGAACCACCTGCCCGTAGTCGTCCGGCAGGGCTTCCAGCGCCGCGTTCAGGCACGTCAATCGCTCCTGCCGCGTGGCATAGCGGCTGGGCGTGGTGGTCGTCACGCCCAGTTGCGAATAGAGGTCGAAGGTCGAATCGGCGCCGGCGGCCGGGACCGCGACGCGATTGGCAGGCTGCGGCCGCTTCTGCCTCTTCAAGCCGCGCAGCGCATCGCGCAGGTTGTTCTCCGCAATGCGCTGCAGCCAGGCGCGGAACGGCTGCGAGCGTTCCGGGTCGTATTTTCTGATCTCGAGAAACGCCTCGAGGTAGGTCACCTGCATCACGTCGGAAGGCTCGAGCACCGAGCGCCATTCGCGCCCGATCGACAGCGTTCGCTCCACGTCCGGGCCGTGCTCGCCGAGCAGCTCGGCCATGGCGCTGGCATCACCGGAAACCGCCGCACGAATTCGCGCATCAGCATCATTCACGCTCGGTTGCTCCGGGCGATTCCTCGCACAACGGGGCCATTTTAGCCGTGGCGCGTGAAAGCCGCGGGTCCGCCGTCGCGATGAGTACAGGACATCCATGCAGTGCCCTGCCGCCGCCGGCAGTTAGAAACCCATTCCACAGAGAACCCCCCGATGAGATCACCTGCCCGACAACTTGCTGCAGTGTTCGCCTGCCTGGCCGCGATGGCGGCTGCTCCAGCCGCAGTGGCGCAGAGCACGGCCTTCACCTACCAGGGCATGCTTCTACAGTCTGGAGCACCCCTCAACGGGACCGCCGACTTCGATTTCATGCTGTTCGGCACGCCCACGGGCGGCAACATCGTTTCGGGCTCGCAGTTTCGGCCCAATGTGTCCATCGTCAACGGGGAATTCACGGTCTCGCTGAACTACGGGTCCTTCCCGTTCACCGGCGAGGGACGCTGGCTGGAGATCTGGATGCGCTACCCCGCGGGCTCGGGCGAGTACACCGTCTTGACGCCACGCCAGAAGATCACGCCGGTGCCGTACGCGCACAAGATCGTGGGAATGGACAGCCATTCACTCGATGCCGCCGACGGAGATCCTGTCAACGCCCTGGTCATCGACAACATCGGGTCCGTCGGCATCGGAGTGGGCTCCAATCCGACTGACAGGTTCATGGTTGTATCCGCGGACAACTCGTGGTTCCGCGTCGACAGCACGAACGGCGACGTGCACATGTACCCCGACTCCAACATCGCGCGGATCATCAACGACTCCTCTGGCGTTGGGGCGCGGACCGATCTCATCGTCGCGAACTGGCCTCAGGTCGCGATCAACGGCAGCGCCGTTGGCATCGGCACGGTCAACCCACTGCGGCGCCTGCATGTCGTGGACAACAACCTCTGGACAGCCCGGTTCGAGAGCACCGCGAACACGTACACGGCCGTTGACTTCGTGAACCGTACGGCCAACTTTGCGACATGGACCTTTGGCGTGATGGGCAGCGCGCAGGGAACGAACGCCGGCGCCCTGTACATCATGCGTCCTGCTTCTGGCGCCACGGTGTACTTCGCCCCGAACAACTGGGTGGGCCTGAGCAGAGTCCCGGCTTTCCGGCTCGACCTGCCCAACATCGCCAACGGAGACGGTCGCGCACGCTCCAACCAATGGGTCACATTCTCGTCTGGTCGTTGGAAACAGAACGTGCAGCCCCTTGACGATGCCCTCGACAAGGTCATGCACATGCGCGGCGTGTCCTTCGACTGGAAGCCCGAGCACGGCGGCGCGCACGACATCGGGTTCGTCGCCGAGGAAGTCGGCAAGGTCGTGCCGGAACTGGTCACCTGGGAGGACGACGGCGAGCATGCCCAGGGCTTGGCGTATGACCGCGTCACGGCGCTGGCCGTCGAGGCCATCAAAGCCCAGCAACAGAAGATCGAAGCGTTGCGGACGGCAAATGCCGAACTGGTCGAGCAGATTGCACAGCTGAAGGGTTTGCTGGCGACCAAGGCGCGGCTCGAAGCAGCGCGCAAGTGATCGATGTCGACAACGGAAGGAGGTGCCTTTGCCTCAGAGCGGTAGGTCCGCGCGTGCCGTGTGTGTCGTGTTTGTGATTGTGCAACTCAGTTTCAATTTCACTCGAGTCTGTTAGAAGGAGAACGCAATGAGACGGTGCTTCCGAACGATGTCCGCGGCGGTGGTGTGTGTCGCGACGATGGCGCTGCCAACCTTTGGGCAGGTGGGCACGGGCTTCACGTACCAGGGTCGGCTTTCCGGACCGGTGGCGTACGCAACCGCCGACTTCCAGTTCCGCCTCTTCAGCGCCGCCGTGGGCGGCGCTCAGGTTGGTCAGACTGTGGAATCCACCAACGCCACCCTGGCGGCAGACGGAACCTTCATGGTTCCGCTGGACTTCGGCGCGAATGCCTTCACCGATCAGGGCCGCTACCTGGAGATCGCGGTGCGCGCACCGGCGGGCGCTGGCAACTACATCATTCTGACGCCGCGCAAGGCCCTGACCGCCACGCCTTATGCCCTCAAGGTGCCGGGCCTCACTGGTTACTCCCTCAGCGCGGCCGACGGCAGCCCGACCAACGCCTTGTACGTGGACAACGACGGAGAAGTCGGCATCGGGACCACCGACCCGCAGGGACCGCTCGACATCCGCTCCGGCAATGGCTCGTACGTGCGCGTTGACAGCGTCAACGGCGACTTGCACATGAACGGCGGCACGGACCAGGTCGCCGGAATCTACAACGACTCCATCAGCAGCACCCCGCGACTTGACTTTGTCGTGGGCGGCCAGGCTCAGATGGTCGTCAAGAACGGCGGGGTCGGAATCGGCACCACCTCACCCGCGTGGCGGCTTCACGTGGTGGACGACTTTCTCTGGACCGCGCGCTTCGAGAACAGTCACCCTGTCTCTGCGGCCGTGGAGTTCGTCAACACAAGCAGCGCCACAACCTGGGAACTTGGCGTTGCGGGTCCGCAGATACCGTTCGGCATCCAGCCCGGCTCCCTGTACCTCTATCACCCGGGCACGGGCGAAGACGTCGCCATGACCATCGCCCCTAACAACTGGGTCGGCTTCGGCGTCAGCAATCCGGCGTTCCGGCTCGAACTGCCGAACATCGCCAGCACTGACGGCCGGGCCCGGGCCAACCAGTGGGTGACGTACTCGTCGGCCCGCTGGAAGGAGAACGTCAAGCCGATCGAAGGCGCGCTCGACAAGGTGATGCAACTACGCGGCGTGTCGTTCGACTGGAAGCCCGAGCACGGTGGCAAGCACGACATCGGTTTCGTCGCCGAGGAAGTCGGGAAGGTCGTCCCGGAGATTGTCTCCTGGGAAGAGGATGGCAAGTGGGCCAAGGGTCTCGCGTATGACCGCATCACGGCGCTGACCGTGGAGGCGATCAAGGAGCAGCAGAAGGAGATCGAGGATCTGCAGCAGACCCACGCCGATTTGCGTGAGCAGGTCGAGGCTCTGATGCGCCAGGTGGAGGCGAGCGCAAGGAACTGAATGTCGAAATCAAGGCCGTCAACGAGTTTGTCACGAACTTTCAAACCCCTGCGATTGCAGGGGTTTTTTCATGGGAGCGGGCTATTGGATGTTCGTTGACGAAGGTGCGGGCACGCTGCGCATTGGGCGCGGATTCCGCGCTTGCGTCGCAGCAGTCTTGTGATCGCCGCTCTCCCACGCGAGAATCGCCCGTACGCACACACAACGTGCGATTCAAGGACAGGTGAATCTTGGACGTTTCGCGCCACCAGCGCATCTCGGAGATCTTCGATTCGGCGCGCAACCTGCCTGCCGGGCAGCGCGAGGCGTACCTTCAACAGGCTTGCGGCGACGATGCCGAGATGCTCGCCGAGGTGCGCTCGTTGCTCGAACATCACGAGCGCACCGGCCAGGCCCTCGAGCAGCCGTTGGTGCAGACGCCGCCGGGCGCTGTCGGTCTCGGCGCTGTGGCCGGCGCGGGCGAGCGCGCCATACCGCGCAGCATCGGCCGCTATCAGATCATCCGCATGATCGGCGAGGGCGGCATGGGCACGGTGTTCGAGGCCCAGCAGGAGAATCCGCGCCGCACCGTCGCGCTCAAGATCATTCACGCTGGCATCGCCTCCAGCGGCATGCTGCGGCGCTTTGAGCACGAGGCCCAGATCCTCGGCCGCCTGCAGCATCCGGGCATCGCGCAGATCTTTGAGGCCGGCACGTTCGAATCCGGCGCCGCCGGCTCGCGCCCGCAGCCGTTCTTCGCCATGGAACTGGTCAGCGGCGTGCCGCTGAACGAGTACGCGAGCGCGCACAACCTCGACGCACGCCAGCGCCTGGCCCTGATCGCCGCCATCGGCGACGCCGTGCAGCACGCGCACCAGAAGGGCGTGATCCATCGCGATCTCAAGCCAGGCAACATCCTCGTCAACGCCGCCGGCCAGCCCAAGATCCTCGATTTCGGCGTCGCCCGCGTCACCGACTCCGATGTGCAGTTGACCACGCTGCAGACCGACGTGGGGCAACTCGTGGGCACGCTGCCATACATGAGCCCGGAGCAGGCCGCGGGCGATGTCGAGGCCATCGATACGCGCAGCGATGTCTACGCCCTCGGCGTGCTCGCGTACGAACTGCTCTCCGGCCGCCTGCCCTACGACCTGCAGCGGCGGCTCATGCACGAAGCCGTGCGCGTCATCCGCGATGAAGAGCCCACGCGCCTCAGCGCCATCAATCGCACCTTCCGCGGCGACATCGAAACCATCGTCGGCAAGGCTTTGGAGAAGGACCGCACGCAGCGCTATCAGTCCGCCTCCGACCTCTCGGAAGACATCCGTCGCTACCTGCGCGATGAAGCGGTCATCGCGCGGCCGCCCAGCCGCATGTACCAGTTGCGCAAGTTCGCCAAGCGCAACAAGGCCGTGGTCGCGGGCGTGGCGGCGGTGTTCGTTGCGCTCGTGGCGGGCGTGATTGGCACGAGCCTCGCGCTCGCGCGCGCACTCGATGCCGAGCATACCGCCACCGTGCGCCTCGGGCTGATCACCGAGGAGAAAGTCCGCGTCGAGCGCGAGAAGGCCAAGGTCGATGCCGTCAACCGCTTTCAACTGGAGATGCTGCAATCGGTCGATCCGCGCATCGCCGCGTCCAATCGCGATGTGACCGTGCGCGAGACGCTGGATGAAGCGGCGAAGAAGGTGGATGAAGGCTCGCTCAAGGATCAGCCCGAACTCGAAGCCGCGGTGCGCTACACACTGGGTTCGACTTACTACGCGCTGGGCGCGTTCCCCGAAGCCATCCGCCATCTCCAGATTTCACTCGACCTGCGCCTCAAGGCCCTCGGGCCCGAACATCCCGACATCGCGGAGACCAAGTCGATGCTCGGCGAGACGTATCGCGAATCGGGCGATGTGCAGAGCGCCGAGCCGCTGCTGCGCGAAGCCCTGGCCCTGCGGCAGAGGATCAGCCCCGGCGACAGCACGCAGATGGCCGACTACCTCAACAACGTCGCGCTGATTGAGAAGGCCAAGCGCAACCTCGACGCCTGCGAGGACCTCAATCGCCAGGCCCTGGCCATGCGCCGGCGCGTGCTCGGCAACGAGCACTCCGACGTGATGCAGAGCCTGAGCAACCTCGCCATGGTGCTGATGGCCAAGCGCGGCGATCCCAAGGAAATCGACGCCCTGTTCCAGGAAGGCATCGACATCGGCCGCCGCCTGTACAAGGGCGATCACCTGTTCATCGCCAACATCCTGCAGAACCAGGCGGAGTTGCGCGAAGCCGTGGGCGATGTTCCCGGCGCGGTGGCGGCGATGCAGGAGGCCATGGAGATGCGCCGCGCCGTGCTGGGAGAGGAGCATGCCTGGACCGCGGAGGCGATGAACAACCTCGCTGCGATCCTCAAGCGCAAGGGCGATTACGACGCGGCCGAGCCGCTGTATCGCCGCTCGCTCGAAGTTCGCAGCAAGGTCTTTGGCGACGATGACGATGTCACTGGCCAGTCGTACAACAATCTCGCCAACCTTCTGCAGCAGACCGGCCGGGCGGCCGAGGCCGAGCCGCTGTCGCGCCGGGCTCTCGAAATCGCGCGTAAGAATCGCCCCGCCGATGATGGCCTCACCGCCATCTACATGACCAACCTTGGCAACGTGCTTGCCGCGCAGGAGAAGATGGAGGAGGCTGAGACGATGGCGCGCGGCGCCGTTGAAATGCGCCGCCGGCTGGGTGATGACAAGAGCGCGAACTTCAGCGCCGCGCTGCTCAACCTCGCGGCCATCGTGCGCGAACTGGGAGCCGATCGCCTGCCCGAGGTGGAATCGATGCAGCGTCAGGCTCTGGACCTGCTGCGCAGCAACCAGCCGCCCTCACCGCCGCAGATCGCCAATGCGCTCAACAACCTCTCCGTGACGCTGCGCGAGATCGGGGCCGAGCACCTTGATGAGGCCGAGTCGCTGGCGCGTGAAGCCGTCGACATCCGCCGCAAGGCTCTGGGCGAAGACAGCCCCGTGACCGCCATCGCGATGCACAACCTCGGCCTGACGCTCTACGAGCAGGGCAAACTCGATGAAGCGGAGGCGCTGTTGCGTTCGGCTCTGACGATCCGGCGCGAGAAACTGCCCGCTGGCCACGTCGATCTCGCGCCGACGATGTCCGCCCTGGGCAGCGTGCTGGTCAAGCAGGGCCGGCTCGATGAAGCCGAGCCGCTGCTGCGCGAAGGGCTCGACATCCGGCTCAACGGCCTGCCCGCGGGCTCGTGGCGGATCGCCGAGAGCAAGTACGCCCTCGGCGCGTGTCTGGCCGCTGCGAAGAAGGTGGATGAAGCCCAGCCGTTGCTGCAAGAGGCGTGCGAGGCCATGGCGAGCAGTCGCACCGTGACCGCGGCCCGCAAGCGCCAGGCGTTCGATACGCTGATCGAATTGCTGGAATCAGCCGGGCGCGGTGATGAGGCAGCGGCGTGGCGGCAGAGGCGCGACGCTGTGAAGTGAAACAGGGCGGACCGATTGGGGAATCGAGGTGCCTCGACGAGCGTCAATAGATGTATGCGGTTGGGAAGGGTGAATTCCAAAGCGCCGCGCGGGTCCGTGTCGATAGGGAGCGAGCCTCCATGAGTGAGACGCATCCGCCGCCCCCTCCGGCCCAGCCGCCGGATTCGGCCAAACTCCTGCAACAGATCGAACAACTCAACGCCGACGCTGCGCGATTGACAGCGGAGTCGGCTGCGTTGCGCGAGAAGGCGAAGACTCTGGGACAGGAGGCCGAGCGCTTGAAAGGGCAGTTGCCGCACGAAGATGACGATCCGCAGGGGTAATAGGGCCGCGTTACCATGCGAGAACGATGAGCTTCTCGCTGTCGGCGTCGTTCGCATACGCGGCAGTTGCTGCTGCCCTGGCCCAGGCCCCGCCCGCGCCGCCCGTCCCGCCCGCGGAGCTCGATCCCGGCGTCACCTTTCGCATCTACCAGGTCGAGGACGATCTCAAGGCGATTCCGCGCCTGATTGCGGACCAGACGCCCAACGTCGATGAACTCCGCGCGACCATCGACTTTCGCGATGCCGCGGCCTTCGGCAACGTCACGCCGCCGCTGGTGTCGTACGTCATTAGCTGGCTGTCGATCGAAACGGCCGGCGAGTATGCCTTCCGCCTTACCAGCGATGACGGCTCGAAACTGTTGATCGATGGCGAACTGGCCATCGACAACGACGGCACGCACGGAGCCCAGGCCGTCGAAAGCGCTGCGATCGAACTCCAGCCCGGATTGCATGGGCTGCGCATCGAGCATTTCGATCATGCGGGGCAGAAGCGCCTGACGCTGGAATGGCGGCCCCCCCACTCCGCGGAGTTCGCCCTCGTGCCGACGAGCGCTTTGCGGGCGGAGCGCGACCTCACGCGCGTCACATCGCCGGGCTTCAAGCGCATTGATGACGGCCGGCGGCCGGGCGACGGCAAGCCTGTCGAAGGCGTGCACCCGGGCTGGGAGTTGACGACGATCCGGCCTGAGGACTTCCAGCCGATGATCGGCGCGATGACCTTCGCATCGGATGGGCGATTGATCGTGGGCACGTTCAACCCGCTGCAGCGCGATGACCGCACCCTGCCCGACATCGAATCCAAGCAGCCCGACAAGCTCTTCGCGCTGAGCAATGTCACCAGCGGCGACCCTGCGAAGATCACCGTGAGCGTGTGCGCTGACGGGTTGTACGAGCCCGCGGGACTGTGTGCCGTGGGCGATGATCTGTATGTGTCGCATCGGCACGAGATCACGCGCCTGCGCGATGTCGATCATGACGGATTCTACGAAATGCACGAGACGGTCGCGAGCGGCTGGGAGGCGTGGAACTATCACCAGTTCACCTTTGGACTGGTACATCGCGACGGCAAGTTGTACGCGACGCTTTCGACGGCGATGGCGCCGCCCGGCTGGGAAGGCATGGGCACCAACGCTGCGCCCAACGGCCCGATGCGCGGCTGCGTGCTCGAAGTCGATCTCGCTTCGCGCGACTCGCACGTGATCGCCGGTGGCCTGCGCGCGCCCAACGGCATCGGCTTCGGGCCGGAAGGCTCGCTGTTCTACCTTGATAATCAAGGCGCGTGGATGCCCGCATCGCAGTTGTGCGAGGTGATCCCCGGGCGCTTTTACGGTCATCACAATCGAACCAATCTTGTTCCGAAACTCGCGGAGCGTTTTCCCGACGGCGGAGCTGCCAGCGCACTGTGCGATCGGCCGCGCACGCCGGCCTCGGTACTGCTGCCCCACGGCGAGATCAGCAACTCGCCCACGCAACCCGCGCTCATCACCAAGGGTCCGTTCGCCGGGCAGATGTACCTTGGCGAGTTGACCGCGGGCGGCATCCGCCGCGTCTTCCTCGAACGCATCAACGGCCAGTGGCAGGGCGCGGTGTTCCAGTTCACGCAGGGTTTCGAGAGCGGCGTGAATCGATTGATCTGGGGACCCGATGGTGCGCTGTACGCGGGCGGCATCGGGGCGGGCGGTGACTGGAACTGGCGCGGCACGAAGTTCGGCCTGCAGCGCCTCGCGCCCACAGGCAAGAACGCGTTCGAGTATCACTCCATGCGCGCGCTGCCCGATGGTTTCGCGGTGCACTTCACCAAGCCAGTCGATCGCACCTGGCTGGAGAACCCCGCGAACTACACGGTCAAACAGTGGACGTACAAGCCGACGAAGGACTACGGCGGGCAGAAGATCGATGAGCAGTCGCTGACGGTCTCGCGCGCGGTCGCCTCGAACGATGGCGGGACCGTCACGCTCACGATCGACGGCTTGAAGGAAGGCTATTGCATCTACCTGCAGTGCGACCCGGTTTCGCTCGACGGCGAGAAGATCTGGGCGACGGAGGCGTGGTACACGCTCAACCAGATTCCTCGGGCCCCTCCCACTTCGCTTCCTGAGAGGTCCACGAAGATCGCCGGCGAGCGCATTGATCCCGAGGCGCACGGCGTGGGATTGAACGTGCTGCCGCCGGCGAACGCGGCGACGCTGATCGGTGCGTCGGCGGACGTGGTGTTTCGCCGCGGGACCGAAGCGCAGTTGCCGCGCGAGGGCAAGCGCAGCCCGGACGAGTTGATGGCGCTGCCGGGCTACGTCGAGATCGTGCCGGGCTCGGGCGACCTGATCACCAGCAGCGTCTTCGGCGATGCGCGCCTGCACGTCGAATGGCGTTGTCCGCCCGGCGGCGAGGGTCAGATGGCCGGCAACAGTGGCGTGTACCTGCAGGACCTGTACGAGATTCAGGTGCTCGGCACGCTCGCCGGCGACGCCAGGCCGAAGTTGGATGATGCCGGCGCGATCTACAACTTCAAGGCGGCTGATGTGAACGCTTCGACGGGGCCGGGCCACTGGCAGGCGTACGACATCTGGTTCCGGGCGCCGCGATTCGAGAATGGGAAGAAGCTCGCGGATGCGCGCGTGACCGTGTATTGGAATGGCGTCTTGGTACACAACGATGTCGCGATGCCGACGCCGACGGGCTCGAAGAAGGCGGGCGGAGAACCTGGCGCGACTCCGGAATCTACCATCCAGCTCGGCCCGTTGCGACTGCAGGATCACCCGACACAGGCCCAGGGCGGCGTGCGCTATCGCAATGTCTGGATCGCGCCTCTGCACGATGAGCGCTATGAAGCAGGTGAATGGCGCGACATGCTGGGCGAGATGAAAGTCAGTGCCAAAGGCCTGCCCGAGGGCTGGGTCGTGCGCGGCGGCGAAGCAAACTTCCGCCTCGACCACAACGAGGTCGTCGGCTCCTCGCGACCCAATGCGCCCAACACCTTCCTCGTCACCCAGCGCGAATACGGCGACTTCGAACTGCTGCTGGAATACAGGCATGAAGGACTGCTCAACAGCGGCGTGCAGATTCGCAGCGAAGTCATCGGCGGCTTTGACAATCGCAGCGGCGGCCTGCGCGGCATGCAGGTCGAGATCGACGGCACCGATCGCGGCTACTCCGCCGGCCTGTACGACGAACAGCGCCGCGGCTGGCTGCATCGCATGATCGACGCGCCGTATGCGCGCAGCGCGTATCGCCGGGGGGCAAACGGGGGGGCGGGCGAATGGAATCGTCTGCGCATCGTTGCGCAGGGGCCGCTCGTGCGCACGTGGATCAATGGCGTGCCCGCCGCCGAGGTCTTCGATGCGATGGATGCGCGCGGTCACATCGGCCTGCAGGTGCACGGCGTGGGCGACGAAGCCCAGCCGATGGAGATTCGATTCCGCAATCTGCGCATTCGAGAACTCACCCCGATTCCGTAGCTGCCGGACGTTTCCTCTGCATTCCCAACGCCTCGCGCGTTCAGCGTCGGCGAAGACTCCGGCATGCGACTCACTGGCGCTCCTCTGACGGTCTGGGGCTGGCTGCGCGATACGGCGAAGGATTTCATCGCTGATGGCGCGCCAGCCCAGGCCGCAAGCATCGCGTTCTACGCGCTGCTGTCGCTGGCGCCGCTACTGGTGGTGGTCATCGCCATCGCCGGCGCCGTGTGGGGGCCCGAGGCGGCCCGCGGCGAGATCGTCGCGCAGTTCGGCGGCCTGATGGGCGACGACGCGGCCAAGACCATCGAAGGAATCATTCAGCGCGCCAGCGAACAGCCCAGGCGCGGCACGCTCGCCACGATCGTCGGCGTTGGCATCCTGCTCAGCGGCGCGATCGGCGTCTTCGGTCAGATCAAGTCCGCGCTCAACGCGATCTGGGAGGTCGAGCCCCGACCCGGACGCGGTGTATGGGGATTCCTGCGCGATCGCATCCTCTCCTTCGCTATGGTCGCATGCATCGCCTTTCTGCTGCTGGTGTCGCTGGCGCTCAGCGCGACGTTGTCAGCCGCGGGCGACTGGATCGGCAGCCGCGTGCAATTGCCGCCGGCCGCGATGTGGACGATCAACATGCTGCTGTCGGTTGGCATTATCACCCTGCTGTTTGCGGCGATGTACAAGGTGCTGCCCGATGTCAGAATCGCGTGGCGCGATGTGTGGATCGGCGCGGTCACCACCGCGGTGCTGTTCAACGTTGGCAAATACCTCATCGGCCTGTACCTGGGGCGGACCACCACGGTCTCGGTGTACGGCGCAGCGGGTTCGCTGGTGCTGATCCTGCTCTGGGTGTACTACTCTTCGATCATCTTCCTGCTCGGCGCCGAGTTCACGCAGGTGTACGCGCGCTGGTGCGGCAGCGAGATCCAGCCCAGCGCCAGCGCCATGTGGCGAACAGACGCGTGCAAGACCGATCCATCGAAGCGGGCCGCCAAGCGTCGCGGCGGCTCTGACACGACCTTGCGCGCTCTCAAGCAACGTCAGTAGCGCGCAAGGCTGCGCGGTGCTAATGGCTGTCGTTTGCTGGCGCATCCCACAGACGAGCGGTGAGGTCGGCCGAGCCGGATGCGAGCGTCCGACCATCGGCGCTGAACTGCACGGACCAGACGATGTTGGTGTGGCCGTGCAACGTGGCCACCTCGCGCCACGTCGTGGTGTCCCACAACTTGACGGTGTAGTCATCGCAGGCGCTGGCGAGGCGCGTGCCGTCGGGACTGAACGCGAGGTCGTTGATTCGCGCGCTGTGACCGGTCAAATGGGCCAGGGGCGCGAGCGTGGCAGCATCGTGGATGATGATGGTGGAATCGGTGGCGCCGGAGGCGATCCACCGGCCCCTGCCATCAATCGTGAGCGCGGTGACGCCCGAACTGTGGCCGCTGATCCGCGCCGATTCCTGACCGGGCAGCGCGTTCCAGATCGTCACGGCGCCATCCTCGGAGCCGGCAGCGAGGCGCTGACCGTCTGGGAACCACGCCAGGCTGAGAATCACTGATCGCGGGCCAGACTTGCGCAGGATTGCCTGCATCGTCGGAGGCGCCGAGCCCTCGGGCGCCGCGCGTGGCGCACGCGGCAGGGACGCGAGATTCCACAGCCCCACCGAGCCATCCGCCGATGCCGAAGCCAGCAACGTTCCATCGGGGCTGAACGCGACTCGGCGGACGGAACCTTCGTGGCCTGTCAGCACGGCGATGGGTTCGGCTGTCTCGACATTCCACAGGCGCAGCGTGCGATCAGCCGAGCCGCTCGCCAGCCGCTTGCCGTCGGGGCTGAAAGCAACGGAAAACGCCAGGCCCTCGTGGCCGCGCAATTCGCCGCGCTGCGCGAGCGTCGCTGCATCCCAAAGTCGAATGGTCACCTCGCCGCTCGGGAAGCGCCCGCTGCCGGCGGTCGCCAGCAGTGAGCCATCGGGACTGAGGGCCGCGTCGTACACCCATGCCTGGTGGCCGCGCACTGTTGGCACGGGATCGGTGGCCGTGTCCCAGAACTTGATCGTGTGATCGCTGGAACAGGACATGACGCGGCGATCACCTTGGGCAAAGAGCACGGCGCGCAGATCCTGGGCGTGACCGAGCAGGCGCGTGATCTCCTCGCCGCTCTGAGCGTTCCACAGCCGCAGCGTGCGGTCAACCGAACCGGTGGCGATGCGCGTGCCATCGGCGCTGAAGACGGCGACGGCGTACACGACGTCGGTATGTCCGCGCAGCGTGAGCACCGTCTGCCGCGACGCAACATCCCACACGCGCACGGTGTGATCGAAAGACGCCGATGCAAGGCGCGAACCATCCGGACTGAACGCGATGCCGTACACCGGCCCGGCATGGCCCCTCAGCGTGTCGAGCTCCTCGTACGATTCGGGATCCCACAATTTCACCGTGCCATCCCACGAACTGGACGCGAAGATCCGCCCATCCGGCGCAAAGACCACGGCATGCACGCGATCAGTGTGCTGGGTGAGTGTCTTGAGGATCGTCGCATTGGCGAGGTCCCATACGCGAATGGTCTTGTCCTTGCCGCATGAGACGATCCGTGTCTCGTCCGGCGTGAACACGGCGCGGTAGACGTGATCGTCGTGCCCCTTGTACTCGCGGATCATTGTCGGCGGCAGCGACGACACATCCCAGAGTTTGATGATGTTGTCGGCTGCGGCGCTGAGCAGGCGTGTGCCGTCACGGCTGAAGACCACCGACGTGATGACGCCCTGATGAGCGTTCACGGGCGGGCAGAGAGGCGCTCCGCTCACCGCGTCCCACAGGCACAACATGTGGTCGGCTCCGCCGGAGACCAGGATCGCGCCATCGGGGCTGAGCGCCAGGCAGTTCGCGACACTAGTGTGACCGGTCAGCGTCATGACGCTGCGATCAAGGCATCTGTGGAGATGATACCACTCGAAATTGCGCAATTCGGCCGGCGCCTGATCGAGGCGCTTGCGCGCGTCGGCCACGTCGTTAGCGCGGATGGCGGCGCTGGCGGCGGCGATGTCGGCGATGTACTCGCGGAAGACCGCATCGTCGCGGGCTTTCTCCGCGCGAAGATACAGCGCCGTGCTCGCCGCCAGGCCAATGATCAGTGTGAGCAGCACGCCGATACAGCCCGCCACCACGCCCTTGTTCCGCCGCGCGAACTTGCCCAGTTGATAGAGCATGCTCGACGGTCGCGCCAGGATCGGCTCGTCGTGCAGGTGGCGGCGGACATCGGCTGCCAGCGCCGCGGCCGAGGCGTACCGCCGCTCCGGGTCCTTCTCCAGGGACTTGGCGACGATCGTGTCGAGATCGCCGCGGAAGCGACGGTCAATGGCGCTGAGGCGCGAAGGCTCCTGCTGCGCGATGACGCGCGCGCTTTCCGGGATCGACTTGTTCTCGAGGTCGTATGGCAGGCGGCCACTGAGCAGTTCGAAAAGCACGACGCCCAGGGCATAGACATCGGAGCGCACATCAAGGCTGCCGGGCTCGCCCGCGCACTGCTCGGGACTCATGTACTGCAGCGTGCCGATCATCAGCCGCGCATCGCTGCCCAGAGTCGTCAGGGCGACGTCGCCGTCAGTCACTCGTGCCACGCCGAAGTCGATCACCTTGGCCCGGCAGGCTGGCTCCGAGCCATCCCCCGCTTCATCCACGACGAGGATGTTCGCCGGCTTGAGATCGCGATGAATGATGCCCTTGATGTGCGCATGGTGCACGGCATCGCAGACGCTGGCGAACAACTCCAGGCGCTCGTCGACAGTCAGGCGGCGCGCGGCAGCGGCCTCGATGATGGTCCCCGCATGCGCCAGAAACTCCATGGCGAAATACGGCACGCTGACGCCGTTGTCATCGAACGCGCCCGCCTCGTACACCTGTGCCAGGCCGGGATGCTTCAATCGCGCGAGGATCTGCGCCTCATCGACGAATCGGCGGAGAGCGCTGCGCGACGGCACACCGCCCTTCATCACTTTCAGCGCGATGGTGCGATGCGGCGACTCCTGCTCGGCCTCGTAGACGGTGCCCATGCCTCCGGCGCCGATGACGCGCGTGACCTGGTACGAGCCGATGCGCCGGCCGACCAGTCGCTGCTCGCGCGCCGGCATGTGATCAAGCAGGCGCGCGACCTCATCGGCCCGCGGCGACTCCAGGAATGCCTCGTGGGCCGTGCGGTGCGATATGAGCAGCGCCTCGACCTCGCGCCGAAGCGCGCTGTCGCCCGAGCATTCGCGCGCGATGAACACGGCGCGCTCGCCGCTGTCCTTGTCCAGCGCCGCGTGAAAGACATCCTGAACGTGCTCCCAGCGAGTCATGCGGCATCACCTGCTCAGTTCGCGATGCAACCACGCTTTGGCGAAGGTCCAGTCCTTGCGCACGAGGGCAGTGGAGAGCCCCAGCGCCTCAGCCGTCTCTTCAAGCGAGCAGCCGACCAGGTGCCGCAGTGTCACGATGGCGCACTTGCGCGAGTCGATCGCATCGAGTTTCTGCAGGGCCTCGTTGAGCGCCAGCAGATCGACGGACGGCTCGCCATCGGCTGCGGCGGCGTCGCTCAGGGTCACGCGCTCGCGATCGCCGCCGCGCTTGAGGCGGGCACGGGCACGGGCGCGTTCGATGAGAATGTGCCGCATAGCCGTGGCGGCGGCGACGAAGAAGTGCGCTCGATTGGCCCAGCGCGTGTCGGTTCCGGCGTCGCCATCCCCGCTGCCCATCAACCGCAGGTACGCCTCGTGCACAAGGGCCGTGGGCTGCAACGTGTGGCCGCGGCGTTCGCGGGCCATCTGCGACCGCGCCAGCCGCCGCAATTCGTCATACACCAGCGGCCAGAGCCGCTCGGCGGCCTCCGCATCGCCCCGCCGCAGGTCCGCGAGCGCCTGCGTCACCTGGCTGTGAGCCTGTGCCGTCAACGCTGACCTCACATTCCTGAAGAATCCCGTCGCACTTCATCGCGCTGACGGCGCCTGCACACAGGAGCGGCATGGTGGGCAGGCCAACCGTCGGGCCCCATCGGCCGGCTCCGTGGCCGGCCTCAGTATAACCCCGCGCCCCTGTCCGCCGGAACGAGCCCCCTCCGAAGGAGCGATCTCATGCGCATTGGCGTTTCCACTCTGTCGCTCGTTGGCTGTGTATTGGTTACAACCACTTCCTCGTACGCCGCCGACAAATCCTGGATCGGCCCCAACAACGGCCTGTTCTTCGATCCGGCCAACTGGAGCCCTGCCGGTTCGCCCGGCGCCTCCGATCAGGCCATCTTCAATCTTGCCGCGCCGCGCACCGTCTCCTTCGCGGCCGTCAATCCGACGAATCAGCGGCTCATCGTCAGCGGCGGAGTCGCCACGTTCGACCTGATCAGCCACACCTACACGCTCTCCACCGCCTCAGGCTCATCGATCATCATCGGCGAGACCGGCGGCGCATCGGCCACCCTCTCGCTCAATGGTGGCACGCTCGCGGGCGTCAAGGCCTCGCTGGGCACCGCCACCGCCAGCACCGGCACGCTCCACGTCGTCCTCAGTAGCCATCTCGACTGCTCCGCCTCCCTCAACGTTGGCGTCGGCGGCTCGGGCTTTCTCAACTGCAGCGGCACCGCTTCCACCCTCGCCAGCAGTGGCGGCGTGATCGGCGACCTCGCAACCGGCTACGGCGAAGCCTTCATCCAGGGCGGATCCAATTCCTGGACCAATTCCGGCTCGCTGGTCGTCGGCGCGGCAGGCATCGGCCTGCTCACCGGCGATCTCAGCGCCACCGTCAGCAACACCAGCGCCACCATCGGCCGCGATCTCGGCGCCGACGGCACCGTCAACTTCACCTTCAACGCCGCGTGGAACAACAGCGGCGCGCTCACCGTCGGCAGCAACGGAAACGGCGACTTCAAGGCCCTCAGCGGAGCCGACATCACCTGCGCCAACCTCATCCTCGGCAACAACAGCACCGGCGATGGCATCGGCCTCGTCCGCGACATCGGCTCGTCGCTCACCGCCACGGGCACGATGTACGTCGGATATAGCGGCGGCGGCGGGCTCACCATCTCCAACGGCGCGCAGGCATCCTGCACCTCCAACGCCTTCATCGGATACAACGCCGGCTCCACGGGCGATGTCGCCGTCAGCGGCCTTCCCCTCGCCTGGACTGTCGGTGCATCGCTGTATGTCGGCGAGAGCGGTGACGGCACGCTCACCATCGGGTCCGGCGGACAGGTCACAAGCGATCGCGGCATCATCGGCGCCTCCGCCGGCGGCGTCGGCGCCGTCACCGTCACCAATCCCGCCTCGCGCTGGGATTGCGACACCATCATGATCGTCGGCCTCGACGGCACCGCCGACCTGCTGATCTCCAACGGGGGCGTGGTCACTTCCGCCGGGGTCGTCTCCGATATCGGCAACGGCGCGGCGTCGCTTGCCGATGTCACCATCACCGGCGCCGGATCGAGGTGGGACTGCAACTCGCCGCTGCGCATGAGCATCAACGGCGGAACATCGCAACTCACCGTTCTCAGCGGCGGCGTCCTCTCCACGCCTGACGACCTGACCGTGCACTTCGGCGGGACCGTGCGCGGCGACGGCACCATCGACGCCGATGTCCTTGCCAATTTCGGCGGATCGGTCGCGCCCGGACTCTCGCCCGGCATCCTCAATGTCGATGGCGACTTCCTCCAGAACGCTTCCGGCAAACTCAACATCGAACTCGGCGGCACCACGCCGGGCACCGGCTACGACCGGCTCGCCATCACCGGCGCGGCCACGCTCAGCGGCACGCTGGTCACAACGCTGCTGGTCCCGTACGTGCCCGCGCTCAACGACACCTTCACGGTCCTGACCGCAGGCTCGCGCAGCGGCGCATTCGCGACGGTCTCGCTGCCGGCTCTGCCTTCGGGACTCGCCTGGCGACTGCTGTACGGGCCGACCGATGTGCGCCTGCGCGTGCGATCGGCGTGCTCGGTCGCCGACATCGCTCCCGCGCCCTCCGGCGATGGCTCGGTCGACGTCAACGATCTGCTGGCGGTGATTACGACCTGGGGCGCCTGCCCGCTGCCATGCCCGGGCGCGGGCACATGTCCGGCCGACATCGCGCCGGCGCCCATCGGCAACTGCAGCGTGGACGTCAATGACCTCCTGGCCGTCATCACCAACTGGGGTGCGTGCCCGTAGTTGTCACGTCGAACCTGATCAGCAGTTCCCCCAGCTGGTGATCACCGCGAGCAGGTCGTTGACGTCGACTTGGCCGTCGTTGTTGACATCGCCTGAGCACACGGCCGGCGGCTGTGGGCACGGACCCCAGCCGGTGATCACGGCCAGCAGGTCATTGACGTTGACCGAACCGTCGTGATTGATGTCAGCCGGGCACGCCGGGCCGTTGATCCACATGATCGCTTCGTAACGCTGCGTCGTGTTGTTGTAGGCGTGGCCGACCACGTACGTGTACGGCCCGGAATGCCAGATGTCCATGGCTTCGGAAGAGACGAGGAACTGCGGCGGCAGGAACGTGTGCAGGTCGACCCATGACGCGGCGGTGCCGCTCCACAGCGCCGCGTGCTCGATGACGATGGGGCCGACGATGACCGAGGCCATGCCCACCTGCTGGCCGTTGTGCACGCCGTTGCAGCGGGACTGGCCGGTGCCGGGCGGGTGCAGGTTCACCAGCGAGTTGGCCGTGCCCGTCCACAGGTGCGCGCGCTGGGTGAGCGTGTAGCTACCCCAGCCGACCTGCTGACCGTTGTGCACCGCGACGGCGCGCGAGATGAAGGCAGCGCTGGGGTGCAGGTCTACCCACGAACCCGCGGTGCCGTTCCACACCGAGGCGCGCGAGTTGCCGTTGCCGCCGTTGCTGAGATAGACGTAGCCGACCTGCTGGGTGCCGTCGGTGTCCCACGCAGTCGACTCGGTCGCCGCCGATGGATTCAGATCGATCCATGAGCCGGCGGTGCTGCTCCATCGTCCGGCGTGGGACCCGACTTGACCAACCTGCTGTGTGCCGGACGCTCCGAGAGCGGACCCTGCACTCGAGCCGGGCGGAGTCAAATCCACCCACGATGCAGCCGTGCCGGTCCAGAGCGAGGGGCGCGGGACGCTGCCGAAATATGCCGTGCCCACCTGCTTGCCGTTGGAAACTGAAACCGCGGAGGAGATGGTTGCGCCGTCGGGATGCAGGTCGACGAACGACTCAGGCGTGCCGCTCCACAGCGCGGCATGGTTCGTCACAGGGACGGCCCCCTGCACGCGGACGTAGCCGACCTGCTGGCCTCCCTCGATGCCGGTGAGGTAGGAATTGAACACCTCCGGGTGGCCGACGGGGTGCAGGTTGACGACGGTCCACTGGGCGCGAGCGCGGGGTGCGATGATGGCAGCGATGGCGCTCATCAGCAGCGCCGTGCCGAGCAACCGGCGGGACAGTCGCAAGCCAGCGTTCTTCATCATCGACATGGGCGGCATGGGTGTTCTCCAGCGATCAGCGCGTGGTGCGAGCATCTCCATGCACAGACCACGCAGAAACCATGCTCTGCGCCTGAAAATGGCCTCTGGACGCTTCAACGCCAGCCGTCCGCGGGATACACTTGAGCTTGTCACACACTGTGATGGAGGGAAACGGGGCTTGGAGCGGGGGCCGGGGAGCGGGCACACGCTGATGGAGAAACCCGCTGCCATGCTTGCTGCAACGACATCGTTCATGGAAGGCCTGGAGAAGTGGCTCAAGGCGGTGCGAGAAGACGATTTCACCACCGCGAAGAAGCACGCCGAGCAGTTCATCATGCACGGCGACCTGCTGGTGATTCATCCGGAGTTCATCAAATGCTTCAAGGATCAGACCAACGGGGCTGATCCCAAGGAGGCGCTGCTACAACTGTGCGAGTTCCTGCTGTGCGCCACCGAGGGGAGGGCGCGGAACCTGAAGAACTGGCTCAACGGCAACCGGTCGGAGACCTCCGGTACGGGCAACTGAACTCCGAAACGATCGGAGCGCTCAGCCGCCTGATGCGGCTGCTTCGATGAGGCGCTCGAGGATGTTCGCGCCTTCGAGTTTCCAGCGCGGCACCCATTTGCCGTTGATGTATAGCGTGGGGATCTGGCCGTTGATGACCATGCCGGCCCCCCCACTGATGTCCTGGCCGACAGCTGCGATGACTTCCGGCGAGTTCATCGCGGCCACGACCGCGGCGGGATCGAGCCCGATCTCGCCTGCGGCCTGCCTGATGAGATCATCGCTCAACGTCTGCTGCTGATGGGCCAGCAGCCAGTTGTGCATCTTCCAGTAGGAATCGTCGCCGGCGGCGCCGCTAACTGACGCAGCCGCTTCCGCGGCGCGGGCAGCCACACACGCCATGGGATAGATCGTCCGCTGCACGCCGGTGTTGCACGATTGATCGGCGGGGTAGAGGCGAAAGTCGTAGCGCAGCCCCCCACTCGTCTTGCCGGCCGTGATCTGTTCCTGGATCTGGCGATCGAGTTCAGCGGTGAAGCGGTCCTGCAGGTCGCCCCAGACGGTGATGACGACCTTGGCGTTGGCATCGCCGATGGTGCGCGGGCGCGGATCAGCCGGCACGGGCCGCTGCGGCTGGGCACGCCAGTCTTCGATGTACTTGTCGGCGGCGCGGACGGGTTGATCGTTGAGTGCGGTGCCGGGCGGGAGGTTGCGGGCAGCGAGGTCATCGACCGCGCGCGTGAGCGCGCCCGGGTTACCGATGAAGCCACGCAGTTCCACGCCGTTGATGAAGATCAGCGGCGTGAAATGCAGGCCGAGCGATGCGCCTTCATCGATGTCGGCCAGGACGTTCTGCAGCGTGACGTTCGACATCATCGTCTGGATGAACTGGTTGGGGTCGTAGCCGAGCTGCTGGAGCGCGGGCGGGAAGTCGACGTCGGTGAACGAGCCGTGCCGCTGGAAGAGCCAGTTGTGCATCTGCCAGAAGGCGTCGTTGCCCTTGAGGATGCCGGCGGTTTCGGCGGCGCGTGCGGCCCAGCAGGCGTTGGGATGCATGTTGCTGCCGCCGACATTCCGGTTGCAGTCGGCGCACATGGGGAAGTGCTTGACGCTGAGCGAGACATCGCTGCGGCGTGTGAGCAGCGCGGCGGCCTGCGACTCCATCATCTGGCAGTCTTCGCACTGGTAGTCCATGAACATGACGATGCGGATGGGGGCGTTCTCCGGGCCGAGGCGCCAGCGTCCTGTGAAGGGCTTTCGCTCCGAGGGCACGGCGGTGGCAGTGATGGAAGCGCCCGAGGAGCCGGGCGCGGGCGGGCCCATCTCGGCGGCGTTCGGCGGGGTCGGGCCGACGACGGCGGCCTGCGTGGACGATGTCTGTGTCGTGGCGGATGCAGGTCGTGATGCGGCTGAGCGGCGCGCGATTTCGTCGGTGGAGGAGCGCAGTTCGGCTTCGGAGCGCGCCAGCCGCCGCGCGGTCGTCTGCTGATGCGCGACGGCGAGCGCCGCGGTGGCGATGACGAATGCCAGCGCGCCTGCGGCAATCGGCGCGAGGCCCGGAACGGCTGGGGCGCTTCGTCGCACAGCCAGTTCCATCACGCCCAGAAAGGCGATGTTGGCAACGTGCGTGGCGAGGCAGTACTTGCACAGGTAGCCGTGTCGCAGCATCACGCCCGTGAGCAGCAGTGAGCCGATCACGCCGGCCCAGACCGTGATGCGCATCAGCGGATGGATGGCGCGCGGCGAGGCGAGCCACGCGACCAGGAGCGCGGTGAAATACGCGACGCCGGCAAGACTCGTGGGCCAGTCGATGCCGGGAATCGTGCCCCAGATGCTGCGCGTGGCGCGATCGCAGCCTGACTGCGGGCCGCAGCCCGGCGGCGTGGCGATCGCGAAGTGATCGAGCGCGAGCACGAACGCCGCGGCGATCGCGACCAGCAGGCACGACGCGCCCAAGAGCCTCAGCCCGGCGGGAATGGGCGACGCGACGATCTGCGGCGCTGCGGTGCGAGCGGGTTGCCGAGGAGAGGGCTTGGCCATGCTCGCGATTCTATTGATTCCGGCGCGGCGAAACCCAGCGCCCGCAATGCCCATGTGGCCCGGGGGCTTGATCACATGCGCTGCGGCGCTTCGATGCCCAGCAGGTTCAGGCCGTCAGCGAGGACGCGGCGCGCGAGGTCGCACAGCCGCAGGCGCGAATCGCGCGTGGCCGCGTCCTCGGCCTTCAGGACCGGGCATTCCTGATAGAACGCGCTGAAGGTGTTGGCGAGATCGAACAGGTACGTGCACAGTCGATGCGGCTCCAGCGATCGCGCGACGTCGTGCACAACCCCCCCGTAGCGCAGCAGCGCAAGCGCGAGTGTGCGCTCGGCGGGTTCGGAAACCCGCAACTCACCGCGCGCCGCGCCCATGCCGATGCCCGCCTTGGCGAAGATCGAGCAGATCCGCGCGTGGGCATACTGGATGTACGGCCCGGTGTTGCCTTCGAAGGCGATCATGCGATCGAGGCTGAAGATGTAATCGCGTACCAGGTCGTTGGTGAGATCGGCGTACTTCACCGCGCCGATGCCGACGGCCCGGCCGATGGCTTGGAGCTCGCTGCGGGGCAGGCCGTGCGTGGGTGCGAGCGGATCCTCGGCCCGCTTGAGCACCTCCGCGGTGCCGCGGGCGATGGCTTCATCGAGCAGGCTCTTGAGCGTGACGTTCTCGCCCGAGCGCGTCTTGAGAGGCGTCTTGTCCTCGCCCAGCACCATGCCGAAGCCGATGTGGCGCACCTCGGCGTCGGTGCTGTCGGGCAGTTTGGTCCAGCCGATGAGGCGGGCCGCGTCGAAGACATCCTTGAAGTGATCGCGCTGCCGGGCATCGACGACGTAGACGACGCGATCGGCTCCAAGTTCCTGCACGCGATAGCGCACGGCCGCGAGGTCGGTGGTGGAGTACAGGTAGCCGCCATCGGATTTGCGGATCAAGAGCGGCCGCTCGCGATCCGTGAAGGGCACGACGATCGCGCCCTTGTCTTCCTTCGCCAGGCCGCTGCGAACGAACGCGTCGACCACGCCCGCCAGGCGATCGCGATAGAACGACTCGCCGCGGTTGCTGTCTTCGCTGAGATGCACGTTGAGCATCTCCAGCGCCTGGTACACGGAGCGCATGGTGCAGTCGATGAGTTTGTGCCAGTCGCGCAGCAGGTCGGCGTCGCCGTTCTGCAGTTTGACGAGGGTCTGCTTGGCGCCTTCGAGCGAGGCGGGATCATCGTGCTTCTGGGCTTCGCGATAGGCGCGGTCGAGGTCAGCGATCTCGAGGCGATCGAGATCGACCTTGTTCAGGCGCAGGTGGTGAAGCACCATCGCGATGGGCAGGCCCCAGTCGCCGAGATGGTTCTGGCGAAAGACGTTGCGGCCGAGGCGCTCGAAGACGCGGGCCAGGGCATCACCGATGATCGTGGCGCGGAGGTGCCCGACGTGCATCTGCTTGGCGACGTTGACGCCGCAGAGATCGACGACGACGTTGTGCGTGTCGGCATCGGGCTCGACGCCAAGCGCGTTGCGCGGCGCCTCGGCCATCGCATGCAGCGCGGAGGCAAGCGCTTCGCCCTTGAGGCGGACGTTGATGAAGCCTGGGCCGGCGATCTCGACCTTGTCAGCGATGGCCTTGAGTTCGGTCGCCGCGCCATCCACGATCTTCTGCGCGAGATCGCGCGGCTTGAGGCCCGCCTG
>Ga0111538_10001918_pt1 | contig 29169 bp, 26 predicted proteins | sample SoiMethybrSBSTD1_FD_79669 | JGI IMG/M metagenome (GOLD analysis project Ga0111538, IMG submission 79669) | Bulk soil microbial communities from a Populus tree surrounding site in Tennessee, USA - Soil MetaG P. TD hybrid SBSTD1 (version 2)... | ecosystem: Environmental > Terrestrial > Soil >... | reverse complement strand
GCGTCGGCCGCCATCCCGGGTGCGTTTCCACCGGTCATGTTCGACGTCGAGGCGCAGGGCAAGCGCTACGAAGAGATGCACGTCGACGGCGGGGCCACGACACAAGTCTTCGTCTACTGGGGGGCCGTCGACCTCAAGAAGCTCTCCGGGGAGCAGGGCGCTAATCGTGACCGGGAGATCTACGCCCTTGTCAACGCGCGTCTCGATCCCGAATGGGGTGAGGTGGAGCGCCGAACTCTGCCGATCACGTTCATGGCCATCGACACGCTGATTCAGTACCAAACCATCGGCGATCTGTACCGGATCTACACGCACACGCAAAGAGACGGGACGCACTTGCACGTCGCTTACATCTCCGATGACTTCCGGGAGCCGCATACCGCGGACTTCGATCCCGTCTTCATGCGCAAGCTCTACGCCTTCGGCTTCGAGAAGGCCGCGGCAGGATACACATGGATGACGGAGCCGCCCCAGCGGCTCGGCGAGCACATAGGCAAGTAGCGAGGGCGCGTCTCACTAACGACGATAAGCCGTCGTAGAATCTCGCCGACAAGAACAACAGCGCTTTGCACCTCCGGGGGAACGGCCGATGCCGATTTCTGTCGGTACGCGGTTCGGGGCATTCGAAGTCACGAGTCTGCTTGGTTCTGGCGGCATGGGCGAGTGACAGGAGCTTAGCCTCGAGTTGCTTCCGCTATCATCCGCGCATGGCGAAGCTCCTGCTGAACCTGCGCAACGTGCCCGATGACGAGGCCGACGACGTGCGCCGCTTCCTCGACTCGAGCCGCATCGCTTACTACGAGACTCGGCCGAACCTGTGGGGCATCCCCGGCTGCATCTGGATCCGAGATGACGGCGACGTCGCCGAGGCAAAGCGGCTGATGGCCGAGTACCAGCGCGAGCGCCAAGCGCGTGCGCGCGCGGAGCTCGCCGAAGCGGAGCGCAACGGCACCGCGCAGACGTTCGCCGATGTGCTTCGCACCCAACCGGTGCAGGTCGCGCTGACTGTGATCGCGATCGCGCTATTGCTGGGGCTGACGGCCATCCCCGTGATCCTGCTGTGGAAATGAGAAGCGGCTCGCGTCGAACCTGAGCTCGGGCGCAGCGGCCGTTCTGAGAAACCTGTCGCGGGGCCGGCGGTTTCCGCCCGCTATGATTCTCGGTCGTGGGCGAGATCGCAGGTCAGCGGCAAGCTTCGTTCAAGGTCGTCTTCGAGGGGCGGTTCGCGCCCGGGCGCGACCGTGCGTCCGTGCAAAAGGCGTTTCGGACGCGCTTCGGCGAAGCGAACACGCAGGCCGTGTTCATCGGCCGCGACGTCACGCTGAAGGCCGGATTGACGCAGAAGCAGGCGCGCGAGTTCCAGCAAGAGCTCAAGAAGCTCGGCATGCTCACCGTGGTTGCAGCCTTCGTGGACCCAAAGGCCGCCAGAGTCGCGGGGTCGAAAGGGGCGCGCGCAGCAGAGGCCGTCGATGACCTCGACGCGGCATTCAAGGGCCGCGTCATTCCACCACCGATGTCGCGGCGCTACTTGCTCGCGCTCCTGCCCGTGACTTTGGCGATGTTGCTGATGCCGCTTGTCTACTTGGGCATCACGTTGCTGTGTGCGTACGGCGTGTATTGGTTCGCAACCGAAAACGTTCTGTGGGCGACCGACGCGCGCGGACCGTTGCTCTATCTCAAGCTCACGGGCTTTGGCACGGTAATGCTCGGCGGAACGCTGTTGACTGGATTTCTGCTTCGACCGTTCTTGCCGATCGGCGCGCGCAGGCCCGAGCCGGTGCGCTTGGAGCCCCACCGCGAACGCGCGCTGTTTCATCTCGTCGACCGAGTCGCGACGGCGATAGGCGCCCCTGTACCGCATGAGATTTGGGTCGACACCGAGGCGCATGCCTCGGCCAGACTGAGCCGCGGCGTGTTTTCGCGCCGGCTGACGCTCACGATCGGGCTGCCGTTGTTCTACGGCCTCGACGTGCAGATGCTTGTCGGGATTCTGGCGCACGAATTCGGGCACTTCGCGCAGCGCTTCGGGATACGCGCGTCGTACATCGTGAACAGCCTCAACCTTTGGTTCCATCGGCGCATCTACGAGCGCGACCGCTGGGACGACTTGGTCGACTACCTCGCCCGCAAAGATCTCCGTGCGCTGCAGCTCGCGGCATGGATTGCGGGGCTCGGCAGCTGGTTGTGCAGACGATTGCTGCTGGGGCTCGCCGCTGCGGCGAGACTTCTGAGTCTATCGTTGTCACGCCAGATGGAGCTCGACGCCGATCGCTACGAGATCGCGTTGGTCGGCAGCACCCAGTACCGAAGCACGGCCGAGGCGCTTCGAATCCTTGCGGCGGGACATCACTTGGCGGTTCAAGAGCTCGTCGACGCATTCGACGGCGGTAAGCTCGCCGACAATTTGCCGCGGCTCGCCGCGACGAAGGCCGCGTCGCTCACCGCCGACGACCGCAAGCGAATCCTGGCTGGCGTCGAGCGCCTGAACGGCAGCGTCTTCGACACGCATCCTCCGGATCGCGCGCGAATCGAGCGAGCGGTAGACGCGGACGCCGAGCCGCAATTCGTGCTCGAGGGTCCCGCAGTCGGCTTGCTGACCGAGATCGACCGCCTGAGCCGGCTCGCCACGGTCCAGTGGTACCGCTCCCATGGGCTCAACGTCGCGCCCGCCGCACTGCAACCGGTGGCCGGAACCGAGGCGGAGTCGAATACCTTCGCGCGCGTGATTCAGATGCGCACGGACTACTTCGGTGGTTTGGTTAACCTTCCGCAACGCGCACGGTTGGTACCGCAAGCAACGTTGAAAGAAATCAAGGACGGTGAGCTTTCTGCGTCGCTGTCTGCGCGGGTCGCGGAGCTTCGCAAGCGCGAGGGCGAATTCGGCGACGCGCTCAAGGATCTCAGCACGCAGCGCGAATATCTGCGGTACTACCGCCAGGCGTTGTTCCTGCGCCGCGCGGGCATGGACGTGAACCCGGCCGCGTTTCCGGTGAGGTTGGAGACCGCGGATCCCGCCGCGATCGAGCGCAAGCTCGCGGCTCACCAAGAGTCTGAAGCGGAGCTTCGCTCGCTGCTCGCCGGCTGCACGGACCTGCAAGAGCAGCGGTTGAGCTACGCGCTCGAGCTCGCCGCTCGACAAGGTCTCGCCGACCGCTACGCACTGGACAAGCTGCGACGGATCTACGCGGCTATCGGCGACACGGAGAAGGATGCGGAGGCATTGCACGCGAGCGCCGCGCGCCTCGAGCTTCTCATTCGGCTGGCATCGGTATTTCCCGATGATCCGAAACGTGCTCGTGACGCCGTCAGCGAAGCGAATGTAAACGAGCAATTGCAGATGGGCTTGCGTAGGGACTTGCAGAACATTCCGGATCCGTTCGCCGAGAACGCGACGCTGTCCGATTCGTTGCACCGAGCTCCCGCGGGCAGTCCGCGCAACGCGGTCACGGTGCTCGAAGAAGGCATGCGCCTGCTGCGGCAACTGGCCCGCATCGACGCCATGGTCGATGGTGCGTTGGCGGAGTTCGCGCTCGCGGCGGAACGCGCCCTCTCGGGTACCAACCGAAAGCTTGACGCGGGCCCGAAGACGGCGGCGCGTTGAACGGCAGCTCGCCGCGAAAGTGATCGACGAATCAGTGGCTTCGATACTGAGGAACGGTTCTCTTTCTCTCGTTTTCTCGACATAAGTTCACCGTCATAACGGCCGCGAAGGCTTGCGGCTCGAGCAGCACGTTCGTTACGATCATTGGCGCCACCTTAAACACAGGATTTAGCAGCGATGAACAGATGGGGTACTGGATTGGCCGCACTGGGGGGACTCCTGTTGGTCGGCACCCAGGCGCAGGGGCATCACGCCGTAGCGAGTGTCTACGACCTGAACAAAGAGGTCGTCCTCGAGGGGCAGCTCGTGAAGCTGAACTTCGTGAATCCGCACCCGAGCATGATTGTCGCGGTTCCAAATCCGGATGGCACGGCGACCGAGTGGACTCTGACGACCGCTTCAATTCAAAACTTGACGGCGCGGGGCATCAACAAGACGTCGATCAAGCCCGGAGAAAGCCTGAAGATGACGATTCTTCCGGCCCGGAATGGAAACCCGGCGGGTTTCGTTCGCCGTCTCGAGCTCGGCGACAAACAGTTCAATCTCGTCATCGACTAACAGCCAGTTCTAACTGGCGCGCGGGGGAATTTTGATGTCTTTTCGACGATATGTCGCGACGGGCGCCTTTGCTGCAGCTCTCGCGATGAGTAGCTTGCTGCCTGTCTACGCTCAGGGCGGCCCGCCTGGTGGCGGCGGGGGCGGCGGTGGCGGCGGCGGTGGTGGCGGTGGTGGCGGTGGCTTCGGCGGTGGACCGCCGCTGTACACGCCCGAGCCCGGCGCCAAGGACATGAAGGCCGTTCTCTATAGCTGGCTCTGGCACATGGGCCAGCTGCGTGGCCAATCCGAGAATGAGCTCATCGGCTCGCTCGACTGGCACGGTGAGGGCACCATTCAGGTGGACGGCCAGCCGTGCACGACGACGAAGCTGCGGCTTCAAATCAACTATCAAACCCCGGGTTACCGGACGCAGATCGAGTGCACGCGCGGCAACGGCCAGAAGTACTCGAACGTCGAGGTAATGAGTGGGGCGTATGCCTGGGACGAGGATCGGCCCGGCGCCGAGCTCGTTGCCGGCGAAGGCAAGGCCACGGCGAAGCCCGCGATGCTCGAAGAGCGACGGATCCGCTTGTGGGCGAGCCCCCAAGGCGCGCCGAAGGCGGCACTCGCGGCGGCGGCGGGCGTCTCGCTGGCCGACGCATTCGTGCAAAACCCGGCCGTGCTGCTCGATCGGCAAGCCGCGGCGGGAGTCAAAGGCACGGCGACGCTGACTTGGGCTGGCGACAAGCCCGTCCTGACGTTTCCGATCCCGGACGTCGCGGGTGCCACGGCGACGGCGACACTGACGCCGGACTTCCTGGCGGAAAGCGTCGTGGTCAAACACGGCAATAACACGTACGAATGGCGCTACGGCGGTTACAAGGACTTCAACAACCCGCTGCACCCGGCCGAAGCGTTGTACGCCGGCACCATCGTCGAGCGAAAGAACGGCACCGTCGTTCGCGACATCAAGTCGACCTTGACCGAGACCGGGCAGATCTACGTGCAGGTGGCCGTGCCGGCCAGTGTGCGGTCGGCCGGCGGTCGAAGAAACTGACGCGGGGATTCATCTCATGAGCAAACAGCAAATCATCGGGACGCCGCTCGTTGCTGCGTTCGGCCTGCTCCTCTCTCTCTGCGTCGGATCGCTGCAGGCACAACCTGGCGGCTTCGGCGGCAATCAAGCGGCTTTGAACGCGGAAGCGGCCAAGGCCCCGACGCCGCGATTGCCGAACGGCAAGCCTGACCTGACGGGCTCGTGGCAGGCCGCCGGCGGCGGTCAGCGAAACGCGCCGGGCGGGATGTTCCGCCGGTGCTCGCCGTTCCAGGTCAAAAGCTGCATGGAGTGGACGAATCAGAGCATCGACTTCGCGTGGCAGGCGCCGATGCGACTCGATCCGAACCAGCCGCTCTACAAGCCTGAATACTGGGACCAAGTCATCGAGCACGACCAGTGGACGAATCGCGACGACCCGGTCATGACCTGTTTACCGCTCGGCAACCCGCGCGCGGGAGCGCCGTCGCGCATCTACGCTACGAACGACGACATCCTGATGATGTACCGCGGCGGCGTCGACGGCGGCGGCGGTTATCCGGACTTCCGCATGATCCGGCTCGACGGGCAGCCGCACGATCCGCAGCGCGCGCTCCAGTACACCTTCATGGGCTACACGGTCGGGAAGTGGGAAGGCGACACGCTCGTGCTCGACTCGATCGGCTTCACGGACGAGACGTGGCTCGGTCGCGGCGGCAAGATTCATTCCGACCAGATGCGCATCATCGAGAAGCTCACGCGCACCGGGAACTTGATGACTTACGACGTGACGATCGAAGATCCCGTCATGTTCGTGCAGCCGTGGGTCATGAATCAGCGGACGCTGAGAATCTCCAACCAGCCGACGATCATCGCGGAGCGCGGCAGCTGCTCGGATAGCGAGCACGGCGAAGTCTTCACGCAGATGCGGCACTAATAAGAGGCACCAGCTTCGCCGTCTAGCGCGGCGGCAGCAGCGCCGGCCGATTCGGCGGCAAGTGCTGATCGATCGCCGTCAGCACCATCCCGACCATCACGTAGTCGCCCATCACCGTCACGAGCTCGACGAAGCCCTTTCGTCCGAAGATCCGCACGGCTTCGGCATAGAGCTCGGAGTCGAGCTTGTGCTCGCGCATGATTTGGCGGCCGACCTTGATGATGACCGTTTCTTCGGGGCTGAGTCCCACAGGCTCGCGGTCGTACTTGATCGTGTCGATGACGGCCTGCGGAGCACCGTAGCGCAGCGCAGCAGGCTCGTGCGCCGAGTATTCGTACTGCTGCTCGATTTCCCACGCGGCGACGCAGATCGCGACCTCGGTGTGCCGCGGGCTCAAGTCGCCGTTGTAGCGTAGGAAGCTGTTCAGGTCGTTGATCGCAAGCGCCACCTTCGGGCTATAGAGCGACATCGAAACGGGGCCCGTCGTCGGCACCGGTCCGTCGCGGACGATCTTGTCGTAAATCGCCTTGCCTTCCTCGTTCAAGTCGGCGCGCGTGAGCTGCGGTAGGCGCGTCAACGTCACGGGATTGACGTCTGGCGGGAGCGTGGCGGCGTTTTGCTGCGCAGAGGCGGCGCCCGCCAACAGCAGGCCGGCCAATACGCACGCGGTGGTCTTCTGGGCCATGGAGCGATCTCTCCTTGTTCGTTCTAATGGGTGGAGCGGAAGCTCGAGCGACGGCCAGTTCAGCACAACGATCCACGGATAGAAAGAACACAACCGTTGGCGAAACGGCTTGACCGTCACGTCGAGCGCTGGCGATGATCGATGCGGGGGTCCATATGCAGCGAGCACGATATCGATTGCGGATCGTCGCGACGGCGCTCGCGCTGCTTGCGGCCTCGGCGGCGCATGGCCAAGCGGACGGCAAACCGCGAGGCGCCGCGAAGCCGGGACAGACGTTCGCCGAATGTCGCCACTGTCCGGAGATGATGGTCGTGCCGTCCGGCTCGTTCACGATTGGGTCGCCGCCCGATGAGCCGCTGCGTCGTGACAACGAACCGCAGAAAAAGATTACGTTCGCGCACGCGTTCGCAATCGCGCGCACGGCGGTGACCTGGGATCAGTGGGAGGCGTGCGTCCGCGATCGCCGCTGCGACGGCGCGGCCATCGACATCGCGCTACGAACCGGCGAGAACGGTGAGCCGAATCCCGACTACAAGGACTGGGGTCGTGGCACGCGGCCCGTCGTAGGAGTGAGCTGGTACGACGCGCAAGCGTTCGTCGGTTGGCTCAACGAGAAGACGGGCGAGGATGACGCGTACCGGCTGCCGTCAGAAGCGGAGTGGGAGTACGCCGCGCGAGCGGGCACGTCGACAGCGTTCCCCTGGGGCGCACAGCTCGACTACGACTACGGCAACTTCGGCGTCGCCGAGGGCGGACTCGGCGGGAAGGCCGAGGGCCGCGACATCTGGGTCGCAGAGACGGCGCCGGTTGCGTCGTTTCCGCCGAATGCGTTCGGTCTCTACGACATGCACGGCAACACGTTCGAGTGGACAGAGGACTGCTACGAAGCCGACCGCGCGCACACGCCCGCGGACGGCTCGGCGAACAAGCAAGGCAACTGTGCGAACCGCGTCTTCCGCAACGGCACGTTCATGAGCAACGCCTACATGCAGCGCTCCGCTAGACGCGGCGCGCCGTACCCGGCGACGCAACGCGGACGCAACTACCTAAGCTTCCGCGTCGCGAAGACCTTGCCGGAAGCTCGCTGAAGGTTTCTATCGTTAAGCTGCCCAGGGTGGGTTGACGGCCTGCGGCGGCACCAGAACGATCTCGCCCCAGAGCGGGCGTAGTCGCTGATAGAGGTACGCAGCCACGGAGTCGATGGTGTCGAGATCTTCGACCTTCGCCCAGGTCACGTGCAGGTGGCGAGTGTCGCGAAAGACGGGGTCTCGTTGGCACCTCGCGAGCTCCTGCTTGATCGGCCCGCGTCCGACGTAGAGAACCGTCGACACTCTGGCCGTGTCCCCATTGCGCCAGATCACGAAGACGCCGTGTTCCTCGAGCTGATGCGGATCGACGAACTCGAAGGCCGGCCACTGGCCGCCCGCCCCCTTGAACCACTCTAGCTGCACTACCGACCCCGACTTCCATTTCTTGAGTTGTCGCGACGCCGCGTCCGGCGCGGTGTCCGGGGATCCAACGCGGTCAGATTCCACCGACGTCCCCATGGCGCGGGACAGTGCAAGTTCCGTGCAAGACGACGAAAGGGATCGGAGGTGGAGCTTCGAGTCCGGCCGACCGTGCCCCGCCGTGCACGGATCTTGCAGAACCCAGGGTCGGCGTGACTCGGAAGTCCGCCCGGGATGCCCGAAATGCCATGGAGAGAGGGCCATAGCGCTCGGGGGCGGGTTCGGATTGAAGAAATTGGAACCAAGAATCGCAGCACCGATGGGTGGACGCCGCATGAAGTCAGACGCCGTTTCCAGGCTGGTTACCGAGATGACACACCTCCAGAAGCTGAGCCTGCTGCAGCTGCTGAAGATCGGTGCGTCGTCGCCAGAGGTCCGATCCGTCGTCCTTGAATGTCGCGACCGCGGCCTTGACGTCGACGGCACCCTGGCTGAGGTGTTGCGCCGGTTCGCCGAGCGAGCCGCGTCCTCCACGAGCCACTAGGACACTGGACCTAGGTCCGATTCCGTGCTCGGCTAGCCCTCTGAAATAGTCCGCGCGAAGCGAGGCCTTTCGGCCATCGCGTTCTTGCGTCTCGGTCACCAAGGAGAACGTAGCGTGAACAGGCCGACGTCGGTGCTTCTCGTACTAGCAGCTCTGTTGTCCAGCGCCTCGGCGATGGGACAAGGCACCTTGGATCGAATTCGCGAGCGCGGCGAGCTCCGAATCGGCTATCGCACGGACGCACGGCCGTTGTCGTTCGAAGAGAACGGTGCGCCGTCCGGATATTCCGTAGACCTCTGCAAACGCGTAGCCGCGGGCATCGGCGGGCAATTGAACATGCCCGCCATGAAGGCGGTTTACGTGCCAGTCACCACGGAAAACCGCTTCGACGCGCTCGTGAAGGGCGACATCGACATCGAGTGCGGCGCGACGACCGTCACGCTAAAGCGGATGGAGCGCGTCGACTTCACGCTGATGACGTTCGTGACCGGCGGCACGTTCCTGTCGAAAGCCGACAAGCGCATCGGCGGCGCCGCCGACCTCGCCGGCAAACGAGTGGCCGTGTCGCGCGGCACCTCGACGGCGACTGCGCTGGAGGCTTACCTCAAAGAGAATTCCGTCGACGCTCGCGTCATCCAGGTCGACGACCGCGAAGCCGGTATGGCTCGCTTGATGCGCGGCGACGTCGATGCGCTTGCCGGAGACCAGATTGTGCTGCTCGGCGACGCGTTGGAGGCGCTCGAGAAGGACAAGAATGCCAACTTCTCGTTCGCGGACGCGCTGTTCTCGTACGAGCCGTACGCGTTCATGGTGCGGCGCAACGACGCCGACTTCCGTACCGTCGTCGATCGCGAGCTCGCCGAGATCTTTCGCAACGGCGACCAAGCGCAGATCTACCAGAACTGGGTCGGCAGCAACGGCGTGAAACCCTCGCCCATGCTGATCGCGATGTATCTGGTGCAGGGTTTGTCGGAGTAGTGGAGCGGGGCGTCGAGCACGCACTCACTGCGTGCTCGAAACCCTCATCAGCACCAGGCCGCACACGATCAACACGGCCGCGACGATCCGTGTCGCGTCGGCCGGCTCACCGAGCACAGTCACGCCGACGGCGAACGCGCCGACGGCTCCGATGCCGGTCCAAACCGTGTAGGCCGTGCCGAGCGGCAGGGTTCGCATCGCAAACGACAGCAGCAAGAAGCTGACGATCATGGTCGAGATCGTGATCAGCGTGGGCCACACTCGGGTGAAGCCGCTCGACTGCTTCATGTAGTAAGCCCAGACGACCTCGAACAGGCCGGCGACTACCAACAGAATCCAGGCCATCGGCGGCCCTCCAGTTTGATCCAGGGCCGGGCCGTCCCGGACTTGTGCCCAATCGCTTGGGGGAGGACGTTGCCTCGCGATGGCCATGGTAGGGACTTCGCGCGGCAAGAGCTACGACACGATTTCACGAATGGAACCACTTGGTCGGCCCGAACGTGTATTGATCTTCGCAGCAACTTATCCGGATCACCTTGGCCACGCCCTTCGAGCTCAACTGCGGCGACTATGACTTCAAGTCCGCGTCGGTCGGCCACGGCGCGAACGGCGCTGTATTTCGCTGCACGCTGAGTCCCGTCACCGAGGAGACGCTGGAGGGTTTGGCGGATGCTGTTCGCACGAAGCGGGTGATTCGCTTCGCCTTCCCGAACCATCCGCTGATTCTCGAAGGCATTGAGGTGGTGCGCGTCGCGCCGGGGAGCATTCGGATCGCCGGGCGAGTCCTCGACAACTAGCCCCCCGGCCGCGATTTCGGCAGGCATCGGGCGGGCCAACCTCTGTAAGTCTCAAGCCCCTTTGAGCCGGTGCGCTCCCACTGGTACGCTCGCGCGCACAGGGTCGATCCTTTCCACGCAATTGCAACTGGATCGCATCTGCCGCGGATTCAACCTTTTAGGGGGCGACGACATGCTTAAGCGGACTTTGGGGTCTCTCGTTTTGGGTGGAGCGCTGCTCGCCAGTGGGTCGGTTCTCGCTCACCACTCGCTCGCCGGCGTCTACGACATCCGCGGCTCGGGTTCGGTGTCGGGCGTGCTGACGAAGGTCGCCTTTACGAATCCGCACGGCGCGATGTATCTCGACGTCACGGGCGCCGATGGCACGGTCACCAACTGGGTCATGACCACGGGCTCCGCGAACACGCTCGCCAACCTCGGCTTCGGCACCGGCGGCCCGAACACGGTCAAGGCCGGCGACGCGGTCACGATCACGTACTTCCCGGCGCGAAACGGTAAGCCGCTCGGCTTCATCCGCTCGATCGTGCTCGCCGACAAGCGCGAGATTCAGATCTCGAGCGGCAGCAGCGAAGACTAAGAAAAGCCCGCTGGGGGACTGCATGGAACTTCGACGACGGGTCATGGGCCCGAGCCTTGCGCTCGGGGTCATTTTTTCGCTTGGTCTACCCATGCTGGCTGCGGCGCAATTTGGGCCTCCGGGCCCGCCGCCGTACACGCCCGCGGCCGCTGCCAAGGACCTGAAGTCGGTGCTGTTCAACTGGACGTGGCACATGGGCATGCTGCGCGGCGTCGAAGAGCACGAGCTCACCGTCTCGCTCGAGTACCAAGGCAACGGCACGATCCAGGTCAACGGCCAGCCGTGCACGCTGACGAAGTACCGCGCGAGCACGAACTACCAGACGCCGGGCCAGCGCATTCAGTACACGTGCACGCGGCCGAATGGCCAGACGGTTTCGAACGTCGAGGTCGTCAGCGGCGCGTTCGCGTGGAATGAAGACCGCCCCGGCGCCGAGCTCGTTCCGGGGGAGGGCAAGGCCACCCCGATGCCGCGCGCCGTGCAGGAACGGCTGATACGCGTGTGGGCGAGCCCGCAAGGTGCGGCGAAGGCCGCGTTGGCCGGTGCCGGCGTGGATTTACTCGCCATGAATCGCAATCCCGGCGGCCTACTGCAAGAGGGGCCGGCGAAGATCGGCAACACGAGCGTCGCGTGGGAGGGAAACAAGCCTGTCGTGACGTTCCCGATTCCCGGCGTTTCGGGCGCGACGGCGACGGCCACGCTCGACAATCGTTTCATGGCCGAGCGCGTCGTCGTCACGCAAGGCTCGACGACGACCGAGTTCACCTACAGCAACTACGACGACTGGAACAACCCGCTCAACAAGATCGAGTCGTACTACGCCGGCAAGATCGTCGAGCGGCGGAACGGCACCGTCATTCGCGATCTGACGACGACGGAGACCGAAACCGGCAGCGTCTATGTCGTCATGCCGGTGCCGAAGAGCGTCGGCAAGTCGCCGGGCTTCCCGCTGTTGCCGAGCGACCGCACGGCAGTGCTCGCGTCGTCGGCGGCGACGCCGCGCACGGCCGACGGCAAGCCGGACCTCACGGGCAATTGGGGCGCCGGTGGAATGAACTGGCGCTACGGCAATCGACGTTGCGCGCCGACCCAGCTCGCAGGGTGCTCGCCCGAGTGGAATCAGACTCTCGATTTCGAGTACGAGGCGCCGTCGCGTTTCGGCCCGAATCGGCCGCTGTACAAGCCCGAGCATTGGGACAAGGTCATCGCGCTCGATCAGTGGACGAACAAGGAAGATCCCGTCATGACGTGTCAGCCGCTCGGAGTTCCGCGGCAGGGCCCGCCGCGGCGCATCGTCCAAACGGCGGACGACATCATCTTCTTCTACGGACAGTACATGGATGGCGGCGGCGGCCAGGCGGAGTTCCGCATCATCCCGACGGATGGCCGCGAGCGTAACCAGCGCGACGGGCTAGAGACGAAGTACTACGGGTACACGCTCGGGAAATGGGAAGGCGACACGCTCGTGCTCGACTCGACCTCGTTCAACGACTACACGTGGCTCGCGCGCGGCGGTTTCTTCCATTCGGACCAGATGCACGTCGTCGAAAAGTTCACGCGCAAAGGCGACGAGATTCTGTACGAAGTCACCGTCGAGGACCCCGTCGTGTTGCTCGAGCCGTGGGTCATGACCCCGAGGATTCTGCGGTTCTCACCGGCTAACGTTTCAGAGTTCCCAGGGTTCCCGCCTGGCCTCGGAGTTACCGAGCGCGGTCACTGCGAAGTCTACGAGCTCGAGGACATCTCGACGCAGATCCGGCACTAGTCCCGATCGGCGTGCGGGCGCTTCACAGCGCGCCCGCACGCCCTGTCGCGATGCGCATCCCTAGCGCGTCGTGTTCAGCGCGAAACCTCGATTGCCGACCTCGCGCACGGCCGCATCGATGGCATCGCTCACGCATTGCTCACGCCAGCCGCCCGGCGCGGCGCGCCGCGTGCTCTGCCAGTAGCGACGCGCTTCCGCGGCGCACACGTCGTGAGCGGCGTCGCGCACGCGTGCGTTGAACGTCTGCACGTCCGCCGATTTCGCGAAGTCCAAGTCCCAGGTCTTCACGGTCTTCGATAGTGCGGAGGTGCTCGGTTCCGCCGCGTTGCTCGAGAGTGAGACAAGCGACAGCACCGCAGCAGCCGCCAGGGACGAAATCCATTTGTGGGAAGTGGTCATCGAAGCATCCTCATGTTGGGGGGAGAGGCGTAAGAGAGACGCTTCATCCCAAATCAAGTTACATGCCAACACTGTTGCAACGACAACTTTGAGAAAAAACAGCACGTTGCCAAAACCGCAACATTAACGATAGTTCATTTCGTCGCGCGCTCGGCACGTACGTATCCCGATGACGGGATCAACGTTAACTGAAGTTCATTAAAATCCCACGAGTGACACGCGTTTCGCGTGCGCGGGAAAGTGGCGCCGCGGCTTGCCCCGCGTGGTGGCCGCTCCGTCGTCGTTCCGCTATTCTCGCCGCTGGGCGCTCACCAATGATGAAGGCTTCCGCAACCGTTCTCGCGAATGCGGTGTTGCTGGTCGTCTATTTCGCGGCCGCCGAGTTCGGCTTGTCGTTTTTCGCGCTGATTCACCCCAGCGCGTCGGCCGTGTGGTTGCCGACCGGCATCGCAATGGCGGCGGTATTGCTCGGCGGGTTTCGGCTCCTGCCTGCGGTGCTCGCCGGGGCGTTCCTCGCCAACGTGACGACGGCCGGCTCCGCCGTCAGCTCGCTCGCCGTGGCGCTCGGCAACTGCCTGGAAACCATGCTCGCCGTGACGCTCCTCGAGCGCTTCGCGGGGGGCAGCCGCGTGTTCACGAGCCCCGCGGGCTTCTTGAAGTTCATGGTCCTCGGCGCGCTGTTGAGCACGACGGTGAGCGCGACGATCGGCGTCCTGAGCCTGACGCTCGCGGGCATCGGGACCGACGCGGACACGACCGAGGTTTGGCTCACGTGGTGGCTGGGCGATGCCGCCGGCGCCGTGGTCGTGACACCGTTCGTGGTTCTGTGGTGGACGAACCGATCGTGGGATCTGGCCACGCGCGAGCTAGCCGAAGCGGCGCTGCTGATCGTTGCGATCGGCGGCGTCGGTGCCGCGACATTTTTCGATCCGGGGCTCTCGCAATATCCGATCGCGTTTCTTTGCCTCGCGCCGCTCGTCTGGGGAGCACTGCGTTTCGGGCCGCGTGAGATATCCACGGCCATCGTTGTCCTTGCGGTCATCGCGACCACGGCAACCGCGACCGATCGGGGGCCGTTCGCGATGCTGACGACGAACAAGTCGCTGATCGTGTTGCAGGCGTTCCTCGTGCTGATCGCGATGACGGCGCTGCCGATGGCCGCGTTGACGGTCGAGCGGCGCGCCGCGCTGAAGCGCGAGCGTGCGGCACGCGCGGATGCGGACGCGGCGGTGCGCGCCAAGGATGAGTTCGTCGCCATTCTGAGCCACGAGCTGCGTAACCCGCTGGCCGCGATCACGATGGCGGCGGCCGTGCTCGATACAGGTGTGCAGTCGCGAGAGAACAGCGACCGGCTCATCACGAGCATCCGCCGTCAAGCCGGGCATCTCGCGCGGCTCATCGACGACCTGCTCGATATCGGCCGAATGACGGCGAACAAGCTGATTCTGCGCAAAGAACCCCTGGAGCTCGGCGGCGCCGTGCGGCGCTGCGTAGAGGCGCTCGCTACGACGCGTGGGCTCGCTCCCGGCCGCATCGAAGTCGACGCCGAACGTGTGTGGATCGAAGCGGATCCGGTGCGAGTGACGCAGATCCTGGAGAACTTGCTCGGCAACGCGTTGAAGCACACGCCGGCGGGCAAGCGCATTTGCGTGATCGTGCGCGACATCGGCGCGGTCGCGGAGCTGCGCGTCGAGGACGAAGGATTCGGGATTCGGCCTGATCTGTTGCCGAACGTGTTCGACCCGTTCACGCAAGGGCAACAGGGCTTGGATCGAAGCGCGGGCGGCTTGGGACTCGGGCTCACGCTCGTGCGCCGCCTCGCAGAGCTTCATGGCGGCACCGTCGAAGCGCGCAGCGCTGGGCCCAATCGAGGCAGCGTGTTCACGTTGCGATTCCCGAGTTGCAGTGGCCCGCCCCTCGGAGCGGTAGCTGCGGCGAACAAAGAGACGTACGCGGAACGGCCGCGACGGCTGCTCGTCGTAGAGGACAACATGGACGCGCGCCAGACGCTGCGCACATTGCTCGAGACGCTCGGCCACGAAGTGCACGAAGCGGCGGACGGGGAGGCGGGTGTCGCTGCCGCGCTCGAGCGTCGACCCGACCTCGTGTTCGTCGATATCGGCCTACCGCGGCTCGACGGCTACGAAGTGGCACGGCGGCTGCGAGCAGCGCATTTGCGTTCGCGCCTCGTGGCGTTGACGGGCTACGGCCGCGACGACGACGTGCAGCGCGCCCGCGAGGCCGGTTTCGACGATCATCTGCTAAAGCCCGCCACGCTCGATCAGTTGCGAGCGGCCATCGACGCGTCGGCCGAGGCCTAGCGCGCGGCGGCGTACTCGGCGAGCAGGAACGCCGCGGCGCTCCACGACTGGCCGCGCATGCCGCGCGGCGCCGACGTGCGCCCGTGCAGCCATTCCGCGAACGCCCAATCGTCGAGCGCGCAGGCGCGCGCCAACTTCACGAGCTCGGCGCGTGCTTCTCGCTTGAAGCCGCAGCGCGCGAGCGCCGCAACCCAGAATCCGCCGATCATCGGCCAAGCGCCGCCGTTGTGGTACTGCCACGCGGAGTTCTGCCGATGGCGCGCCATGTACGGGCGCCACAGCGCGCTCTGCTTGCGGATCGGGCGCACGACGGCGCGAACGGGGTAAGGCTCGTGCACGCCGTACTTGCGCAGCGCGCTGAGAGTCTGCCGCGCGGTGCTCCGGCTCATTGCGCCGCACAGCGTCGCGAGCACGTTGCCGAATACGTCGCCCTCGTCGCCGAAGAACGAAAAGTTGACGAAGCTCAAGTAAAGATCGCGATGGCGCGCGCCCTTGCGGACGTACTCGGTCAGCAAGCGCGCGCGCCGGTATTCGGCGAGCTCGGCGGAGAACGGATGAAACAAGCTGTTGAAGCTCGCGCGAGTCGCAGCCGTGTTCGGCAAATCGAATAGCCGTTTCACGCGATACCAGAGCGCGTTCGTGTACAGCACGAATCCCGAGCGCGGCATGATGTCGGCCCAATCGCTGGCTTCGTTTTGCTGCAGCAAGAAGAAGCGCTGATGCTCTTGAGCGCTGAGCCATTGGAGCGCGAGTGCGACCTGGTGACGATGACGGCGCAACAAGCCGCGCCGAGCGCCGCTATGTGCGAAGCGCTCGTCGAGCAGCGCGAGCGCAATGAGCCACCAGAGCGTCGCATCGATACAGCCCAGGTACCAAAAGTCCGCGTCGCGATGGTCGGGCGCGACGAATTTCGGTATCTGGCCATTCGGCGCTTGATGCGCTGCGAGCGCCTCGAGGCCGTTCGCGGCCGCGCGCTCGAGCTTGGAATCCCCTGAGACGGCCATGCCGAGGGCACAGATCGCCTCATCGCGGGCGAAGATCGCCGTATAGCCGCGTTCCCTCGCACGCGTCGTCGGCGCGGCGGCCAGCACGCCGGCCGGCGTCGAGTTGCGGTGTAGCAGCTCGACGGAGCGCGCATGGCAGGCGGCGAGTAGCTCGGAATCGTCGGTCGTTCGCGGCATGGCGTCCGATTCTAGCCAAACGCTCGCGTGCGCGGCCGCGATGGCGTTCAGCTTCCTGCGGCCTGCGCAATCGAAGCGTGTACACTCCGCGAGTGCTGACATCTGATTCGCTAGGCCGAACACGGATGTTGGTCTCCATAGCCGTGCTCGTCGCGCTCGTCGTCGACGGCATGGATCTGCAAATGCTCGCGTTGGCGTTGCCGAGCCTCAGCGCCGATTTCGCTTTGACGGGCCTCAGCGCGGGCGCGCTCGGCACCTATACGCTGGTCGGAATGGGCATCGGCGGCGCGCTGTCGGGCTGGCTCGCCGACCAGGTCGGCCGCGTGCGCGTGCTGCGATGGTCCGTACTGACGTTCACCGTCTTCACCACCGTGATCGCGTGGTGCGACGCGTACTGGCAGATCGCCGCGATGCGGCTGTTGTCGGGATTTGGCATTGGCGCCGTCTACACGGTCGGCACGCTGCTCGCGGCTGAGTACGTGCCAATGCGCGTGCGCACGACGGTCCTCGGTACGTTGCAGGCCGGCTGGAGCATCGGCTTCGTTGTCGCCGCGTTGCTTGGGGCGTACTTGCTGCCGCGTTTCGGCTGGCGGCCGCTATTCGCGTGCGCGTTCGTGCCTGGTGTCGTCGCGCTCGTCCTGCTATGGCGAGTGCCCGAGCCGCCGAGCTGGGTCGCGGCGCGCGGCAGCGTGAGGGCCGAAGCGGTGCGGACGCGGCCGCTCGCGGCGCTGTTCGCGGACTCAAGCGTGCGGCGCACGCTGTTGTTGTGGACCGTTGCGACCGTCGCACTGCAATTCGGCTACTACGGTGCGAATACTTGGCTGCCGAGCTACCTCGTAAGCGATCTCGGCTTGAATACGCAGAGCATGGGCTGGTTCGTCGCGAGCACCTACGCGATGACAATCGTCGGCAAGGTCGTCTGCGGTTGGCTTGGCGATGTGCTCGGCCGGCGCGCCGTCTGGGTCAGCGCGGGCTTGCTGACGGCCGCGTACGTGCCGTTTCTGATCTACGCGGCAACGCCTGCCAACGTGCCGTGGCTGCTGTTGCTCTACGGCTTCCTCTATGCCGCGCCCTATGCGGTGAATTCGACGTACTTGGCTGAAAGCTTCCCATCGGGGTTGCGGGGCACCGCGGTTGCGGTCTCCTACAACCTGGGCCGTATCGGTGCGGCGGCATCTCCACTGCTCATTGGTCTGGCTGCGTCGACTTACTCGATCGGATACGGCATCGCGTTGTTGGGCGTCGCGTACGCGATCTGCGCGCTCGTCCCCGGACTCTTCATCCGGGAGCGCATGTACGATCCGAATCGGCTCGAGCCGGACGCGGCGCAGGAAGTCGAGGGCGTAGCATCTCCGCGAGCGTGACGATGTACTACGAAACCAGCACCAACGATCACGGCCTCCGCTTGAACCCGCTCAAGGCGTGCGTCTTGCCGCGGCCGATCGGTTGGCTCACGACGATCAGCGCAACTGGAGTGATCAATCTCGCGCCGTTCAGCTTCTTCAATCTTCTGAGCTACGACCCGCCGTTCGTGATGTTCTCGGCCGGGACGCACGAGCTTGACGGCGGCACGAAGGATACCGTGCGCAACATCGAAGCGACCGGCGAGTTCGTCTACAACATGGCGACTTGGTCGCAGCGGCATGCGATGACGCGGACGTCGCTGATCGTCGAGCGCGGGCTCGACGAGCTCGAGGCGGCAGGGCTCGAACCCTTGCCGTCGCGGCTCGTTCGTCCGCCGCGCGTCAAGGGTGCGCCGGTGCATTTCGAGTGTCGCCTTCACGAGATCGTGCAGCTGCCGGGCCGAACGGCACGCGCGGCTCACCACCTCGTCATCGGCCGCGTTCTGGCGGTGCACATCGACGATGCAGCCCTAACCGCGGACGGGCGCGTCGACGTGCTCAAGGTTCGGCCCATCGCGCGCTTGGGCTACAAGGATTACACGAGCGTGGACTCGGTCTTCGAGATGGAGAAGTCGATGCCCGAGGACCGGCGCTAAGTGCGTGACATTGACGCTGACGGCGTTGTTGCTACCAAATAGCACTCTTCTCTGGGGGGATTCCAAAATGATCGAAAAGCACCGCAACGCTGTCGTCTCGGCCCTCGCGGCCGCCGTCGCCCTGGCCTTGACGCCGGTCGCCATCGGCCAGCCGTTCGCGAACGCCCAAGCCTCGAAGGCGGGATTCGTCGGCGGCAACCTGAAGCCCGCGGCCGCGTGCGAGCAGCTCAATACGCAAGGTATCGCCGACGTCGTCGAGATCGCGGCGAGCACCGTGGCGGCCGAAGGCAACACGCCGCAGCACTGCCGCGTCAGCGGCGTGATCTCACCCGAAGTCGCGTTCGAGGTCAGATTGCCCGCGGCGTGGAACGGCCGGCTCTACATGATCGGCAACGGCGGCCACGCCGGCGAGGCGCTCGACAATGCGGGCCGCGTGGCGCAAGTGCGCCAAGGGATCGAGCAAGGCTTCGCCGTGGCGCAGACGAATACTGGTCACTACGCCAGCAAGGAGCCCTCGGCGTCGTTCGTGCTGTCGAATCCGCAGAAGGCGCTCGACTATGCGTATCGCGCCGTGCACGTCACCGCCGTCACGGCGAAAGAGCTGGCGAACCGCCACTACGCGAAGCCCGTCAGCAAGGCGTACTGGAATTCGTGCTCGAACGGCGGCCGGCAAGGTTTGCTCGAGGCGCAACGCTACCCCGCGGATTTCGACGGGATCGTCGCGAACGCGCCGTGGGCCGACCAAACGGGCTTCACGATTGGTGCGATCTGGAATCAGCAGGCGTTCGCGCAGACGCACGTATCGGCCGACAAGCTCGCGCTCGTCGCGGATGCGGCGATGAAGAAATGCGATGCCGTCGACGGTTTGCGCGACGGGCTCATCGACGACCCGCGGCAGTGCTCGTTCGAAGTCGCGCGCGACGTCGCGATCTGCGCGAATGGCGGCGCCTCGGCTGGCGCCTGCTTGACGCCGGCGGAAGCCGCGGCCGTGCAGAAGGTTTACGACGGCCCGCAATCCGGGGGCAAGACGATCTTCCCGGGCTTCGAGGTCGGCAGCGAGGCCGTGCTCCCGCGGCAGAACGGCGCTCCGACCAGCGGCTGGATCGGCCTGATTGCGCCGGCCGAGGCCGGCGGTAGCGCAGCGGATTTCGGCTTGGCCGACGGCACGATGAAATACCTCGTCTTCGATCCGCCGCGCGCCGATTGGGACTTCCGCTCGTTCGACTTCACTCGCGATCCGCCGTCGCTCGATCGCTGGGGCAAGCTCGCGAACGCCAAGGAAACCAACTTGCGCGACTTCCGCAGCCGCGGCGGCAAGCTGTTGATTACCTACGGCTGGGCCGACGCGATCCTGCAGCCGCAGATGGGCGTCGACTACTACGAGAAGGCCGCTGCGGCGAACGGGCGCGGCAGCACGGACTTCATGCGCTTGTTCATGATCCCCGGCATGGCGCATTGCGGCGGTGGCGTGGGCCCCGACCAATACGACGCCGTCACGGCCGTCATCGACTGGGTCGAGAAGGGCGTCGCGCCGGACTCGCTCGTGGCGAAGAAGATCGTGAACGGTCAGGTGACGCGTTCGCGACCGCTGTGCCCGTATCCGCAGGTCGCTCGCTACCGCGGGCAGGGCAGCACGGATGACGCCGCGAACTTCGAGTGCAAGGCGCCGTAGCCGTGAGCAAGGACTCCATGCGAATCCGAGCTGCCGTTTCACTGCTCGCGCTCGCCGCGCTCGGCGGGGCTGCGGCGCAAGAGCCCGTCGTCGCCGCGAAGGACCCCGAAGCGCTGTTCACGGACGCCGATCCCGTGAAGCACGCCAACAAGCAAGTCGTGCTGCACATCCTGCGCGAGCTCGTGCAGTGCAACTACTGGGAGCAGGCCGACCGCTGGCTCACCGAGCGCTACTTGCAGCACAACCCGAACGTGACCTCGGGGCGCGACAATGTCGTGGCGTATTTCGCCGACCAGAAGCGCGCAGCGACTTGCGACAAGCTGACATTGCCGATCGTCACGGTGCTCACGAGCGACGACATCGTCGGTGTCGTATTCCGTATGGAATACGACGACCCGCGTAACGAAGGCATGAAGTACACGTCGATCTGGTACGACCAGTGGCGCATTGTCGGCGGGCGCGGCGACGAGCATTGGGACACGGCGACGCTCGGTCCGATGGTCACGGCTCAGTAGCGCCGCGGGCGACGGCTCAGTCGCGGTCGTCCTCCTCGGGCTTCACACTGCGCACGATCCTCGCGTCCACCACGCTGCCGTCGGGGTGCTTTAGCAACAGGCGATTGCCTTTCGTGGCGGCCTCGACGTCCGTGCCCAGCGGGAAGTCTTCGGCCCGCGCGCGGAACCTCGACGTGTCCGAGCGCCACTCGCCGGTGATTCGCTTGCCTTCGAGCGCCACCGTCACGCGGCTCATCGTCACCTTGCTCGGAAGGGGCGGCATTCCGATGCTGGGCGTCACGGCAACCAGTTCCTCGCGTTCGTAAGTGCGCGATTCCGTAACGCGCCACACCATGAACGCCGGTTCGGCGGCATAGCTCGGCGCGCCGAGCAAAACGAAAACAACGAGCCACGCGGTCGAAAGGATGTGGTGCGTCATCGGCGTCCTACGCCTGAGCGTGCTTAACGTGAGCATGCGGTTCTCCCGCGACTGCTACAGCCGCCTCAATCTCACTAGTCGTGCTCGTCGGGCTTCACGCGGCGCACGATCTTCGCGGTCACGACGGTGCCGTCGGGATGCTTCAGCAAGAGCTGATTACGTTTGACGGCAGCCTGAATGTCGCGGCCGCGCGGAAAGTCTTCGAAGGTGACGCTTCGCGATGACTCTCGTGGCCACTCGCCCGTGATGCGCTCTTCGTCGAGCGTGACCGTCACGCGGTTCGTCCATTCCTTGTTGGGCGGTAGCTGCACGCCGGCAACCGAAGCGCGCGTCGTCTCGCGCTCATACTCGCGCGACTCCGTGACGCGCGCGGCCTTGAACTCCGGATCGGCGGCGTAGGCGGTCCCGGCGAGCGGTGCGACAGCGAGCACCCACGCGAGCGAAAACCTGATGCTATTCATTGGTTGTTCTAAAGGCGGTCTTCGATGGCAGCGAGTATAAGACGGCGTCCCGAGATCGACACCGGGCGCGCGATAGCGGGACGCGGGACGGGCGTGCAGCTGAACGGCGCGAGGCGAAAGATGCAATGGAGTGAAGCACTTGCGTGCGGAAGCGCGGGTGGCACGCTGCTTGCTCCGGGCGTTACGGGACGGCAAATTGCCGTGGGGGGGTGACCTTGCTCATGCAGCTACTGAGCGACTTCCGCTACGCGGTGCGGCGCTTGGCCGCGAGCCCGGGCTTCACGGCGGCGGCCGTCGCGACGATCGCGATCGGCGTCGGCATCAACACGGGCATCTTCTCGGTGCTGAACGGCCTCGCGCTGCGCGACCTGCCGGCGCCGGCGGCCGACGAGCTCGTCAGCGTCCACCAGATCATCGACGGCATGCGGCGCCGCGTGAACGGCGCGGGCAGCATGTTCTCGGTCGCCGAGTACGAAGCGTATCGCGACAACACGCGAACGCTGTCCGGCGTGACCGCGTATTCGACTTGGAACACGGTGACGCTCGCGGGCGAATCGCCGCAGGAAATCTCGGGCGCGCTCGTGTCGTGCAATTACTTCGACGTGCTGCGCCTGCCGCTCGCCTTCGGTCCCGGCTTCGGGCCGAACGACTGTGCCGCGAGCGGTGCTACGCCGACCGTCGTCTTGGCGTACGACCTTTGGACGCGCTCGTTCGGTGCCGATCCAAGGATCGTCGGCCGCGAGGTCGTACTAAACAGGCAAAGCTTCACCGTTGTCGGCGTCGCGGCCGAAGGAGTGCGCGGCGTCGATCTCCAGGCCTCGGAGTATTTCGCGCCGGTCGCCGCGGAGGCGTTGCTGTCGGACGACGGTCTCTTTCGGAATCCGAACGCGAGCTGGCTCAGCGTCGTCGGGCGCCGCGCGCCCGGTGTCACGCTCGAGCAAGTGCGCGCAGAGCTGCGCCTGACGGCCGCACGCATCGACCAAGAGCAGCCGCCGCGGAAAACAACGTTGGTGGTCGAGCGAGCGCGCGCCATGTCGTTGCCCGAGGCGCGCAACGGGGTGCTCACGATGGGCGCGGTCGTGCTGACCGCCTTCGGCATGACGTTGCTGATCGCATGCGCGAACGTCGCCAATCTCCTGCTGGCACGTGCGACAAGTCGACACACGGAGATCGCCGTGCGGCTTTCGCTCGGCGCGAGCCGCGGGCGCATCGTGCAGCAGTTGCTCGCCGAGTCTGCGCTTCTCGCGCTCCTCGGCGGGGCGCTTGGATCGCTGCTGGCATTCTGGTCATCGCAGAGCCTACTCGCGTTCGCGCTGTCGGCGCTGCCGGTCGAAGAAGCCCAACGAGCCGTCATCGACGCGACTCCCGATGCGCGAGTGTTGACGTATGCGTTGCTGCTCACGCTCATGACGGGCCTGCTGTTCGGGCTGCTGCCCGCATTGCGCGCGTCGAAACGGGACCTTCACACTGCGATGAAGGGCGCGAACGCCGTCGGGAATCGCTCCGAGGGACGACTGCAGGGCGCGTTCGTCGCGGCACAAGTCGCGTTGTGCATGGTGCTGATGCTCGCCGCGTCGTTGCTGCTGCGCGGCTTGTACGAGGCGAAGACCGTCGAGCCCGGATTCAACTACGAAGGCGTGGCAGTCGCTACGTTCGACTTGGGTGGCGGCGGCTACGACGAGGAACGCGCCACGGCGTTCCAGCGCCAGCTCATGGAGCGTGTGCGGGCTGTGCCCGGCGTCGCGTCCGTCGCGCAGGCGCTGCGGACGCCACTCGCCGAAGGCAACATGCAGACCATTGCGGCGCTTCCGGGGCAGCAGGACTTGATGCTCTTCGACTTCACGGCCGTCTCGGCCGATTACTTCTCGCTCGTCGAGATCCCGATCGTGCGCGGGCGCGCCTTCGCGGCCGCGGACGAGACGAACGAAGCGGCGGTTGCGATCGTTCCGGAAGCAACGGCTCGACGACTGTGGCCGGACATGGATCCGATAGGGCGGAAGCTCGCGATGTCGGCCGGACCGAACCAGATCGTCGAGCTCGAGATCGTCGGCGTCACACGTGACGCGCAGATCACGACCGTAGGCGAAATCGCGTCGAGCTACGTTTACTTTCCGGCGTCGCCTCGTAACCAACGGGGCCAGCGGTTGCTCGTGAAGAGCCAGCTGAGCTTTGCGGAGACGGCCGCGGCTATTCGCACTGCGGTTGCCGACTTGGACCCCGGTCTCGTCGTGCACGTGCAGCCGCTCGAGGCCAACCTCGACTATTGGCGCAGCGTCGCGCGCCTCGTCAGCGCGCTCGCGACGGCGCTCGGAGCCGTCGCGCTCACGCTCGCGGCGGTCGGCATCTACGGTGTCGTCGCGTACGCGGTGGGACGCCGCGTGCGCGAGATCGGCGTGCGTATCGCGCTCGGCGCTGCGACGCGCGACGTCGTCGGGCTCGTCTTGAAGCAGCAGATGCGGCCGGTCGCGATCGGCGCTGTTGTGGGGCTCGGCGCCGGGCTCGCCGTTTCGCGGATTCTCTCGAGCGTGTTGTTCGGAGTCAGCTCGGCCGACGCGGCCGCGTTGGTCGCTACGCTGCTCGTCGTTGGCGGTGTGGCGTTAACAGCAGGATTCTTGCCGTCACGGCGCGCGAGCCGCGTCGATCCGAACACCGTGCTGCACTACGAATAAGCGGGAGAGCGCGCCATGGGCCACGTTCAACAAGCGTTACGCCAGCTCGTGCTGCGGCCGGGTCTCGCGGCGGCCGTGATCTTGATGCTCGCGGTTGGGATCGGCGCGACGACGGCGATCTTCTCGTTGTTCTATCAGGTGCTGCTGTTGCCGCTGCCGGTGCCGGAGCCCGACCGGCTGGTCGAGCTGCGCATCCCGGGCCCGAACCTCCTAGGCGTCGGGCGCGCAAGCCTCGTGGTCGGCGACCCGAGTAGCGCGCTCAGCTATTCGACCTTCCGCGACCTCGAGGCGCAGCAGACGTCGTTCACGGGTCTTGCGGGACACTACGACTTTCTCGCGAGCATCACGAACGGCACCGACACGCTCGGCGGCAACGGCGTCGTCGTCTCGGGCCGCTACTTCGAGGTGCTCGGCGTGACGCCGGCGCTCGGCCGCTTCATCGGGCCGCAAGACGAGCCTCGGCTCGACGAATCTCCGGTCGTCGTCTTGAGCTACGACTATTGGCAAAGCCGCCTCGGCGGCGATCCGGACGTGCTCGGCCGAACGCTCACCGTGAACGGCCAGTCGCTGACCGTGATCGGCGTGGCGCCCGACGGTTTCACGGGCGCGATGCCGGGTTGGCGGCCGGCCGTCTACGTTCCGCTGACGATGCGCTGGTTGATTCAGCCCGACGAGCCGCGCGGCTACGAGCAGAGTCCGATCAATCGATTTCTTTACGCGTTCGCGCGCCTGCGTCCCGGCGTCACGGCCGAGCAAGCCGCCGCCGAGCTCAACGGCTTCTACTCCGGCATCGTCGCGGAGCGCGTCGCGCCGAACGTGAATTGGTTGAACGACGCACAACGCGAGCAGTTGCTCGCGCAGCGGATAGTGCTCGCGCCCGGGGCTCGCGGGCAAAACGCCGGCCAGGTGACCGCTTCGAACCCTCTCACGCTGTTGCTCGGTGCCACTGCGCTCGTGCTGCTCACGGTCTGCGTGAACATCACGAACCTTCTGCTCGCTCGCGGCGCGTCGCGGGCCGGCGAGATGGCGATCCGCGCCGCGATCGGCGCGGGGCGCGCCAAGCTGGCCGCCCAGCTGCTGGTCGAAGCGGCCGTGTTCGGAGTGCTCGGCGCCGTGCTGGCGTTGCCGGTTGCGGCGTTGACGCTGCGCGCGATCGCAACCCAAGTGCCGGCGGCGATCGGGAACCGCTTCGCGCCCGAGCTCAACATCGAGGCGCTCGGATTCGCGGGCGCGCTGCTCGTCCTCACCGTCGTGTTCTTCGGCCTGCTCCCGGCGCTGCGCGCGAGCGACACGGACGCCGGCCACGTCATCAAGGGCAGCAGCGGACAGCCCGGCGGCGGACGCGCCCTGGCTCGCTTCCGCGGCGCGTTGATCGGGGTGCAAGTCGCGCTGTCGATGTTGCTGCTCGTGCTCGCGGGCTTGTTCACGCGGAGCCTCGCGAATATCGCGAGCGTCGATCTCGGCATGAATACCGAGTCGGCCGTGATGTTCAGCGTTGCGCCGGGCTTGAACGGCTACAGGGGCGAGCGGCGCGATGCGCTCCACGAGCGCATCACGGAGTCGCTCGAACGCATCCCCGGCGTGCGCGCGGTGGGCCAGTCGGCCATGCCGATCTTCGCGAACTTCGCTTTCAACGGCGGCGTCGACACGATCGGCGCCGTCGATCTTCCGAACGACAACACCGTCTTCGTGCAGCGGCATCCCTGGATCAGCCCCGGCTTCTTTGCGGCGTTGGGCATGCCTTTGGTCGCCGGCAGGGATTTCATGGCTGCCGACGTCGCGGCGGGCGGGGAGGTCGCCGTCGTCAACGAGGCGTGTCTGCGGCGCTTCAATCTCGGGGCCGACGTGATTGGCTCGCGAATGCAGATGAGCATGGGCTACGGAGCCGACTCCGTGGAGATCGTCGGCGTCGTCGGCGACGCGAAATACCCCAGCGTGAGGGCCGATACCGTTGCGCAGGTCTATACGCCGCGGCCGCCCGGCGACGACGCGTTCGCGGCCGTGTTCTTCTACGTGCGCGGCGACGTCGACGAGGCAACTTTGATGCGCGCGATCCCAGCAGCCGTGGCCGACGTCGTTCCGACCTTGCCGGTCAGCGGCCTCGAGACGTTGGAGCACCGCGTCAGCGCCAACGTCGCTCAAGACCGGTTGATCGCGACGCTGTCTGCTGTGTTCGCGGCGCTTGCGACGGTGCTCGCGGCGGTCGGCGTGTACGCGGTGCTGAGCTACAACATCGGCGGGCGCATGCGCGAGCTCGGTCTTCGGCTTGCGCTCGGGTCGAGCCCTGGAGGCCTTCGCTCGATGGTGCTCAGGCAGGTTGCGTGGATCGCCGTCCTCGGGGCCGCAGTTGGCTTCGTCGCGGCGCTCGGCGTCGGTCGGCTTGCGAGCTCGTTGCTGTTCCGGCTGGAGGGATACGACCCGCTCGTATTCGGCGGCGCCGTGGCGGTGCTGGCGGTCGTCGTGCTCTGCGCGAGCTACATGCCGGCACGCCGGGCGTCGAAAGTGGCTCCGATGGAGGCCTTGCGTCATGAGTAAGTCTCATCTGATTTTGGGCTCGATTGCCGCGCTGGGGCTCGGCGTCGCTCTCGCGCAAGAGCCAACTTCCGCGGAATGCGAGCAAAACGGGCGTAGCGGGAGCCGGCACGTGCAGGTCTGCGATGTCCGCGAGCTCACGCTTCCGGCTACCGGTTCGCTCTCCATCGTCGATCGCACGAACGGTGACATAAGCGTTCGCGCGTGGGACAGGGACGAGGTGCACGTTCGCGCAACAGTGCGCGCCAGCGCACGCGATCTCGAGGTCGCTCGCGAGATTGCCGCAAGCGTGGTCATCTCGGAGGGCAATACGCTGCGCGCCTCCGGGCCGGAGTGGAAAGGGAACCAGGGCTGGACAGAGTGGAGAAGGAACGAGAGCTGGACCGTGGACTACGAGGTCCAGCTGCCCCGTGAGACCGAGCTAACGGTTGCAGCGGTCAATGGCGAAGTAACGATTCGCGAGTTGAGCGGCGACGTTTCCGTCGAATCGGTCAACGGAGAAATCGCCATCAGCGATGTCAGCGGTGACGTTTCGGCCGGAGCGGTCAACGGAGAAATAGCGATCAGCCAGGTGAGCGGTGACATTTCCGCCGAGGTCGTCAACGGGAACGTCGAGCTCGAGGGCGTCTCGGGGAACGTGGATGGCAGCGCCGTCAACGGCAGTATCGAGGTCACGCTCGTGGGCGATCGCTTGGCTGGAGAGGGCATTACTCTCGTGACGGTCAACGGACCCGTGAAGGTCCGGATGCCGGAAGGCTTTTCCGCTCGACTCGAGCTGGAGACGGTCAGTGGCGGGATGGACGTCGATTTTCCGATCACGATCTCGGGGCGACTCGGCAAAAGCATCTCAACGACGCTTGGCGGTGGTGGTCCATTGGTCCGTGTGGAGACGACCGGCGGCGCCATCCGCGTCGGCCGCTACTGAGCCAACGCAAGAGGCCCGCTTGCTACGGTGACCTTCGGCGCCCACGATAGAGCGCGTCGACTTCGACGACGTGAGCGGGGGATCACTGAATGCACGCATACGCGAAGATCGCGGCTGTCGCCGTCATTCTGGCCGCGGCCGTTCCGGCGGCCGCGCACCACAGCAACTCGGCCTACCAGGTCGACAAGATCATCACGCTCGAGGGCACCGTCAAAGAGTGGAAGTGGATGAACCCGCACACGTGGCTCATCCTCGAGGTCGCCGGTGCGGACGGTAAGAAGCAAGAATGGGCTGTCGAGGGGCGGCCGCCCGGCATTCTCGGACGCGCCGGTTGGAGCAACGACATACTGCAACCCGGCGAACGCGTGACGGTGCACGCGAGCCCGGCCAAGAACGGCGATCCGGAAGGCATCATCGCGCGGGTCACGAAGGCTGACGGCACTGTGCTCGGCAACCAGCCGAACTTCAGCCGGGCCGCAGACGCGGACGTCGCGCGCCCGGCGGCGGTGCCGAGCGCTCCCGCTGCGGGTAGCCGCCCGAGCTTCGCCGGCGTCTACTATCCCGCGCAGGAAGGCGGGCAAGCGCCGCCGCCGGCGCGTCGTCCCGGTGAGCCGCTGCCGCCGCCGACACGCTCGTCGCCGACGGCCGACGGCTCGCAAGGCCGCAGTCCCGATGCGCCGAAGCTCACGCCCGCGTACCTCGCCAAGTGGAACGAGATCGCGAAGTCGCGCATCAGCGGCTCGTACGCGACGGACAATGTAGCGAACTGTTTGCCACCCGGGGTGCCGGCGATGATGAGCGCGGCCTACGGAATGGAGATCATGCAGGACGAGCAGAAGATCACGTTCTTCAGCGAGCACAACGACGCGTTGCGGCGCGTGTATCTTGACGGTCGCAAGGCGACGCCCGAAATCCTCGCCGATCCGACCTACGCCGGATACTCGACGGGCCGCTGGGAGGGCGACACGCTGGTCGTCGACACCGTCGCGCTGACGACGAAGTCGTACATCGACGGCGCCTCACCGCATAGCGACAAGATGACCGTGAACGAGCGCATGCGCTTCATCGAGCCCGGCGTAATCGAGAACCAGATCACCGTCAACGACCCCGAGGCGTTGACGGAGCCGTGGCATGCCACGCGCCGTTATCGCAAGGCGTCGTATCCGAATGATCAG
>Ga0111538_10001916_pt1 | contig 29171 bp, 25 predicted proteins | sample SoiMethybrSBSTD1_FD_79669 | JGI IMG/M metagenome (GOLD analysis project Ga0111538, IMG submission 79669) | Bulk soil microbial communities from a Populus tree surrounding site in Tennessee, USA - Soil MetaG P. TD hybrid SBSTD1 (version 2)... | ecosystem: Environmental > Terrestrial > Soil >... | reverse complement strand
GACACCATGGCGCAGGCGGAAGCCATTGTGAAGGCACATATCGCCGCGCAGCCGGCGCTGATGGCCATTCCAGCCGCGGAACGACAAGCGGCGCACGCCACGCATTAATTCGAAGCTGGTCAGTGGGTCATCTGATCACTGGATCATTGATTGCGCAATTCCGGACAATCAATGATCAGATGATCCGATGACTCAATGATCCCATTCGCCCTCAAGATCGCTACCTGGAACGTCAACGGCATCCGGGCACGGCAGGCACAGGTCCAGGATTGGATTGAGCGCGAGCGCCCTGACGTCGTCTGTCTCCAGGAAATCAAAGCCACGTCGGAGCAGGTGCCCACCGCTCTCTGCGAGATGGAGGGCTATTGGTGCGTGTGGCATGGCGGAAAGGGCTACTCCGGGGTCGGACTTCATGTCAGCAAGACCATCGCGCCCGAGCGACCCGCGTTTCTTCATCCTCCGTTCGATTACGAGAATCGGGCCCTCGCGGTTGAGGTCGATGGCATCACCATCGCATCGATCTATGTCCCGAATGGCGGGAAGGACTTCCCCGCCAAGGTGCAGTTTCTCGAAGCGATGGCCGTGTATGCACGGGCGTTCGCCGAAGGGGGACGGCCGCTCGTGCTGTGCGGCGATCTCAATGTTGCGCGTACCGAGCGGGATGTTCACCCGAAGGAACGCAAGCCGCGAGCCATCGGTCAGCTTCCGGAAGAGCGTCTACTGCTCGAGCGCATCATCGGGAACGGCCTCGTCGACCTCGGCCGCGCGCTCGATCCGGACAACGACGGATTGTTCACGTGGTGGGCACCCTGGCGGAACATGCGGGAGCGCAACATCGGCTGGCGGCTGGACTACGTTCTGGCCAGTTCCAGCCTGGCGGCACGCGTCACCTCGTGTCCGGTGCAGAAAGACGTCGGCACGAGCGATCATGCACCAGTCGTGGCGACGTTCGTGGGTGCCAGCTAAAGCCTCTCGGGCGCGACACGGAATAGCAGGACTGCGAACTGCGAACTGCGAACTGCGAACTGAGAACTGAGAACTGAGAACGATAGAGAAGCTCTGTATGCCCGACGTCCTCGAACGCTTCCTGCGTTATGTCCGGTACGACACCCAGTCCAATGAGCGATCGGTCACCTATCCCAGCACGCCGGGCCAACTCGTGCTCCTGCGCGATCTGACCACCGAGCTGAAAGCGATCGGGCTTGCCGACGCGACCATGGACGAGCACGGCTACGTGATGGCCACGATTCCATCGACTACGGCGAAGTCGATCCCGACGATCGGCTTCATCGCCCATGTCGACACATCACCCGAAATGAGCGGGGCCAACGTGAAGCCGATCGTTCATCGAGGGTACGACGGCCGTGATCTCGTGCTCCCGGACGATCCCGCGATGGTCTTGAAGCTCTCAGACAACGCTGATCTCGGCGAACAGTTTGGGCACGACATTGTCACGGCCTCTGGCCTGACGCTCCTGGGCGCTGACGATAAAGCGGGCGTGGCCGAGATCGTGACGGCCGCGGCCTATCTGATTGCACACCCCGAGATCCCGCATGGACCGATCCGAATCGGGTTCACACCAGACGAGGAAGTTGGCCGCGGCACGCTGCATTTCGACGTCGCGCGCTTTGGCGCCGCGTACGCATACACGCTGGACGGGGGCAGCGTGGGCGAGGTCGAAAGTGAGAGCTTCTCCGCCGATGCCATGACGGTGACGTTTCACGGCTTCAATACGCATCCGGGCTATGCCAAGGGCCGCATGATTAACGCCATCAAGCTGGCCGCTGAGTTCATCAGCCGCTTGCCGCCCGATGGCCTGTCGCCTGAAACGACAGACGGGCGGGAGGGATTCGTGCACCCCTATGTGGTCCAGGCGGGTGTCGATCGAACCGCCGTGAGACTCCTGATTCGCGACTTCGATCGCCAGGGGTTGCTCGACAAGGCAGCCTTCCTGGAGGGTCTGGGGCGCAAAGTCGCCGAATCGCACCGGGGATCCAGGGTCGAATTCGAGATCGAGGAATCGTATCGAAACATGCACGAAGTGCTCGAGCGCCAGCCGGAAATCGCCGAATACGCCGCAGAGGCGGTGCGCCGCGCCGGCCTGCAGGTTCGCACGAAATCGATTCGCGGTGGCACCGATGGGTCGAGGCTATCGTTCATGGGTCTGCCCACGCCAAACCTCTTCGCCGGCGAGCACAACTTCCACTCGAGGCTGGAGTGGGTATCGGTTCAAGACATGGAGAAGGCGGCAGAAGTGATCGTCCATCTCTGCCGCCTGTGGGCCGAGCACCGCGCGTGACCGCACGCTAGCGTTTCTTCTTGGCGCCAGCGCGTTTGCGCGGGACCTTGCCTCCAGCGCGACGCGCTTCGCTCAGCCCGATCGCGATCGCTTGTTTGCGACTCGTCACTTTCTTTCCACTGCCGCCGGACCTCAGCGTGCCACGCTTGCGTTCGTGCATCGCCCGCTCAACCTTCTTCGAAGCCTTCTTGCCGTACTTCGCCATGCGCTCCTCCTCTGATCAAAAGTGCAAAGAGGGTACCGACAGGTCAGCCGTACCGATTCTTCATTCGCACACTGAGGCATCCACCGCGTCGCGCCTTGCGTTAGCCCTTCAATCGCCGACGAAATCGGTACGTAACGTGCACCGATTTCATCGAGAAGTTAGATGTGAGCGCAGCAGTAAGCGATATCAGTAACGGATGTGGCCACTCTGGTCTCACGTTACAAGGAGGATCTCATGCGTGCAGTCAGGGCTCTGTTTTGTAGCGCGGCACTTCTGGCGCTCTTCGCACCGGGCGTTCGCGCCGACGATTACAACAAGCTCACCTATTTCACCTTCAGCGCTCCGGTTCAAGTACCGGGCGTGACGCTTCCTGCCGGCAAGTACACGTTCAAGCTGGCCGACCCCGAGAGCGGGCGGCGGGCGATTCAGATTTGGGATTCGGACGGAAAACTGCTGACAACGTTGCTCACCGTGAGCGATCAGCGGATGGATGCGAAGGAACCAATGGTGATGTTCAACGAAAAGCCGGCCGGAGAGGCTCCTGCAGTACGCTCTTGGTACTACGAAGGGGAGCACGCCGGCTACGAGTTCGTCTATCCCAAGGATCAGGCGATGAAGATCGCCCGTGCATCGCATCAGCCGGTTTTGTCGACCGACGAGACCGCGTCGGACCTCGGCGCACTCAAGGCAGCGAAAGTGAGCCGAGTCGACGAGACAGGAACATTGGCCGACGCAGACGCCACAACGGCACCGTCTTCCGGTTCGCAGTCACAAACGGCGACCACGACGGCGCAATCAACGTCGAGCACGTCGACCGCGTCGAGCACCTCGACCGCCTCGGCTACAACAACTGCCTCGTCCACATCCACTGATTCGGCGAACGCGGCGCCGCGACGGGCAGCTACTGCGTCGAGCTCGACGACCGCTACAGACTCAGCGAGCGCGACGACGACCGCTCCGGAGCCGTCAGCGAATCGAACCGAGCCGACCGCGGCAGTGGCGCGGACCGATGCGACAGTCACGAGTCCAGCGCCGGTCGGTACGTCGGGTTCCGTGCAGGCGAATGCAGCGCAGCCGGCCGCCACCGCACCGGCCACGTCCGCTCCCCGACAGGCCGCCCCGGCGCCAGCGGATACAGTGGCGCAGAACCGGGACGCGGCCCTTCCTAGGACCAGCAGTTCACTCCCTCTGCTCGCACTGCTGAGCGGCCTCTGCCTCGCGATCGGGCTGAGCGTTCGGCGTCTGCGTGGCCGAGTCGTGTAGATCAGCGAATCCCATGGGTGGGGTGGACGGGCGTCTTCCGTCCACCTCGCCTCGTCTTCAAGGCGGACTCATCTGGCCGTGTGGTCGAGAAGGCCTACCTCTTACCTACTTCGCCCGTGAACTGCCCCGCCGCAGCGTCAGCAGCTCTGCCGAGCAGCTGAACACCCTCGTCTCAATGGATCGCGCGCTCGAGTTCCATCGATTACGCCAGCGATTCCCCTTCCCATCCGCGATCGGCCCTCGCCAGCTCTTCTTTCGCGGGTCGGTATGCAACGTGCAGTTGGGGTCGCGAGAGCGCGCACGAGCGCGACAGTTGGATTATGGATACGTCATCAGTGACGGATTTCAAGGAGAACCTCATGCGTGCAGTCAAGACTCTGTTCTGTGCGGCGGCGCTTCTGGCGGTGTTCGCGCCGGGCGTTCGCGCCGACGACTACAACAAGCTCACCTACTTCACATTCAGCGCTCCCGTGCAAGTACCCGGCATGACCCTTCCAGCCGGCAAGTACACGTTCAAGCTGGCCAACCCCGAGAGCGGTCGACGGGCGATCCAGATCTGGGACGAAGGTGCCAAGAAACTTCTCACAACCCTGCTGACGGTCACCGATGAACGGGTGAAAGCCACGAAGGAACCGATGGTGATGTTCAAGGAGCGGCCGGTTGGCGAAGCCGCGGCCGTGAGGTCCTGGTTCTACGACGGCGATCGCGCCGGCTATGAGTTCGTCTATCCGAGGAATCAGGCGATGAAGATTGCGCGGGCAAACCATGAAGCCGTGCTGTCCATGCCGGAAGCGGCCGGGCCCGATCTGGACGCGCTCAACGCGAGCGTCGCGCGCATCGACGAAAGCGGTTCAGTGGCGGGGCAGGCCGACCGTGCCAACGCGTCACCGGCCGCAGCCACGCCTTCCGTTTCGCGCCAGGCCGATCAGCGGCCGGTGGATACACTCGCGCAAAACCGAGACGCCCAGCTTCCTCGCACCAGCAGTACACTGCCTCTGCTCGGGTTGTTGAGCGGCGTGTTCCTCGCGACGGCGTTGAGTGTTCGACAGGCGCGAAAACGCTTCGCGCAGGACAGCTAGGGGACAGCGGGGGCTGGGCAGCTGTCCAGCCCCACCTCGTTTTCCGAACACGGCATCATGCATCACACCACCCTCGCTGTCGCGTTGCTCGCTGCGGTGACGATGCAGGCGCCTCCGATTTTTCGCTCCGCGCGCGAGCTGGTTGTGCTGCCGGTGACAATCACGGATCGATCCGGCCAACTAGTCGGCGGGTTACCCGCCGAACGGTTTTCCGTGTACGACAACGATCGCCGGCAACCGGTCGTGTTCTTCAGCAACGAGGATGTTCCGGTCAGCGTCGCGCTCGTCGTCGACGATTCGGGAAGCATGGGACGCAAGCTTGGCGAGGTTCTCGCGGCGTCGCTGCACTTCTCGCGCTCGAGCCATCCTGAGGATGAACTGTTCCTCATCGAGTTCAACGACGACGTGCGCGATGCGCTGGGTGGCCGTTCGCTTTCCGCCCAGGATGCCGGACAACTCGAAGCAGCCCTCCGGTCGCTCGTCCCCAGGGGCCGGACCGCTCTCTATGACGGTCTCATGGCGGGGCTCGATCGCCTGGATTCAGGCGCCCTATCGCGGAAGATCCTCGTGCTGATCAGCGATGGCGGCGACAACGCGAGCACCATCGATCTGAACGCGGTCCTGGCGCGTGCCCGCGCGTCCAGCGTGACCATCTACACGCTCGGCGTATTCGATCCAGAAGATCGAGACGCCAACCCCGGTGTACTGCAGAGCCTCGCCAGCACGACCGGTGGCGAGCGCTTCCTCCCGCGCTCGGCTGGGCCGCTGATGCAGGCGTGCGATCAGATCGCCCGGGAAATCCGGAGCAGCTACACAGTGGGATTCGAGCCGCCCGAGCGCGACGGCCACTACCATCGCGTGGTCGTGAAGGTGGATGGTGCCGATCGTGGAACGCTGACCACTCGAACGCGCCCCGGCTACGTCGCCTCAGCGTCAGCGGAGCCCCGACGATGACGCTCGTTCGCCGGACGGTCGCATTGCAATTTATCGAACGATTGTTCCTGGCTGCCGGGTTGGGGCTGGCGATCTGGTGTACAGCGGTGCTGATCCAGGCGCGATATGTCAGCAACCGTCCGGCACCTCAGGCCCGATCGGTTTCGCCACTTCCCGGAGAGGGCGCGACTGAATCCTCCGCGCCGGCGCCTGACGAAGAGGCAGCCCCTAAGTCTGCCTCTCCTTCGCCAGGCGCCTGGGTCGCGAAGCTCGAGGTGCCATCGCGCGGCCTGTCAGTCACTGTCCTTGAAGGCACCGACGACAAAACCTTGAGGCTTGGGGCGGGTCGCATCAGCAGCACTGCGTTACCAGGCGCTTCCGGGAACGTCGGAATCGCGGGTCATCGCGATACCGTCTTTCGTCCGCTAAGAAAGGTACAGATCGGTGACACGATCCTTCTGACCACGGCCGACGAGGTCCGGGAGTATCGCATCGTTGACACAATGGTCGTCGACCCCGACGATGTCTATGTCCTTGATCAAACCAAGCAGCCAACACTGACTCTGGTGACGTGCTACCCATTCGCCTTCATCGGCTCCGCACCGCAGCGGTTCATCGTGCGCGCCGACCTTACCGCCACCAGAGCCCGTGGTGCAGGGCTCTGACCCGTGCTTCGGGCCAATTCCAGGGGATAGTGGTATTCTGGGGGAGATAGGCCCAGAAAATGGACGACGTCACGACGCCACCCGAACAGCCGTTTCTCTTTCAGGATCTGCAGCCCGAGCCCGCGGCAACCGCGCCGAGCGACATGCTGGCGGCGGACCCTGCCTTGACTGGTCCGCCGGCAACGGCAGTTTTGAGCATCGGTGAGCAGGACGCTGAACCCGAGCGGCGGCCGCGGCCATGGCGACGCATCGGCGAGGAAATTGTCGCGACGGTGCAGACACTGCTCTCGGCTGCGGTTTACGCCACGCTCATCGTGACCTTCGGCTTTCAAGTGGCACGCGTCGACGGCCTCAGCATGGAGCCGACGCTGGAAGATCGCGATCGGCTGATCGTGAGCAAACTCGTGTATGAGCTGGGCGATCCGAGGCCCGGCGACATCGTGATGCTCTACTACCCGCCGAATCCCGAGAAAATGTTCGTCAAGCGGGTCATTGCCAAGGAAGGCGACACGGTTCAGATTATCGGCGGCCGCATCTACATCAACGACAACCAGGTGGCCGACGACTATCTGACGGACGAATGGCGCAGCCACGACGACTACGGTCCCGAGGTCGTGCAGCCGGGTTACTACTTCGTCATGGGCGACAATCGGAACAACAGCTCCGATAGCCGGAGTTGGGGACCGGTGCCCAAGAAGTACATCGTCGGCAAAGTGAAGTTCCGCTGGTGGCCGCTGCAGGACGCGAAGATTTTCTAGCCGGGCGCCCCGAGTTAAAGCTCGGGCCTACGAGCTCGGGCCTACGGCCGACTTCAATTGCGCTTCGTGTTCCTCGCGAAGCTTGTATTTCTGAATCTTGCCTGACGCGGTCATGGGGAATTCCGACACGAAGCGGATGTACTTCGGCACTTTGAACCGGGCCAGCCGATCCCCGCACCAGGTGGCCAGTTCTCCCTCTGTCGGTGTCGCACCAGGCGCCTGGCGCACCGCAACCGCCACGACTTCTCCGAAGTAGTCGTCGTTGAGCCCGTAGGCGTATGCGTCGGCGACGCCGCGATGCTCCCTGAGGCAGTCCTCGATCTCCTTCGGTGAAATATTTTCGCCGCCACGAATAATCAAGTCCTTGATGCGCCCGGTAATGCGAACGAATCCGTCCGCATCGATGCTCGCTTCGTCGCCGGTGTGCAGCCAGCCTTCGGCATCGATCGCCGCCTGCGTGGCGGCGGCATTGTTGTAGTAGCCCTTCATCACGTTGTACCCGCGCACACACAGTTCGCCGCGCTCCAGCACAGCGCGGGCGCTGCCAGTCGCAGGATCGACGATTTTCACTTCGAGGTCCGGAAGCACAACGCCGACCGTCTGGCTGCGCTGCTGGAGTGACGCGTCGCGAGGCGTCAGGGTGATCCCGGGCGACGACTCGGTCATGCCGTAGGCGATCGTGATCTCACCCAGGTGCATATCCGACTGCACCCGGCGCATCAGGGGCTCCGGACACAGAGCGCCGGCCATGATGCCGGTTCGCAGAGACGTGAGATCGAATCGCGCAAACTCGGGATGCTCGAGCTCGGCCAGAAACATCGTCGGCACGCCGTACAGAGCCGTGCAGCGCTCTCGCTCGATCGTTTCCAGCACCCGGAGCGGATCGAAGGTTTCGATCGGACAGAGGCAGGCGCCATGGGTGTAGGCGCCGAGCACGCCAATCACACAGCCGAAACAGTGGAACAGTGGCACGCAGAGGCACAGACGATCATCCGGCGTGAAGGCGAGCCCGCCACCGAGCGCGAACCCGTTGTTGACGATGTTCCGGCTCGACAGCATCACACCCTTGGGGAACCCAGTCGTGCCCGACGTGTACTGCATGTTGATCACGTCGTCGACGCCGACAGCAGCCGAACGGCGGTCGAGCGCCTCGTCGGATGTCTCCACCGCCGCCGACCGCAAATCTTCGTACGGCGTAAAACCGGTCGGCGCGTCTTCTCCGATAAAGATGAGCCGCTGCAAGCCTGGAACGGCGCCGCGCGCGACACCGATCTCATCGAGCGCAGCCACATAGTCCAGCCCCTTCACGCCGCGTATCGTGATGAGGGTCGCGGCTTCACTCTGCCTGATGAGATAGTCGATGTCTCTCGCGCGCAGGGCAGTATTGGCCGTCACCAGGATGGCGCCGATCTTCGCCAGCGCAAACTGCAGCACGACCCACTCCGGCACATTCGTCGCCCAGACGACCACACGCTCTCCCGGAGCGACACCGAGAGCCATCAGGCCGCGGGCGATTGTTCGGGCCTCCTGTTCGAGATCCGAGAACGTATACCGCGGCCGGACGCGGTACAGAAGCGCTGGCTGCCGAGGCACCGCGGTCGCAAGGCGCGTGAGCAGGTCGCCGACGGTGACATCATGAAACGGCAATTGCATATACTTACTCCGTGCCTCGCTCGTGTACCGTTCTCATCGCCAACGCGGATCTGTTGGACTCGCTGAAACAACGCACAGAAGCGGACGGCGGCGATCTCCTGGCCTTCAGCGACGCCGACGCGCTGCGCGCGCTCGACGTCATCAAAGAGCGACAGCCGGTCCTCGTGGCGCTCGAGCGTCTGTTCGCAGCCACGCCCCGGGGCGCCGCCCTCATTCACCGCATCAAAGCCGATCCATCGTTGATTGAATCCGAGATCCGCGTCGTCTCGCACGACTCGGAAGATATCTACGTCTCGCGGCAACGGCCCGGAGCCGGGTTATCGGCGATGGCCGAGTTCGATCCCACCCTCGATCCGAGCGGCACACGGCACGCGCCGCGCTACAGAGTCGACGAATTCGTCGAGGTCCTCGTGGACGGCAATCTGGCATCGGTCGTGGACCTGTCGACGGACGGCGCGCAGGTGCTCTCGCCGACCGTCCTCAAGCCGAATCAGCGGGTCAGAGTCTCGCTGTCGGACGAACAGGGGGTCTTGCGGTTCAACGCGTCAGTGGCGTGGGCCTCTTTCGAAATTCCGCTCAACGGCGGCCCACGCTATCGAGCCGGCATCGCGTTTCTCGATGCGAACGGCTCGGCGGTTGACGCCTACGCGCTCCGCCACAAAGCACCTTGACGCACCGCCCAGCAGCTGCCCCCGTCCAGATCGGATCAGGCCGTGACGCGAATCTCCGGAATCTGGAACGTCTGATCGTCTCTCACGATCGTGTGATCGCGCTCCGATCCGGTCGAGACGATGGCGGCCGGTACGCCGGACACTTCCTCCAGCCGTGCAATGTACCGCTGCGCGTTCGCCGGCAGATCAGAAAAGCGCCGGATGCCCCGCGTCGGAGTCGACCACCCGGGGAGCGATTCGTAGATCGGCTCGCACGACGACAGCTGCGCGACGTCAGAGGGAAACTCGGTGAGGGTCCGTGAACCGCACCGGTACGAGGTGCAGACGTCGATGCGGTCGAGGCCATCGAGCACATCGAGCTTGGTGAGCGCCAGAGCGTCCAGGCCATTGATCCGGACCCCATAACGCACCGCGACGGCATCGTACCACCCGCAACGCCGAGGCCGCCCGGTCACCGCGCCGTATTCGTTGCCGCTATCGCGGAGACGATTTCCCATCTCGCCGAGCAGCTCGGTCGGGAGCGGTCCCTCTCCGACCCGTGTGGTGTACGCTTTCGCGACACCAAGCACGCCGCCGATCGCCCGCGGCCCGATTCCGAGGCCCGTGCAGACGCCACCGATCGAGGCGTTCGACGAGGTGACGTATGGATACGTGCCGTGATCGATGTCGAGCAGGGTCCCCTGGGCGCCCTCGAAGAGAATCGAACGGCCGTCGCTCATGGCGTCGTTGAGCATCAGGGAGATGTCGCGCACCCAGGGTCGCAACCGGACGGCATGGGCCAGCAGCTGGTCGAACACCGGCTTCCAGTCCATGGTCGAATCGTGCACCAGCCGGTTTCGGGCGAGCACGTTGTCGCGGACATTCTGTTCGAGCGCCGCAGGGTCGGCCAGGTCCCCGACGCGGATGCCGCGGCGGGCGATCTTGTCCTCGTAGGCCGGCCCAATCCCGCGCGAGGTCGTCCCGATCTTGCGCTCACCGCGCCGCGCTTCGGCCAGCAGGTCGAGATCGCGATGGTACGGGAGGATCAGGTGGGCTTTGTCGCTGACCACGAGCCGGTCGCCGACCTCGATGCCGTTTCTGGCGAGCTCGTCGACCTCGGTAAAGAGGGCTTCGGGGTCCACCACGACGCCGTTGCCGATGACGCAGGTGATTCCCGGATGCAGCATCCCCGACGGAATCAACCGGAGCACGAATTTCGTCCCGTTGACGTAGACAGTGTGTCCCGCGTTATGTCCGCCCTGATAGCGAGCGACAATGTCGAACCGCGGTGTGAGGAGGTCGACGATTTTTCCCTTGCCTTCGTCGCCCCATTGAGCGCCAAGCACAGCCAGATTCATGATCGTCAGCTGAGATTCTACTCGACCCGCCGCGTCAACTGCGATCCGACAGAATTGATCGGAAGGCGCGAAAGCCGGTGAACCCGTCTCGCGTCGTAGTCAAGTGAAAAAAAAATTTAATTTCGATTGACAAGCTTCGCGCCGCTTTCTAAGTTCTACTCTTCGCCGGCGGTCCTCCACTTCCGGCTTTCGCACATCATGCTGACGCCTCGCACCACTCTCTCACGCCGCGTGCTCGCGGCACTCGACGCTTCACCATCGCGCATCCCCGTGCTTGTTGGCGGCTGCGGCAGCGGCCGCACCATTCTCCTTCATCAGCTACGGGATCGGATCGGCCGGACGGCCGCGCAGTACATCGACGTCGAGAAGACCGCGACGACACCCGAGCGCTTTCTTCGCGCGGTGGTCGCTCAGTCGCCGTTCCCCTCGACCGACACGAGCGCCCCAGGCTCGCGGGCAGCGTTCGATGACCTGCTGGCGTTCTTCAACCGCGCTCGGCCTGGTAACAGTGAGCCCGCGACGTTCCTGCTCGACGAATTCCTCGAACTCCGCACCTTCGAAAGCTTCCCCGGACTGCGGCGGGTGCTCCACGAGTTGATCGATGGCCTGTCGGGCAGCGCCAACCGGTTCGTCCTGACCAGCCGGTATAGCGCGAGAGCTTTGCGACTGCTTCGGGATCGCTCCGCCAGGTTCGAGGTGATCCACATGCCGGCGCTGTCAGCCGAGGACACACTCGATATTCTGGGGCCATCCGTCGGCTCCGGCGACGCCCACGAAGCCGAGTATGTGGCGCGAACGGTTCATGCCCTCACCGGCGGGCGCCCATCATACGTACGGGCTCTCACCGACGAGTTGGCGGCGACCCGCGAGCACGGTGGCCCGGGCGGTAGCGATGCCATCAGCGCACTCGTCGCGCTCATGTCACCCGATGGGCGGATCGGAAGGCAGTGCAACTTCTCGTATGAACTGCGACTCCATCGCGCCCGTGGATACGGGGCGCTCAAAGCGATTCTCGAGATCCTGGCGGAAGACGAAGACCTGACCCTGACGGAAATTTCCCAAAGGCTGCACCGCACGCCTGGGTCCACCAAGGACTATCTGTCCTGGCTCGAGGACGTGGACCTCGTGACCGCGCGCCAGAAACGGTACAGCTACGCGGACCCCCTGCTACGCGTCTGGGTTCGCCTCCACTGCCGGGTCTCACCCCCCACCGAAGACGATATCGCGCGGGAAATCCATCGGTATGCCATGCCGCGTCTCCCCCACGCGGAGCCCACGCCGTCGCTGGTCATGGCGACAGCTGGCGGCGGCCCCGGCGAGGAAGAAAAAAAGCCTTGGGGGATTATCGAGATCGATTAGGAAGTGGACGCCCGACTTAAAGGTCGGGCCTCCGAATCTTCTCGAGAGCCAGCCTGGCGGCATCCTGCTCCGCTTCCTTCTTGCTCCCTCCCGCTCCTTCGGCGACCGCCTCACCGCGCACGACGACTTCGACACGAAACACTTTCTGATGATCGGGCCCGGCCGTACCCGCGAGGCGATACTCGGGTAAGGGTTCGTCGCGCGACTGCAGTTCTTCCTGGAGCGTCGACTTGTAGTCCTGACCGTGCAGTCCATGCCGACTGATTTCGGCGATGAGCGGTCCAAATTCGCGCGCGATGAACGCGCGCGCCTGCTCGACACCGCCGTCAAGGTAAATGGCCGCGATCAGCGCCTCGTAGCCGTCGGCCAGCAGCGCCTGCTTCCGGCGGCCACCAGACTTCTCCTCGCCCCGGCCAAGCAGCAGGTGATCTCCGAGCGCCAGACGCTCGGCCTGTCGCGCCAACGCCGTAGTCGACACGAGCGCGGCCTTGATCTTCGACTTCTGGCCCTCATTCGAGGCCGGGAATTCCCGAAACAGGATGTCAGCGATGATGAAGCCCAGGACGGCATCGCCCAGAAACTCCAGGGACTCGTTGTCGATCACGCCGCCGCTGACATCTTCGTTGGCGCGCGACGTGTGGGTCATCGCATGCTCGAGCAGCCCGCGATCCCGAAAGCGATAGTCGATGTCCCGTTGCAGCGTCTCGAACTCGTCGCGGAGCCGGACGACGCGGTTGGCCGACAATTCGGTGCGGTGACTGTCGATGATGCGGCGCGCTTCGTCGGCGTCGCGCGGGTGGACGGAAATCCGCACCTCGCCCATCTCGTTGACGCTCACCGGAAAACGCGAGGCCGTGGCGGCCGACGGCTGCATCATCGTGGGCACGCCATGCGCCTCGAGCAGACCCCGGACGATGGTGGCTTCGACGTCTGATTGCGTGCGGAAAATGACGATGAGTTCCGACATGGGTTTCAGTTGGCGAACGCGTCGTGCGCGTCTCGAACGGCGATCATAGTGCGCCGGCGAGTACCGCCTCGACCACCTGTGCGCCCTGGGCGTCGCTTCGGCCCATTTCCTCGATCCTGAGCAGGATGAGGGTCATGTCGTCGTGCTGGGGCGCACCGTCGACGAACGCGGTGACTTCCCGGAACACGCGTTCGCGAAGCGTCTCGGCCGGCAGCTCGGCGTGGTCCTCGATCAGCTGCCCGAGACGCTGCTCGCCGAAAAAGTCGTCCAGGCGTGTCATCGCCTCGGTGATGCCGTCGGTGAAGAACACGAACAAGTCGCCGCTCGTGAGCGGGATCGTCGCTTCCTCGAGCAGACGCTCGAACATCTCACCGCGATCGAGCTTGAGGCCCAGGACCATGCCGCTGGGGGCGAGGATCTGAGCTTTGCCAGACCCGTCTCCGGGTCTGGCAGGCAGGTAGATGAGCGGGGTGTGCCCTGCGCGCGCATAGGTCATCGTCCGGGCCCGCAGATCGACAACCGCATAGGTGACCGTGATGAAGCTGCGAGCGTCGAGGTGCGGCGCAATGATCCGATTGGCCGCGATCAACAGCGCGCGAGGCGACGAATGATTGCGGCTGAGGGACAGCATCAGACCTTTGAGCTCCGCCATATAGAGCGCGGCGGATGTCCCCTTGCCGGAGACGTCGGCGATCAGCACACCGAGGCGATGCTCGTCGAGTGGAAAGAAGTCGTAGTAGTCGCCTCCGACTTCTCGAGCGGGTACGCAGAGCGCCGCGACCGAGAGCCCCGGCATCCGCAGCGGCCCTTGCGGAAGCAGCGACATCTGAATCTCGTGCGCGATGCGGAGCTCCTCCTCGAGGCGCTTCTTCTCCGCGGCTTGAAGCAGCAGGTCCTCGATGCTGGCCGTCATCGAATTGAACGAGCCGGCCAGCTCGCCCAGTTGATCGTCGGCCTTGACTTCAATCTTGTGGGTGAAGTCGCCGCGACGCACCTGCTCGGTGCCTTCGAACAGCTCGTGGATCGAGCCGGTAATCGACTTGGCCAGGGCGAGTCCGGTCGCCAGGGCGACGCTCTCCATCACCAGAAACAGCCCACCGACGATTTCGAGGACGAGCAGCACGATGTTGACGTTGGACACCCCAGGAGCCGCCGATATCTTCGAGTAGATCTCGGGGATCCCCAGTCGGATGAACTGCGTGAGGCGGCCGCGCTCGCCGGTCGACCAGTCGCGATATTCCAGGTATGAAAATGAGGTCAGAGGCGGGGTGCTCTCAGGGCCGCCGGTAGCAACCGTCGTCGTGGCTGGCAGTCTCTGAGACGCCAGCGGTTTCGCCTTGGCGATCTCGGCCGCCACGACGTCGACGTTTCCCAACTGGACACCAATCGCTCGGCGCATTTCCCGTCTGACACCGGCGTTCACATCCAGGTCGACCACCACCGCATAGCCTGGGTTGGTGGACTCGGGGAATGCCACGGCCCGCACGAGCAGGTTGAGCGATCCAGGTGAGGGAGCTTCGCCACGCGAGTAGAGCAACAATCCGCTGAACCCACCGCATTCGATCCATGCGGGAACCGTCGCCGGTGGATCAATATGAGCCCACGCTCCCGCCGTCACCACAGCCGGCGCGTCCCGTCCATCGGTTGAAATCCCACTCACCGTCTGGGCGCACTGGCGTTCGGTCGGCACTACCGCGATGGAGATACCGGGGAATTCGCCAGAGAGCGCATCCGCGTGCCTGCGGAGTGTCGCGGACACGTCACGGCCCGCACCGCGTTCGATCTCGAGCGCCACAGCATGCGCAATCGTTCCGGCTCGCTCAGTCGTGGCGCGGAATTCCGCGCGCACCATATACGCACTGAAGTTGAAGAACAGCAGGACGCCGCCCAACACGAAAAACGCGACGACCAGCATCGTCGGGATGAAGCCAATGAAGATGTAGGAGATGATCAGCTTGCGTCGAACCCGCCATAGCAGGCGGCGGTTGATGGATGCCAACCCGTGCACCAGGAAGTAGACGCCGCCCGCGGCGATTGCCAGCGCCGCGACGATATCGAGGACCTGCAACGGAAGCGGCAGCGCGCCAAGAATCAGGCCGACGACGAAGTCGACAATTCTGATCGCGAGGCCGATCAGAATGATTCGGCCCGCGATGGTTCGCGGGAGCGCGTGCCTCATTAACGTCGCGATATTAGAACATGTTATGGTGACGGATCGTGAAGCTGAAGCCGAACGCGCGATTCAGTACGATCTGTCTGCACGCTGGACAGGAACCCGACCCATCCACCGGCGCAATCATCACGCCGATCTACCAGACCTCCACGTACGTCCAGGAGGAGCTCGGCAAACACAAGGGCTTCGAGTACGCGCGAACCCAGAATCCCACGCGCATGGCGCTCGAACAGAACCTCGCCGCGATCGAGTCGGGAAAAGAGGCCTTCGCATTCGCGTCAGGCATGGCGGCGATTGGCGCGATCGTCTCTCAGCTGAAATCCGGCGACCACGTCGTCGTCTCCGATAACGTCTACGGAGGAACGTTCCGTCTCTTCGACAAGATCCTGACCCGTTACCAGTTGACGTTCTCCTACGTCGACACCGGCGATCTCGAACATGTCGAGCGGGCGTTCACACCCTCGACCCGAATGCTGTTCGTCGAAACCCCGAGCAATCCGATCATGCGACTGACGGATCTGCGACAGGCTGCCGATCTGGCGCACGCACGCGGCGTGAAGGTCGTGGCGGACAACACCTTTGCCAGTCCCTGCATTCAGCGGCCCCTCGAGTTCGGCGTCGACCTGGTCGTGCACAGCACGACGAAATACTTGAACGGGCACAGCGACAGCGTTGGTGGGGTGGTCATCGCGGTGGCGGAGGAAGACATCGAGTGGCTGAGGTTCGTGCAGAACGCGGCCGGCGCGATCCTGAGTCCCTTCGATTCCTGGCTCGTCTTGCGCGGCACCAAGACGCTTCCGCTTCGGATGGCGCAGCACAATGCCAATGGACTGGCGCTGGCCGTGCTCCTCGAGCAGCATCCAAAGGTATCGCGAATCTACTACCCGGGCCTGACGACGCACCCGCAGTACGCCCTCGCGAAGCAACAGATGCAGGGGTTTGGCGGCATGCTCGCATTCGACGTCGGCTCGCTCGAGTCCGCGCGCCGGGTGCTGAACGGGGTGCGCCTGATGTCGCTCGCGGAGAGCCTGGGCGGAGTCGAAACGCTCATCTCCCACCCCGCGACGATGACCCACGCCTCGGTCCCGACGGAGCATCGCGCAGCGGTTGGGATCACCGACGGTCTGGTGCGAATATCAGCCGGGGTCGAAGACATCGAAGACCTGAAGGAGGATCTTCTTCAGGCGCTGGATGGGGTGTAGCTCGGCTTTCGGCTCTCAGCTCTCGGCTCTCAGCCTTCAGCTTTCGGCCCTTCGCCCTGCGTTGGTGCGATGCCTCAGATACTCGACGATGGCCGGAAGAATGGACACGAAAATGATGCCGAGCGTGACGAGGGAGAAGTTGTTCTTCACGACCGGCACGTTACCGAACGCGTAGCCGGCGCCGAGACACAGCCCGACCCACAACAGGGCGCCAATGACGTTGTAAAACGCAAACGTCGCATAGGTCATGGCGCCTGCCCCGGCAACAAACGGCACGAATGTCCGGACAATGGGCACGAACCGCCCAAGGACCACGGCCTTCCCTCCGTACCGTTCAAAGAAGACGTGTGCACGGGTTAAGTGGTCGCGATTCAGCAGCTGGTGGAGCAAGCCTTTCCCTGGCTCAGCCGTAAACACTCTAGGACCGACGTACCGGCCCGCCGCATAGTTCACGGCGTCGCCGGCAATGGCGGCCACCAGGAGGGCCGCAGTCACGATGAAAGGGTTGAGGGCTCCCGCCGCCACGAGTGCCCCGGTCGCGAACAGCAGGGAATCACCGGGAAGAAACGGCGTCACCACGAGTCCGGTTTCGGCAAACACCACGACAAACAGGGCGCCGTAGATCCAGGGCCCGTACGCGTCAGCGAACGCGACCAGATGCGTGTCGAGATGGACGAACAGATCGATGAGAGTATCCATTGGGAAATGTAGGGAGATTGTCGCACGCTTCATGGCGTGCGCCGGTGTCGCACTCGAGGGGTTATTGCACGTTGGGCTGATTGGCCGTGGCCTGTCTGACCCAGTCAAGATACGCGGACGACCCGTCGGACACGTCAATCACGACGAATTCCGGCAGTTCGTAGGGATGGAGCTCCAAAAGCCGGGCCCGGAGCGGTGCGACCTGCTGGCGTGTGGTTTTGATCATCATTTGTCGTTCGACGTCCCGCTCCTGTCTGCCCTCCCAGTGATAAAACGACGTGATTGGCGCTGACAGGTTGACGCATGCCGCGAGCCGCTCGTCCACGAGCGTGCGGGCAATCGTGTCCCCCTGCTCGCCGATCGGAACCGTACTGAGAATGAGAACCACATCGGTCATGAGGCGCTCACGGGCTCGGAGCTCAAGGATACGCGCTTCTCCTCTGTACTTCTTGTGTCAGTTGTTGTACTCTCTGTCTGGCGTGTCGAACGAGAGCCTCCGCCCTGCCTCCCGCCGTCGATCGGATTCGCTGATTCGTGGCGCGCGTCCGCGCTCGATTGTCCGATTCCTGCTGATCCTGTTCGGTGTCGTGATGATCGTGGACGCGATCGTCGGCGATCAGGGATTCCTGGCCATGCGCCGCGCCACTCAAGAGTACAACGAGCTCGAGACGAACCTGTCCCGCATCCAGGCAGAAAATGCCCGTCGCCTCGATGAAGTGGAGCGGCTGCGCAACGACCTTGGCGCGATCGAGGATGCCGCCCGCCGCGATCTCGGGCTCATCCGTCGCGGTGAAAGAGTCTTCATCCTCAAAGACCTCCCCTCCCCCGCCCGACAGTAACGATCGTCAGGATACTTCGCGTTCGCCGGTCCGGATCTTGTAGCTTTCATGCACCGGGAGGACGAACACCCGACCGTCACCGATTTCCCCCGTCCGGGCCGCTTCGATGATCGCCTTGATGGCGTCCTCGACGATTGAATCCGGCACGACGACTTCCACTTCCATCTTCGGCAGCAGGCTCACCTGGTACTCCTGACCGCGATAGATGGCCGTGTGGCCCTTCTGCTTGCCGTGCCCACGGACCTCGGTTACGGTCATTCCAGAGATCTGCAGCTTCTCGAGTGCGGCCTTCACCTCATCGACTTTATTGGGCCGAACGATTGACTTAATCAGCTTCATGCGCGTCCCTCCAGGACTCGTTGCAGGTTTTCCGTCAATTCCAGCTGCTGTTGAGGCGACAGCTTCGCGCCTCCTTGTGTAAGGTGAAACACATCAATCGCCCGGCGCCCTTCCGTCGCGATCAGCACGAGATCGACGTCGCATCCCGATTCGGACATGACCCGGCTCATGCGATACAGGAGTCCAAGCGCGTTCTCGGTGATGATTTCGACGATGGTATAGCGCTTCGATGCGTCGTTGTCGCAATGAATCACCGGCGCGAACGCGGGAAGCTTGCGGCGCAACGCGCCTTCCTCCCGCCCTTTGAGCTTCACCGCGACATCCCGACGCCCGCAGATGACATCCTCGAGAACGCGCAGAATTTGGGCGTCGCCGCCAGGGTTCAGCTCGAGAAACCGCTCCTCGTCCGTGAAGTGGAACATGTCGACGACGAGCCCGTCGGGCTTGGTGAATGCGAAGCCCCGCAGAATGTCCATGCCGTAAGAGGAGAGGACACCGGAAATATTGGAGAACAAGAACGGTTGATCGCGAGTCAGCACGGTCAGCTCCCACGCCGACTCTTTGCGTTCGAACCAGGCCTGAACCGAGCCGGGTGCGAGGTCGTTGGCCAGTCGGACATGGCGGTAGACGGCCTCGCCTGGGAACAGTTGCAGGTATCGTCGCGGAAGGCCCTGGAGGAACGCAGCGATCTGATCCTGGGACAGGTCGGCCGGACGTTGTTCGACCAACTCGGCGATGGCTGCCTGCTTCGCGTCGATGACTTCGTCGCCATAGGAGAGCGTCAGGTGATTGTATGTATCCACATACAGCCGCCACAGCAACTCTTCCTTCCAAGGAGTCAGCGTCTCCGGGCTGACAGCCCCGACGTCAGCGAAGGTCATCAGACAGAGCAGTTTCAGTCGCTCCTCGACACCAACCAGACCGGCAAACTGACGGACGACCTCCGGGTCCTCCGTGTCGCGCCTGAAGGCCACGAGAGACATCTTCAGGTGTTCGCTGACGAGAAACTCGACGAGCGCGCGGGCGTCGGAGTCGAGGGCGAGTCGATCGAGCATCTTGGCCGCGAGCCTGCGGCTTTCGACTTCGTGACTCTGGCCGCGGCCCTTCCCCGTATCGTGGTACAAGAGCGAGAGCGTCAGCAGTTCTGGTGCCTGGAGTTCGCCGAGCAAGCGAGAGAATCGTTCGCGGCCGGGGGACGGCTCGGTCAATCGCTCGAGATTTCTGATCGTCAGCAGCGTGTGCTCATCGACCGTGTACTTGTGATAGAAGTCGCGGACCACCAGAAAGCTGATCCCTTTGAACTCGGGCAACATTTGCCCGAGCAGTCCAGCATCGTGCATCTCGGAGAGTCGCGCGTACAGCCCGGATTTTGGCTTGAGAAAATGCAGCAGTCCTTGGCAGTGCGCGCGGGTCGGGAAAAAATCGGCGGCGCTGAAACGCCCGGCGTTCTGCTCGACGCAGGCCATGGCGTCGTCCGAGACGGGGCAGCCGCCATCGATGGCCGCCTGAAATAGGGCGAGCCATGTTTCCGGTCGTCCCGACGCCTCGCGGACGTCCACGAACCTGATGCCGTCACTCGCCCGCACGAGGTTCTCGCCGATCGGGAGTGGCGCGGCCCGCAGCGCCCAGCGCACCGTCCGATCGATGGCGCGCGCGTGGCGGAAGTAATCGCCCATGAGCCGTTCGACCGGCTGACGCACCGACGGCCCCGCGTATCCGAGGCGGTCGGCGACACGCTCCTGGAGCTCGTGAGTCAGGACGTTGTGGTGGCGCTTCGATTCCAGGTGCAGGACGGAACGCACTCTGAACAAGAACTCTTCCGCGTCGTCCAACACGCGCGAGCTCGATCCGCCTTGCGCGAGCAGGACCGGGTCGGTCAGTTTCGCAATGGTCTGCGCCCCGAACAAATCGCGGAGGCCGCCTGGAGCGTCCTTCACGTCAGGTTCGAGCTGGTACAGCGTGTCGTTGAATCGTGCGTGGCGCTCGGCGATGAGCGTCTTCAGCGCCTGGAGCGTGCGTGCGGCCATCCGGGCGACTTCGGTTCCGTCGACAAACTGGTCGAGTAGCGTCGCATCGCCCACTACCGCGCGCGCGTCGGTGAGCGCGAGGAGGAATTCCGGATTGTCGTCGGCAAGCCGCGAGCCCTCACCGACCTCACGGACATGATGACCGACAGTCAGACCGAGGTCCCACAGCGGATTCAGGAACCCGTGCAGAAAGCGCTCGTCGAGCGGGGTGATCTCGTCGGCGAATAGGACCAACAAGTCGATGTCGGAATGGAGGCACAGTTGGCGGCGCCCATAGCCGCCGAGCGCGAACACGCCGACCAGCTGCGACGCGGTTCCCGCCTCGGCGAACAGCTGCTGAATCACCGCATCCATTCGCTGCGAATACTGCTTGAGCGCCTGTCGGCCACCCTCTCCACGCGCCGTCGCCGCCTCGAGTTCACGGCGCGCCACCTCGAGGCGCGTCGTACGCGTCTCGCGCGGAACCGATCGCGCATCGACGGGAGGGGGCTGCAGATCCGACATGACGGTCACGTAATGATAATCCTTCGCCCGCACCGCCCATGGCGGCAGAAGGCAGCACGTTGGCCGGAGCCTGCAAGGCCGACGCAGAACGCGCGAGGGGCGGCGTTCGCCGCCGCCCCTCGCGGATGCACAAGTCTGGAAAGTGCTACGGATGCTTCGCCAATCCGGGGGTCTAGTACGTCACCCCGATCCCGAGCAGCGCGATGAACTGGCTGCTCTTGGTCCCGCCGTCTTCCTTGAGGTTGAGATTCTCGGTCGTGTCGCCGAGCAGCAGGTAATCGAAGCCTCCGTGGATGTTCCAGCTGCCAAACTGCGAGCCCACCGTGCTGAGCGGGAACGTGGCGAGCGCTCCGATGTCGAAGAAGCCGAACTTGTGATCATCGCCCGCCGACAGCTCGTAGTAGTCGGCCAGGCTGAAGCCGAACTTGACGGGCACCGCGACCGTTATCCTGCCGTTCAGCGCCGGGAAGGTCGGACCCACGCCAAGCTCGAGGTACGTGCCCTTGCTGCCGCCGGTCCCGAGATCGGCCGAACCGCTGTCGTCTCCGCCAATTTCAAACGCCAGGATCCCGTAGGGATTCATCGTGAAACCCCTGATGTCGCCCGACTTGGTGACCTTGAACATGATTTCCTTCACCGTCGTGAACATCGAATTGGGGCTGGTGTAGGCGGTGTAGGTGGTGCCGAGGCCGAAGCCGCTGCCGAATGCGAGGTTGAGCGTGGCGTAGAAGTCTTCCTCGTAGTGCAGCTTGCCAGAGGGACCGTCGCTGCCGGACGAACCGGTCTGCAGGCTGTTCCACACGCCAAAGTTGATCGTGGCCTTGGGGCTCAGGGTGATGCCGATGTCGCCAGACGGGAACATCGTGAAGTCGGCATCGATTTCCTGCCTGATGCCGCGGAAGAAATACACCGACGGCACGTCGAACCCGCCCGTGAACGTGAGCGCGCCGGGATTCGGATCGGACGCGGCCTGGGCTCGCGCGGTATCCGCGCCCATCAATGCCATCACCGCGACCATGAACCCAACACCCACACCTTTGCGGCAGCCACCAGAAACGATCGTCATCATCACACGCACGTCGACACCTCCGAAGAAAGAAGATCGAACTGTTTTCTGTGCGCTCAAGGCTGCAAGTTGAACGCCAATGAAGCCGCGGGCGGTCCGCGATGGGAAAGCGTCCGTTTTGCTGGAGAAAACCTCGAGCCGATCGATGGACCGAGGGCGGCTCGACCTTCTCCCAAAACAGACAATTCGGTCGCACCTTTCCAAGAAGCCGACATTTGTGTAGATCCAGATCGAGCGTATTCCACCCAACCGCTTCCTTCTGTCGGTCGCGACAACCGTCGCGTCGCCGACCGCTCAGACCCATCATCGTGAAGCGGTGAAGCGCTGCCGGGCCATCACCGGACCCATAAAGAACTCATGTCGACGACGCACATTATTGTTCCCGGATCGGGCGTCTCCAACAATATTGAAGGATCGACGATTCGATAGTAATTGGCGACAACCCTCACTCCATCAATAGTTTCCGCGCCAAGATCCTGCCGGCGAATCAGGTACCACGCTTGCGATATCGGGACGCACTGAGTCTCCGCGCTGATGGCGCCGAGCACACGAAGGGAAGGTCCAATGCTCTCGACGATTCGTCATCGGTTCCTGAAGAACTTCGGCGATCCGGTCATGCGCGGCAACGTTCTGGCGCTCATGGGCGGAAAAATGATCGGACTCACGCTGCTGCTAACGGCGATGAGCGTCTACCTCCCGCCGATGCTGCACGCCCAGTCGGGAGCGCCGTCAGCCGAGATCAATGCCATCAACACCCTGTGGGTGCTGCTCGCGGCCTTCCTGGTGTTCTGCATGCAGGTCGGCTTCGTGATGCTCGAAGCAGGCTTTGCCCGGTCTCGCGAATCCATCAACATCCTGGTTGAAGGCATCGTCGACACCTGCATCTGCGGCTTCACGTTCTGGGCGTGGGGCTTCGCGTTCATGTTCGAACCCGGCAACGGGTTCATCGGCACGACCGGCTTCTTCCTGAACGGTCTGCCCGAGACCTACGGCTCCACCGGCATTCCGCTGCTCGCGTTCTGGGTCTTCCAGTTTGCCTTCGCCGATACGTGCTCCACGATCACGTCGGGCGCCATGGTTGGCCGCTGCGGCTTTATCGGCGACATCCTCTACAGCATCGGCGTGACCGGGTTCATCTATCCGATCATCGGGCATTGGGGTTGGGGACCCGATGGCTGGCTCGCAGTCATGCAGCCGGCCGCGTTCCGTGACTTCGCCGGCTCGACGATCGTCCACAGTATCGGCGGCGCCATCTCGCTGGTCGGCGCGATTGCGCTCGGCCCTCGCCTCGGCCGGATCTTCCGCCGAGACGGCGGCGGCCCACCGATGCCCCACAACATCATCCTGGGCGCCGTCGGCGGCCTGATCCTCTGGTTCGGCTGGTATGGGTTCAATCCTGGGAGCACGCTGTCGGCGCTCGACATGCAGGGCATTGCCCGCGTGTCATTCAACACGACGATGGCGGCGTGCTCGGGCGGATTGACGGCGCTGTTCTACGCCTACATGCGGGTCAAGAAGTGGGACCTCGGACTCACGACCAACGGTTTCCTGGCTGGCCTCGTGGCCATCACGGCTCCGTGCTACTGGGTCAGTCCGACCGGCGCCTTTTTCATCGGTGCGATTGCGGGTGTGCTCGTGATCGGCTTCACGGACCTGTTGGAGTACATGCGTATCGATGATCCGATTGGAGCGGTACCAGTTCATCTGGGATGCGGAATCTTCGGCACCCTCTCCATCGGCTTGTTCGCCACGGGTCAATTCGGTCTTCCGACGCCGACGGGCATGGACGGGTCGGTTGTGGTCAAAGGGCTTCTTTACGGTGGCGGGACCACCCAGCTCATGGCGCAGGCGATCGGAAGCGCATCGGTGGTGTTCGCAACCCTCGCGGCCTCAGCCGTACTGATGTATGCGGTCAAGGCCACCGGCACCTTGCGCGTGTCGCGCGAGGGCGAGCTCGAGGGCCTGGATCTCCACGAGCACGGCATGCTGGCGTATCCCGAGTACGTCATCCATGGGTACGACCCGACACCGCACTTTACGAGCGGGGCGCAGATGAGCGCCACGCCCGTGCGGGTGCCGGCGACCGACACGGCGCGCTGATACTGGCTGTTCGAAGCAGCGGCAGGGCCGGCTCCGCGCATGTCGGGGCCGGCCCGCTACCGAGACACAGGTGAACGCTGACACTATGAGAAAGCTTTCGGCCGTCTGGCTCGTCCTTCTGATCCTGCTGCCATTCACGGCGCCGTTTGCGACGTGTGCTCCGCAGGACATCGGGGTCCCTGTCAGCGGTCAGAATGACGACGCGGGCTCTTCGCACCATCCCATGGTGGGAACTGCCATCGCCTCGGCGGTTCATCCGCTGACGCTCCGAACCGGGCGCATCAGACACCTTCTCGCCGCCTCACTCCAACTGCGAGCGATGACTCTACTCCCGCCAGCTGGCGCGGATCGCTCCTCGAGACTCTCTTCCCTGGACACTCGACTCCATTCGTTCGACCCCGCGAACCTCCGCATTTAGACCGACCTCCTCAATCTCCGTCGCCTCGGGGAGTCACGCCTTCAGTGTTCGCACACTGTATCGTGCGGCACTCATGCTCTCCCCGCCGGGTGATGGCTTCACTATGGCTATCAGAATCGAGGTGAACACATGAACGCAGCGGATACAGCATGGATGTTAGTTTCGACAGCGCTCGTCCTTCTGATGACACCGGCGCTGGCCTTCTTCTACGGCGGCCTGGTGCGCTCCAAGAACGCCCTCAACACCATGATGATGAGTTTCATCTCATTGGGTTTTGTCGGCGTGCTCTGGGCGGTCGTGGCCTACTCGCTCGCATTCGCTCCTGGGAATGACTGGATTGGCGACCTGTCCCGTCTCGGTCTCAAGGGGGTCGGGCTGGAGGCCCAGGGCACCATTCCTCACTACCTCTTCATGTGCTACCAAGGGACGTTCTGCATCATCACGGCGGCGTTGATCTCGGGCGCTGTGGTCGAGCGCATGCGCTTCTCCGCCTACCTGATCTTCATCTCGCTCTGGGCCGTCGTCGTGTATGCCCCGGTGGCCCATTGGGTCTGGGGCGGCGGCTGGCTGGCCAAGATGGGTGCGCTCGACTTTGCCGGCGGCACCGTGGTCCACGTGAACGCCGGTGTCGCCGCGCTCGTCGCCGCCATGCTCGTCGGACGGCGCAAGGACTTCAAGTCGTCGGCCCTGATGCCGCATAACGTGCCATTCACGCTCTTGGGCGCGGGCCTGCTGTGGTTCGGATGGTTTGGCTTCAACGCCGGCAGCGCCCTCAGCGCAGGCACGTCAGCCTCGCTGGCCTTCACCACCACGTTCCTCGCGCCGATGGGCACGCTCGTCATCTGGACCTTGCTCGACTACATCCGGCTCGGCAAGCCCACCGCCGTGGGCGCGGCCACCGGTATTGTCGTCGGACTGGTCGCCATCACTCCAGCCGCCGGGTTCATCGGGCCGATGAGCGCCATCGCGCTCGGCGCCATTGCCGCGGTGCCCAGTTACTTCGGCCTCGTGTGGCGCGCCAAGACGCAGCTCGATGACTCACTCGACGTCGTGGCGGCCCACGGCGTCGGCGGTACGGTCGGCGCGCTGCTCACCGGCGTCTTCGCGCAGAAAGGCCTCAACGGGCTCGCCGATGGCCTGCTCTTCGGCAACCCGGCCCAACTCGGCATCCAAGCCACCGCTGTTGCCGCCGCCCTTGTCTACAGCGGCGTTGTCAGCTTCGTCCTGCTCAAGATCATCGGCGCCATTGTGCCGCTTCGCGCCGACGCGGCCGACGAGAGTATCGGCCTCGATCTCAGTCAGCACGGCGAGGAAGCTTACGTTCACGGCGGCGGCTCGAGTATCGCGCACCCGGTTCCGTCAGAGCGCGCACCGATCGGGGTGGCGGCGCCGAACCTCGCTTAGGAGAGCAACCTGTTCCTGTCCCGGGGCTTGTCCCTGGGACAGGATTCCTAGGAGGGTACCAGACAATATTGTCTGGGCATCCACCTGGTTTCAGACACTTTTGTCGCCAATCGCTCAATCTGATTCATTTTGTTAAGTCGTTATAAACATAGGGGTTCGCTGCCAAATCGCTGTCGTGATTCTTGGCTGCAGCTTTGCGAAGGCGAGACAGACACCCGGTCACGACCACAACATTTGAGGTGAGCGTAATGAACGCAGCGGACACAGCATGGATGTTAGTTTCGACAGCGCTCGTCCTTCTGATGACACCGGCGCTGGCCTTCTTCTACGGCGGCCTGGTGCGCTCCAAGAACGCCCTCAACACCATGATGATGAGTTTCATCTCGCTCGGCTTCGTGGGTGTGCTCTGGGCGGTGGTGGCCTACTCGCTCGCCTTCGCGCCCGGCAATGACTGGCTCGGCGACCTCTCGCGGCTCGGCCTCAAGGGCGTCGGCCTCGAGCCCCAGGGCACCATTCCCCACTATCTCTACATGTGTTACCAGGGCACCTTCTGCATCATCACGGCGGCCCTGATCTCGGGAGCGATCGTCGAGCGGATGCGCTTCTCGGCGTACGTGATCTTCATCTCGCTCTGGGCCGTGCTGGTGTATGCGCCGGTGGCGCACTGGGTGTGGGGCGGCGGCTGGCTCGCCAAGATGGGTGCGCTCGACTTTGCCGGCGGCACCGTCGTCCACGTCAACGCCGGCGTCGCGGCTCTGGTGGCGGCGATCGTCGTTGGCAAGCGCCGTGACTTCAAGACCCAGGCGCTGATGCCCCACAACGTGCCGTTTGTCCTCCTGGGCGCGGGGCTGCTGTGGTTTGGCTGGTTTGGCTTCAACGCCGGCAGCGCACTCGCCGCGGGCAACTCCGCGGCTCTCGCCTTCACCACCACGTTCCTCGCGCCGATGGGGACCCTGGTCGTTTGGACCCTGCTCGATTACATGCGCCAGGGCAAACCGACGGCCGTGGGCGCAGCCACCGGCATTGTCGTTGGACTGGTAGCCATCACGCCAGCCGCCGGGTTCATCGGGCCGATGAGCGCCATCGCGCTCGGCGCCATTGCCGCCGTGCCCAGTTACTTCGGCCTCGTGTGGCGCGCCAAGACGCAGCTCGATGACTCGCTCGACGTCGTCGCAGCGCACGGGGTCGGCGGGACGGTCGGCGCGCTGCTCACCGGTGTCTTCGCGCAGAAGGGCCTCAACGGGCTCGCCGACGGCCTGCTCTTCGGCAACCCGGCTCAGCTCGGCATCCAGGCTACCGCTGTTGCCGCGGCCATTGTCTACAGCGGCGTCGTCAGCTTCGTCCTGCTCAAAATCATCGGCGCCATCGTGCCGCTTCGCGCCGACACCGCCGACGAGAGTATCGGCCTCGATCTCAGTCAGCACGGCGAAGAAGCTTATGTTCACGGTGGCGGCTCGAACAGCATGAGCCCGGCCTGACCATGCCGCGGGACGCGTGGATTCGGGGCGCGCTAAAGGGGATCGCGGTCTGGCTGATCGCGTTGATCTTGTCTCCCTTTACCGCCCCGTTTCGAACGTGCGAATTCCCGGGCCAGGGTCAGCGCCACGATCATGTCGGGGTCAATGAGGCGTCGCTCGTCGTCCGTGCCCCGGCACCGGGGCGTGTGAAGCTGCAGGTTTTGTCGCATGCGCGCGCGGAAGTGGCCGCGCGCCATTGCGACGCCATCGTTCTTGTCTGCCTCCCAACATCCGCCCAGCTGGTCCTGCCTCACCAGCGTCAAAGCGTGCTCCGAATCTAGGGCGTCTCTTGTCTCAACGCCATGACCGCGCGGACGCGCGGTCATGTCTTTATGGAGTTGACGCAGGAGACTGACATGAAGCTCATAGTGAGCGTCGTGCGCGCGCACAAAATGGACGCCGTCAAACAGGCGCTCCGACACGTGCGCGCCTTGGCTTTTACGAGCAGCGAGTTGCGCGATCATACGCCGCAGCGTTTCGACTCGACGGTCTGGCGCGGGCACGAATACTGCGTCGGATTCTCACCGAAAGTTGAAATCAAGGTTGTCGCAGACGATGACGACGTCGATGAAATCGTGGGGGTGATCCTGAGAAGCGCCAGAACGGGGGAAGTCGGCGACGGCTTTGTGTCGGTGGTTCCCGTGGAGCATCGCTATCGCATCCACGACGGCAAGCGAGACGTCGCGTAGCGACTCAAGAGGGAAGCGCCGCGCGGGCCCGCTGACCGGGTTTTAGCGCGCGGGCGCGTCGCGACGCGATGAAGACCCAGCGCGGTCCCGCCCACCTGCTGCCGCGCGCGGATCAAGCGACCAGCGTCGCGGCCTTGACGGTGGCAGGCGATCGCCCAGTGCGGGTTCCGGGCTGGCCTGTCGTCTCGGCTGTTCAACGGCGAGAGGCGTCGGCGTCGAGCCCGACCGGTGGTCGATCGTGATTTCGTGCACCATCGCCACAGCCGCCGCGGCGATCTCCCGAACGTCGAATTCCTGAATGAGATCGTCCACGATCACCCGGAAGGTGTCGAGTGGTCTTGCACCCTCAGATGCGGCCGGTGAAGCAACGGACGTCATCACGCGTTCACGGAGCAACGCACGCGTCGCATCGAGCTGACGCGCTCGGAGATCGGCGACCGTCGGCACCGGCATCAGATCGACGTCCTGTCGCGTGAACGCCTCAATATTGCGCATCAGGCGACGGTCGCGGGGATCGACCAGCGTGATTGCCACGCCCTCGCGTCCCATCCGTCCGGTGCGACCGATGCGATGCAGATAGGCTTCGGGATCGGCGGGGGCGTCGTAGTTGATGACGTGCGACAGATGGTCGATGTCGAGGCCGCGCGCCGCGACGTCCGTGGCAATCAGTAAATCCGCGTTCCCGTTTCGAAAGCGCTGCATCACCTGATCGCGCTGCCGCTGCTCCATGCCACCGTGCAGCGCCAGGGAGCGATGACCAGCGTTGTGGAGCGTCTCGGCCACGGCCTCCACTTCCAGGCGGGTCTTGCAGAACACGATAGCGGCCTTTGGCCGCTCATGCGCCAGGATGCGGCCCAGCACGGTTGACTTCTGCGCGCGGGTCACGATGCAAGCGACCTGGCGCACCAGAGGCGGCTTGCCGGCGCTCGGCTTGTCGCGGAAGACGGTGACACGGCTCGGCTGCTTGAGATGACGCTCGGCGATCGCCGCGATCCGTCCCGGCAT
>Ga0111538_10001914_pt1 | contig 29185 bp, 29 predicted proteins | sample SoiMethybrSBSTD1_FD_79669 | JGI IMG/M metagenome (GOLD analysis project Ga0111538, IMG submission 79669) | Bulk soil microbial communities from a Populus tree surrounding site in Tennessee, USA - Soil MetaG P. TD hybrid SBSTD1 (version 2)... | ecosystem: Environmental > Terrestrial > Soil >... | reverse complement strand
GCGGCGGCGGGCTGCACACGCAGCGCGCGCCCTGGTAGCTGTCGTCGATGCCGAGATCGTCGGCCGTCAGGAACAGGTACTGCGGGCAGGTCTCGGCGAACACGTTGCGGCCGTGGTCGCGGGCGGCCGCGACCTGCTCCAGCGCCTGCGACGCCGACAGGTGCACGATGTAGAGCGGGCAGTCGCGCGCGACGTCGGCGAGCCAGATGGCCCGGCTGGTCGCCTCGGCCTCGAGCTGCGTCGGCCGGGTGATGCCGTGGTGGATCGGGTCGGTCTCGCCGCGGGAGAGCGCCTGCTGCACGAGCACGTCGATCGCGATGCCGTTCTCGGCGTGCATCATGATGACCGAGCCGTTCTCCCGCGCCTTCTGCATGGCGCGCAGGACCTGGCCGTCGTCGGAGTAGAAGACGCCCGGGTAGGCCATGAACAGCTTGAAGCTGGAGATGCCCTCGTCGTTGACGAGCTGGTCCATGGCCTTGAGCGAGTCGTCGTCGACGCCGCCGAGGATCATGTGGAACGCGTAGTCGATGTGGCAGTTGCCCTCGGCCTTGCCGTGCCAGGCGGTGAGGCCGTCCTGCACGACCTCGCCGGTGCGCTGCACCGCGAAGTCGATGATCGTGGTGGTACCGCCGTACGCGGCGGCCCTGGTGCCGGTGTCGAACGTGTCGCTCGCGAACGTGCCGCCGAAGGGCAGTTCCATGTGGGTGTGCGCGTCGACGCCGCCGGGAATGACGTATTTGCCGGTCGCATCCAATGTCTCCACATCGGATGGGCCGCGTCCGGGCGCGAAGACGGCGGCGATCGTCTCGCCGTCGACCAGGACGTCGGCGGCCTGCGCGCCGGCGGGGCCGACGACGGTGCCGCCCTTGATGAGCAGAGCCATGACGGTGTGGTCTCCTGTCGGAATTACGGGCGGGTGAGGTCGTCGTAGGCGTCCGGACGGCGGTCCCGGTAGAACTGCCAGCGGTCGCGCACCGTCTCCAGCAGTTCGAAGTCCAGGTCGCGCACGATCAGCTCCGGGTTGTGCGCGTCGCCCACGTCGCCGACGAACTTGCCCTCCGGGTCGACGAAGTAGCTCGACCCGTAGAAGTCGTTGTCGCCGAGGTCCTCGATGCCGGTGCGGTTGATCGCGCCGATGAAGTACTCGTTGGCGACCGCGGAGGCCGGCTGCTCGAGCTTCCACAGGTACGACGAGAGCCCGCGGCTGGTGGCCGACGGGTTGAACACCAGCCGGGCGCCGTTGAGGCCCAGCGCCCGCCAGCCCTCGGGGAAGTGCCGGTCGTAGCAGATGTAGACGCCGACCTTGCCCACGGCGGTGTCGAAGACCGGGTAGCCGAGGTTCCCGGGCCGGAAGTAGAACTTCTCCCAGAAGCCCTTGACCTGCGGGATGTGGTTCTTGCGGTACTTGCCGAGGTACTTCCCGTCGGCGTCGACGACAGCGGCGGTGTTGTACAGGACGCCGGGCTGTTCCTGCTCGTACATGGGCAGCACCATCACCATGCCGAGCTCGGCGGCCAGCGCCTGGAACCGCTCGGTGGTCGGGCCGGGGATGGCCTCGGCGTACGAGTAGAACTCCTTGTCCTGCACCTGGCAGAAGTACGGCCCGTAGAACAGCTCCTGGAAACAGATCACCTTCGCGCCCTGCGCGGCGGCCTGCCGGGCGTACTCCTCGTGTGCCTTGATCATCGACTCTTTGTCGCCCGTCCAGTTGGTCTGAACGAGCGCGGCGCGGACGACATCTGCCATGGCTGCCGGTCCTCTCCTGATCGCGTGTCACGCCCTGCGGCCCTGCTGAAGGGGCTTGCTTCCGTCCTTGCCTTGGGCACGGCGGATGGCGTAGGACTCTAGTGACACAACTCTAGGCGGACAATGGTGCGACTGTGTTCCGAGAATTGGTACTGGGGATTTCGGAGTTGTCAACGTGCTGCAGCTGATCAGCGCCGCGGTCGCCGATCGCAGCGCGCGCGGCATCGCCGCGGCCGTCAGCCGCCTGGTCAGCACCGGTGAACTGCCCGCCGGCACCCGTCTGCCCACCGTCCGCGCCGTGGCGCGCGAGCTCGGGATCAGTCCCACCACCGTCAGCGAGGCGTGGCGCAGCCTCGCCCGCGCCGGGGCGATCCAGACCCGCGGCCGGTCCGGCACGTTCGTGCTCAACCCGACGCTCGCCCGCCAGCAGCTGCGCTACGCCCGGGTGACCACCCGGCCGGCGACGCTGCCCCGCGACTTCTCCACCGGCGTCCCCGACCACGACCTGCTGCCGCACCTCGCCGAGCCGCTGCGCCGGGTGGGCGACGCGCGGCTGACCACCAGCTACCTCGACGCGCCCGTGCTGCCCGCCCTCGAGGCGGCGCTGCGCGAGCGCTTCCCGTTCCCGGCCGAGCGGATCACCGTCGTCGACGGCGCGCTGGACGCGCTGGACCGGATCACCTCCGGCGCGGTGCGCTTCGGCGACCACGTCCTCGTGGAGAACCCGGCGTTCCCGCCGATGCTCGACCTGCTGGACTCGGTGGGCGCCGTCGTCGTCGGCGTCCCCGTCGACGGGTCCGGGCTGCGGCCGGACGCGCTGGCCACGGCGCTCGCGGCGCACCGCCCGGTGGCGCTGTTCGTGCAGCCCCGGGCGCACAACCCGACGGGCGTGAGCATGAGCCTTCGCCGCACCCGCGAGCTGGCCGCCGCCCTGCGTCGCCACCCGGACGTGCTGGTGGTGGAGGACGACCACGCCGGCGACATCGCGTCGGCCCCGCCGGTGAGCCTGGGCTCGGCCCTGCCCGGGCAGACGGTGCACGTGTTGAGCTTCTCCAAGAGCCACGGGCCCGACCTGCGGCTGGCCGCCGTCGGCGGGCCCGCCGAGGTGATCGCGGCGGTGTCCGACCGGCGGTTGCTCGGCCCGGGGTGGTCCAGCCGCCTGCTGCAGGCGGTGCTCGTCGACCTGCTCAGGGACCCGGCGACGGTCGCCGGCGTCGAGCGCGCGCGATACGAGTACGCCCGGCGGCGCGCGGCCCTGGTGGCGGCGCTCGCGGCGCGTGGCGTGGCCGCCAGCGCCGACGACGGGATCAACCTGTGGATGGAGGTCGCCGACCAGCAGATGGCGATGCTCTCGCTGGCGGCGCACGGGGTCGCCGTGGCACCGGGCGCGCCGTTCATGGTCTCGCCGCTGCCGGTCGACCATGTCCGGATCACCGTCGGCCTGGTCCGCGACGGCTTCGACGAGCTGGCCGACCTGCTGGCGGAGGCGGCCGGAAGCGCGAACCGGGGCAGCGGCCGGCGCAACGGCACCCACCCCCGCGGCTGGCGCTGACCCGGCTGGCGCTGACCCGGCCGGCGCTGACCCGGCCCGCCGGTCACGGCCCGCCGGTCACGACCCGCCGTGACCGGTCGCCGTGATCGGGCCGCCGGCCATACCGATTCGCTACCCGGTGCGCCGAACGGATAGCCCGAGCGCACAGCGGATCGACGCCGCCCGACGACGGTGAGTAACATCGGCCCCTGGCCGGATAGACCCGCCGGCTCCGACCGGGTCGCGTGTGCACCTCTCCCCCAGGTCGCGCACGCTCCCGGCCGGAGCCGGCGCCATGCGGACGGAGTCTTCGTGACGACTGCCGACATCCTCACCCACCTGAGGTCCACCCTCCAGCCTCGGCCCGACGAGGCGTCCCGGACGGCAATGCGCCTGCCCGGGCCGCGCCAGGCGCCCGAGCAGGCCATGACCGGCGAGGCGTCCGGCCCGCCGCCCGGTTGGGTCGCCCACACCAGCCGGCCGCCCCGGCCGGCCCACGAACCGGGCAGCTGAGGCGAAAGAGGCGAACGGGGCGGTCACGGCAGCCGCAGGGTTTCGGAGGGGGAGACGCCGAACCGCTCCCGGTACGCCGCCGCGAACCGGCCCAGGTGGCCGAGCCCCCACCGGTGCGCCACCAGGGCCACCGTCGTCTCACCCGGCCGGGCGCGCAAGAGGTCCTCGTGTGCCCGGTCGAGCCGCAGGTCGCGCAGGTACGCCATGGGGGCCAGCCCGGTGTGCCGGTGGAAGATCGCCTGCAGGGCGCGCACGCTGACGTCGGCCAGCCGGGCCAGTTCGGCGACGGTGAACGGGTGCGCCGGGTCGGCACGCATCGCGTCGACGGCGAGCTTCAGCGGGCGCGGGTGCCAGCCCCTGTCCGGTCGGGTCAGCTCGTCGCGGTACGGGTGATCGGCGGCCACCAGCAGCCCGCTGATCAGGCTCTCGGCGAGCCGGTCGGCGACCAGGGGCTGGCCGGTCAGCCCGCCCGCGTCGACCACGTCCGTGGCGAGCAGGCCGGCGAGCTGCGCCCAACTGCGGCCCGGGCCGCGGGATACGTCCATCCAGGGCGACAGCGGCACCGGCCCCCGGATCGTGCGGCCCAACGCCTCCTCGAGCTTGTGCTCCAGCGCGAACCGCTCGATCTTGATGGCGACCAGGCCGGAGTCGGCCGGCACCGGCTCGAAGCTCGACGAACCGACGGGCTGGTAGATGACCGCGCGGCCACGCTCCGCGGTCACCGTGACCCCCCGGTGCGTCGACACCATGGCGCCGGTGACCGGGAGATTGATGTGGTAGCCGGTGACCAGATCACCCGACGTGATGCGCAGGTCGCGGCCGTAGTTCATCTTCCCGACGGTGAGCGCCCCGACGTCGGCCGCCCGGAACGAGAGCCAGAACCCGCGCGTCGCCCCGACGGGTTCCAGGGTGATCGGGTAGTAGTACCGCTGGCAGAGATCGTGCGCCTCGTCAAGGTCGACGGTGTGTAAGCCGTCGGGCCCCGGATCTCCGTCCACGGAATCAGTCAGAGCGACCGTCACTCACCGATTCTGCGACAGACCGCAGTCGGTTTGAAGACCCTCCGTAACGCTGGCACACAGCCGGACAACACCCCGTGATGTCCGCAGGTACGGACGAGGTGGCACGAACGAGGGATCAAGCCTGGCTCGGATCTTGCGTAACCTTCACGACAGATCACGACGGGGGCACCACCAGGGTTCGCTCCGTCGAACCACGAAACTGCTGGAGAAGACATGAGCGAGTACGACCCGGGTACCGAGGACCACGGCAGCTACGACGAGCCGCAGTACGACGACCACAGCGGCCACGACGACCCCAACGTCACCGTGGCTCAGTTCACCGACGGTTCCCAGCTCGGCGTCGCCGACTACGACCACGACGGCTACGCCGACGTGCTCGCCACGGACTCCGACGGCGACGGCCACCCGGAGGTCGTGTACACCGATGAGCACGGCGGCACCGCGCTCGACACGGCCTACGTCGACCGGAACGAGGACGGCAACCCCGAGCAGGTCTTCGCCGACCGCAACGAAGACGGCTACGTCGACGCCGCGGCCGCCGACACCGACCACGACGGGGCGCTCGACACCGCCGCCTTCGACAACAACTTCGACGGGCGCGTCGACCAGGTCCAGTTCGACCCGGACGAGGACGGCAACATCGACCGCACCATCACCGACACCGACTTCGACGGGGTCGCGGACACCGTGCACTACGGCGACCCGGACACGAACCCGTACACGCGGGCGTAACACCACAACGACACGTCGGCCGGCCCCGGACGGGGCCGGCCGACGTCGCCTCAGGCCGCCAATCGCACGATCATCTTGCCGGTGTTCTCCCCGGCCAGCATCCCCATGAACGCCGCCGGCGCGTTCTCCAGGCCGTCGACGACGGTCTCGTCGTAGCGCACCTTGCCCTCGCGCAGCCAGCCGCCCATCTCGGTGAGGAACTCCGGCATCTGCCGGTTGTGGTCGCTGACGATGTAGCCGCGCAGCGTCAGCCGCTTGCCGATCGCCAGGCTCAGGTTGCGGATGCCCGCACCCACGACGTTGTACTGGCTTATCGCGCCGCACAGCGCGACGCGGCCGTACGGGCGCAGCGCCGCGATCGCGGCCTCCAGGTGCTCGCCGCCGACGTTGTCGAAGTACACGTCGATGCCGTCCGGCGCGGCCTCCTTGAGCCGGTGCCGCACCGGGCCGTCGTGGTAGTCGAAGGCCGCGTCGAAGCCCAGCTCGGTGACCCGCGCGACCTTGGCCGCAGACCCGGCGCTGCCGACCACCCGGGCCGCACCGCGCGCCTTGGCGATCTGGCCGGCGAGGCTGCCGACCGCGCCGGCCGCACCGGACACGAACACCGTCTCGCCGGGCTGCATGGCCGCGATGTCGAGCAGGCCGACGTACGCGGTGTGGCCGGGCATCCCGAGCACGCCGAGGTACGCGGACAGGGTCGGCGCCGCCTTCGGGTCGATCTTGCGGGCTCCCGAGGCCTTCATGATCGCGTAGTCGCGCCAGCCGAGGCCGTGCAGCACCATGTCGCCCACCGACAGGTCGGGGTCGGCCGACTCGACCACCTCGCCCACCGCGCCGCCGTCGAGCGCCGCGCCCAGTTGGAACGGCGGGACGTAGGACTTGACGTCGTTCATCCGGCCGCGCATGTACGGGTCGACCGACATGAACAGGTTGCGCACCAGCACCTCGCCGTCGGCCGGCGCGGGCAGGTCGACCTCGGCGAGCTCGAAGTTGTCCGCGGTGGGCGCGCCGGTGGGGCGGGAGGCGAGCCGGATCTCCCGGCCCCGCGTCACGGCCGCACCTCGCTCCGCCCGGTCATGCGGTCACCTCGGCGCTGTCGACGACCGTGAGCACGACCTCCATGTTGCCGCGGGTGGCGTTCGAGTACGGGCAGACCTGGTGGGCCTGCTCGACGACCTGCTCGGCCAGGTCGCGCGCAACCGCCGGAAGCGCGATGTCCAGAGCGGCCGTCAACCCGAACTGGTTCGGGTTCAGAAAGCCGATGCCGACCCGGGCGGTGACGTGCGACCCGGTGACGTCGGCGCCGGCCTTGCGGGCAACCCGGCGAAGCGCGTTGTGGAAGCACGCCGCGTAGCCAGCGGCGAACAGCTGCTCCGGGTTGGTGGCGCCGCCCTTGCCGCCGAGTTCGACGGGTGAGCGCACGTCGGTGTCGATGAGGCGGTCGGACGAGGTCACGTGGCCGTTGCGGCCGTCGCCGGTGGCGCTCGCCTCGGCCGTGTAGAGAACCTTCACGGTGTGCTCCTCTCATGAGCGTCGATATAGTCGCCCGCGCCGACGCCGAGGCGCAACGCCCGCTCGGATACGGCGGACAGGAGCCGGCTCACCTCGTCGGCGGTGTTGTAGTGGTAGATGCTGGCCCGCACCGCACCGCCGGTGTCGCGCAGTCCCATGGCGCTGAAGTACTCGTAGGCGTAGTAGTCGCCGGAGTACACGCAGATCCGCTCGTCGCCGAGCGCGGTCGCGGTGGCGGCCGGCGGCTCCGCGTCGAGGCGGAACGAGACGGTCGGGCAGCCACCGGCCGGCGCCGGCAGCGGGGTGACCCCGTCGATGGCGCGCAGGCCGTCGATGAGCGTGCCGAACAGGGCGCTCGAGTGCGCGTGCGCCGCGGCCTGCGAGGCCAGCACCCGCTCCCGGCGGCTGCCCCGTGCCGCCGGGTCCAGGCCGGCCAGGTGGTCGACGGCGGCGCGCACCCCGTCGAGCAGTTCGAAGCTGAGCGTGCCGAACTCGAAGCGGTCCGGGACCGAGTCGGGCGAGGGTCTGAGCTTGTCGGGCGCCAGCGCGTTCCACGTCGCCGGCGCCGCGACGCACGCGGCCAGGTGCGGGCCCGACCACTTGTAGGCGCTCGTCACGTAGAAGTCCGCGCCCAGCGCGGCGGCGTCGGTGGGCAGGTGGGCGGTCGCGTGGACGCCGTCGACGTAGACGAGCGCGCCGGCCGCGTGCGCCAGCCGGGCGACGGCGGCGACGTCCGGCCGGGTGCCGATCGCGTTGCTGGCGGCGGTGATCGCGACGAGGCGGGTGCGCTCGCCGATCAGGTCGGCGTACTGGGCGGCCGGCAGGGCGCCGGTGGCCGGATCGAACCCGGCCCACCGCACCGTCACCCCGGCCCGGCCCGCGGCCTGCACCCACGGCCGCACGTTCGCGTCGTGGTCGAGCCGGGAGACGACGATCTCGTCGCCGGCGGTCCAGGTGTCCGCGAGGGCACGGGCGACGGTGTAGGTCAGCGCCGTCGCGCTCGGCCCGAAGGCGACGCCGGCGGGGTCCCCGCCGACGAGGTCGGCGACCGCGGCGCGGGCGGCCTCGACGATGCGGTTCGACCGGCGGCCCGGTTCGAACACGGTGGTGCGGTTGCCCACGGCGGAGCGCATGGTGGTCGCGACGGCGTCGGCCACCGATTCGGCGACGAGCGTGCCGGCCGCCCCGTCGAAGTGGACATATCCCTCGGCGAGGGCGGGATAGGCGGCCCGGACCTGGTGGACATCGAACGACATGGCGTCACGCTATCCGGTGGGACACCTCGGTTGCCCGTCCCCGGCGGCTCAGCTGCCCGTCCCCACGGCCGATGGGATGGCGTGCAGACCGCGACAGCGCCGGCCGTCGACTGGACCGCCGCCACCGCGGCGCTGCTGCGCGACGAGGTCGTCCCCGACCTGGTGGCCCAGCCGATCGTCGACCTGTCGGCCGGCCGGATCACCGGCTACGAGCTGCTGGCCCGGTTCCCCGGCCCGCCCGACGCGCCGCCGGACGCCTGGTTCGCCCTCGCCGACCGGCTCGGCCGGGCCGCCGGCCTCACCGGGCGGGTGCTCGAGCGCGCGCTGGTCCTGCGGCCCACGCTGCCGAAGGACACGTTCCTCACCGTGAACGTCGAGCCGCACCTGATCACCGAGCCGGAGGTCACCGAGGCGCTGCGCGGCCGCTCGCTGGCGCGGGTGGTGGTGGAGCTGACCGAGCACACGCAGGCCCCCGACAGCAACGCGCTGGAACGGGCGCTGACCGCCGTACGCGAGGCCGGCGGCCTGGTCGCCGTCGACGACGCCGGCACCGGCTACGCCGGACTGCAGCAGATGCTCACCGTGCGGCCTGACATCGTCAAGCTGGACCGCGACCTCGTCTCCGGCCTGGACGCCGACCCGATCCGGCGGGCAGTCGTGCAACTGCTGGGCGACCTCACCGGCCGGATGGACGCCTGGCTGCTGGCCGAGGGCGTAGAGACCACCGCCGAACTGCAGGCGCTGGTGGCGCTGGGGGTGCCGCTCGGGCAGGGTTGGCGGCTGGGCCGGCCGGCGCCGCCGTTTGCGGAGATCGCGCCCGGCACGGCCGAGGACGTGCGCCTGTTCGCCGCCCAGGCGACGCTCGGCGACCACGTGGCCGCGCTGATGCGCGCCTGCCCGACCGCGCCGCTCGGCGACCACGCCGGCGCCGCCCTCGGCACGGTGCTGCTGGACGCCGACGGGCGGCCCGCCGCCATCGTCGTGCCCGGCGCGGGCGGGCCGGCGCTGGCCCCGGCGCTCACCGTGGCGCCCAGCTCGTCGCCCGTCGACGTGGCCCGCCGGGCGCTGGCCCGCGAGGTGCCCTTCCGGGGCGCCCCGGTGGTGTGCACGAACGCGCGCGGCCACGCGATCGGCGTGGTCGACACGGCCGAACTCGTCGAGGCCGCGATTCGCCTCAACTCCGCCTGAGGCCGGCCGATGGCACGTCCGGAAGACCGTCTCTCGAGGACCGCCGAAGGAGGACGACGTGAAGAAGTTCCGTTGCGGCGACGTGGTCGCCGGCTGCACCGCCACCTTCCAGGGCGAGGAGGCCGCCATCCTCACCGCCGTGGCCCGGCACGCCCGGGACGACCACGGTCTGACCGAGGTCACCGACCAGTTGGTCCGGCAGGTGCGGGCCGCGATGACCAACGCCTGAGGGCGTCGGCCCGGACGACCACGCTCGCGACCCGGTGGACGGTGCCGTCGGCCGACGGCCCGAGGGCCCAGTTGTGCTTCGGACGTGTGCCGGCAGTGCGGGTCGCGCGGCTCAGACCGTCGGAAGAGTCGGAAGATCGGCGCGGAACCGGCGCGCGGACAGCGACCCCGGCACCGGATCGGCGGCGCCCGCAAGGGCGGCGGCGACCGCGTCCGCGGCGAGCCTGGCCAGCGCGGGCGCCGTCTGGATGCCGAACCCGCCGAGGCCGGCCAGCCAGCAGAACGCCGGCGCGTCGGGGTCGGCGCCGACCACCGGGTCGCGGTCCGGCGCGAACGTGCGCAGGCCGGCCCACGCGGTGAGCACCGAACGGAGGTCCAGGGTGGTCGCGGCGTTGACGCGCTCCAGCGCCATCGCGACGGTGAGATCCTCCGGGCGGGCGTCGTGCGGCTCGGCCGGGGTCTCGTCGGCCGGGGAGATCAGCAGGCCGGTGCCCTCTGGGCGGAAGTAGAACGTCTCGGCCAGGTCGCTGACCAGCGGCCAGCCCTGATCGACCGTCGCGCTGCGGGCGACCAGCGCGGTGCGGATCATCGGCGTGAGGCCGACCGGCTTCGCGCCGAGCTTCGTCGCGACAGCGTCGGCCCAGGCACCTGCCGCGTTGACGACGGCGCGGACGCGCACCGGGCCGGCCGTCGTTTCCAGGTGCCACTTCTCGCCGTCGCGGCGCCCGGTCCCGACCCGCGCGTTCAGTTCGACGCGGACGCCGGCGCGCCGGGCGCCGCCGAGGAAGTGCTGGTGCAGGCCGAGGACGTCGATCTCCTGGGCGTCCGGTTCGAGCAGGGCGCCGGCGGTCCACTCCGGCCGCAGGGCGGGGCACAGGTCCGTCGCCTCGGCCGGCGTGACCGGGCGGAGGGTGGCGCCGCCCGCGACGTCGTGATCGGGCGTTTCAGCGGGATTGCGCAGCCAGAGCAGCGGGCGCGGGCGCAGCAGCGTGCCGACCCGCTCGAACGCGACGCGGCTCGCCTCGGTGAGCGCCCGCACCCGCTCGCCGCCGTAGCTCTCCAGGAACATCGCGGCCGACCGGCCGGTGGTGTGGTAGGCCGGCTCGCGCTCCTGTTCGAGGATGACGACTCTCGCGTCTGCGGCCAGTTCGTGGGCCGTGCCCACGCCGGCGATCCCGGCTCCGATGACGGCGACGTCCGCTTCGATCATGCTCCCGATTGTCGCCCCTCCTGGCCGGTTCGATGGCCGCTGCGATGGCCGCTGCGATGGCCGCTCCGATGGCCGCTCCGATGGCCGCTCCGATCGGCGTGGGTAGGCTCGGGAGCGATTGTTGTCCGATCAGAAATTTGTAGTCCGTCCAGAAGGGGACCCCCAATGCCCGAACCGGACCGCGCACCGATCGCCGCCCTGCGCAGCGCCCACGACCTGCTCGCCCGCCTCGTCGACGGGATCGGACCGGACGCCGCCGGGACCATGTCCTACTGTTCCGAGTGGACGATCGCCCAGGTCATCTCGCACATCGGCAGCGGCGCCGAGATCGGCCTGGAGTGGCTGGCGGCGGTGCTCGAGCGGCGCGAGCCCATGAGCCAGGACGAGTTCCCCAAGATCTGGAAGACGTGGAACGAGCGGCCGCCGATGGAGCAGGTGGTCCAGGGCGTCGCGGCGAACTCGCGGCTCGTCGCGGCGTACGAGTCGGCCTCCTCCGAGCAACTGACCGGCGGCCGCGTCACGCTGTTCGGGATGATGGAGGTCGACGGGTACGGCCTGGCGATGTTCCGGTTGCCCGAGGCCGCCGTGCACACCTGGGATGTCGCGGTGGCGCTGGACCCGTCGGCCCGGGTGCTGCCGGACGCCGTCGAGCTGCTCATCGACCAGCTGCCGGGCCGGATGGGCTGGATGGCCAAGCCGCAGGGCCGCGCGTGGTCGGTCACCGTCGAGACGTCCGGGCCGTCCCGCACCTTCACCCTGACCAGCGGCGACGCCGTATCGCTCGCGCCGGGCGCGGACGCCTCCTCCGACGGCGTGCTGCGGCTGCCCGCGGAGGCGTTCATCCGTCTGGCGTTCGGCCGGTTGGACGACGCGAACGCCGACGGCGCACTGGTCTCCGGTGACGTGACGCTGGACGAGCTGCGGGCCACGTTCCCCGGCTTCTGAGCTGGACTTCACTTTTCCGCGATCTTGGACGTCTGCTGCTGCCCGGGCAGTGGCAGACGTCCAAGATCGCGTTGCGGCGGCGTCCCAGCGCTAGCGGCGGCGGATCACCAGCACGCCGGAGTCGACCTTCGGCGGCACCCGGAACGCGCGCCGGGGCAGGCTCCGGCCGGCCTGCGCGGTCCAGCGCGGCGGCGTGCCGCCGGCCCAGCGGCGCACCACGGCGCGCTGCAGCACCAGGTCGGCGGCTGTCAGCCGGGAGCCCGGCGCGGTCAGCAGGCGCACGAGCGCGCTGCTGATCCCGTACGGCGGGCTCGCCACGACGCGGAACGGGCGGGCCGGCAGGCGCAGATCGAGCGCGTCCAGGTGCAGGACGCTGACGCGGGCGCCGGCGAACCGTACGGCCAGCCGATCGGCCCGGCCCCGGTGCAGTTCGACGGCGAGCACCCGCGCCCCGGTGCGGACCAGCGCACCGGTGAGGGCGCCGTCGCCGGCTCCGATGTCGAGAACGAGTTCGCCGGGGCGGACGCCGGCGTCGGCCACGACGGAGGCGGCCCACTCGTCAGTGAGCGGATGCCATCCCCAGGCCCGCCGGGATCGCTGTCCCGCGGACACGAGGCACCATGACCATGAACATGACGCGACCGTAGGACCGTGGTCGGGGCGGCTTCAACCGGATTTAGGCGGCATCCACGGCCCGTACGGCGACGAATGCCTGGCATGACAGACAGCAGCATGTACCGGTCCCCCACGGCGCTGGCCGCGATCGACGCCGAGCGGCGGCGCCTCGACCTGCACCGAACCGACCGGGAGACCGGCCGCTGCGGGGCCTGCGGGCGCGCCGGCCCGTGCCCCGACGCCAACGACGCGGCGGTCTTCCTGGCCGAGCGCGGGCTGCTGGTGCCGGCGGCGCGGCGCGGTCCGCGGCCGATCCGGGCGGTGCGCCGGGCCGCCTACAAGGCGGGTCGCGCCCTTCGGCGCGCGGTTCGGCGGGACGCCGACACCGGCTTCAGCGCACGAGCAGCGTGACGCCGTCCCGCGGCGGGATGAGCTCGCCGATCACCGGGTGCCCGGGCAGAACGCCCGCCACCAGCAGGCCGCCGGAGGTCTGCGCGTCGGCGAGGAGCAGCAGTTCGTCGTCGGAGATGCCGGGTGCGAACAGTGACGGGCGCACCCAGTCCAGGTTGCGGCGGGTGCCGCCGCTTACGAAGCCGGCCGCGAGCGCGTCGCGGGCGCCGTCGAGGTAGGGCACGGCCGACGCCTCGACGACCGCGGTGACGCCGCTGGCGCGGGCCAGCTTGTGCAGGTGCCCGAGCAGGCCGAAGCCGGTGACATCGGTGGCGCAGCTGATTTCCGCGTCGAGCGCCTGCCGGGAGGCGTCCCGGTTCAGCGCCGCCATCGTCTCCACCGCGTGCGCAAACACCTCGCCGGTGGCCTTGTGCCGGCTGTTGAGCACGCCGATGCCGAGCGGCTTGGTCAGCGTCAGCGGCAGGCCCGGCCGGCCGGCGTCGTTGCGCAGCAGGCGATCCGGCGCGGCGACACCCGTGACGGCCATGCCGTACTTGGGTTCCGGATCGTCGACACTGTGCCCGCCCGCGACGTGGCAGCCGGCTGTGGTTGCGACCGCCAGGCCGCCGCGCAGGACCTCGGCGGCCAGGCTCATCGGCAGCAGGTCACGCGGCCAGGCGAGAAGATTCACCGCGACGACCGGAGTGCCGCCCATGGCGTACACGTCCGAGAGCGCGTTGGCGGCGGCAATGCGCCCCCAGTCGTAGGGGTCGTCGACCACGGGGGTGAAGAAGTCGGCGGTGGCCACGACGGCGGTGCCGTCGGCGATGCGGACGACAGCGGCGTCGTCGCCGTCTCCGAGCCCGACGAGGAGGTCGTCGCTGCTGTCCTTGATCAGGCCCGCGACCACCGACTCCAACTCCCCCGGCGGTATCTTGCAGGCGCAGCCGCCGCCGTGCGCGTAGCCGGTGAGCCGCGGAGTGGTCGTCGCCGTCATGTGGCCACCCTGACACATGGCTAAGCTGACCGCCGGAGGTGTTCGGGCGGCTGGTGCCCCTCCCGGTCTTCAAAACCGGTGTGACCCGGAATCCGGGTCAGGCGGGTTCGATTCCCGTCCGCCTCCGCCATCCCGTTCGGCGCCGCGGGTGGGGCGGGCGTCGCGGGCGCCGCGGGCCCCCCGGGTGGGGCGCGTGGGGCTGGCGCCGCGGGTGGCGCCGGCGGATGCGGCCACCACGCACAGCACGGCGATCCACTGCGACGGGTGCAGCGACTCGTGGAGCACGACCAGGCCGATGAGGGCCGCCATCGCCGGCTCGAGGCTCATCAGGATGCCGAACACCCGCGGCGGGATCTTGCGGAGTGCTTCCAGATCGAGCGTGTACGGGATCACCGACGACAGCAGCGCCACGCCGAGCCCCGCCACCAGAACCCACGGCTGGATCAGCGCCGTTCCGCTGTCCGCTACGCCGAACGGCACGGCCACCAGCGCCGCGACCGCCATTCCCAGCGCCAGCCCGTTGCCTTCCGTGGTGTGGCGGCCCAGGGCCGCGCCGATCAGGATGTACAGGCCCCAGCAGACTCCCGCCGCGACGGCGAACAGGAACCCGACGACGTTGAGGTCGCCGCGCCCCTCCGTCAGCAGGACCACGCCGCCCATCGCGAGCAGGGCCCAGAAGACGTCCAGCCATCGCCTGGACCCCGCCAGGGCCACCGCCAGCGGCCCGAGAAACTCGATGGTCACCGCGATCCCGAGCGGGATCCGCGCCAACGCCAGGTAGAAGCACAGGTTCATCGAGCCGAGCACCACGCCGTAACCGAGCACCACCGTCCACGTGCGACGGTTCAGGCGCAGTGACGGCCGCCACAGCAGCATCAGCACCGCGGCCGCGAAGAACAGGCGCAATGCGACGGTCCCGAAGCTGCCCACCACGGGGAACAGGTGCTTGGCCACCGCCGAGCCGAGCTGGACGCTGACGATGCCGAGCAGCACCAGCGCCGGTGGCGGGATCACGCCGACGGTGCGGCTGGCCAACGAGGTCAGGGAGGATCGGGAAGACGCGCCGGCCACCCGTGGACTATCGACGATCGAGCGCCGCGCGTCACGCGGTTTCCAGGACGTCGTGGGCCGTGGTGCGGCCGCATCCCGTCCGGGTCGCCATCGACGGCTGCTCCGCGGCGGGCAAGTCGACGCTGGCCGGCGAGCTGGCACTGGCGCTGGCCGAACGGACCGACCGCCCGGTGATCCGTGCGGAGATCGACCGCTTCAAGCGGGCCCACGAGTCGCGCTCCGCCTACCCGCGCGACTCGCCCGAGAGCTACTACCTGGACTCCTGGGACAACGCCGCGATCCGCGACCGGCTGCTGGTCCCGCATGCCCCGCCTCCGGTGAGCCGTGACGCCCGCCGGAGCGCATAATTTGGGCTGTTCCGGACGGCGGGAGGTGCAGCATGAGCAAGCGCAGCGAGCCGAGCGATGCCACCCGCCGGCCGAGTTCCGAAATCTTCCGGAGTTCGAGCGCCAGAAAGGCCAGTCTTGCACTGGTCCCAGGCGAACCCGGTTGGCGGTGGCGATGCCCGACGAGGGGACGACTGCATCAACGGGGAACATTTTCCAGGTTCCAGCGCGCAGGAATTTCCCCGTTGACGCAGACAACCGGTCGTACCCCGCGTAACGAGGTGCCGCGGTGAGCGATCCGCGCCGGCTCGTGCCGCGCACCGACGCGGTGCTCGCCGATCCACGCCTGCGGTCCGCGGCGTCGACGCTCGGCACGGCGACGGTCAAGGACGCCGTGACGCGCGCCCAGGAGCGCGCCCGGCGCGGCGAGATCGCCGCCTCCGACGTGGCCGATGCGGCGGTCGCGGCGCTGCCCGACCGAGCGGCGAGCCTGCGGCCGGTCGTCAACGCCACCGGGGTCGTTGTGCACACCAACCTGGGCAGGGCGCCGCTCTCGGCCGCCGCCGTCGACGCGATCGTCGCCGCGTCCGGACACACCGACGTCGAGCTCGACCTTGCCACCGGCGCCCGGGCCCGGCGCGGCCGTGGCGCGCTCGGCGCGCTCGCCGCCGCGGTGCCGGCCGCCGCCGCGGTCCACGTCGTGAACAACGGTGCGGCCGCGCTCGCACTCGCGGCCGCCGCGCTGGCCGCGGGGCGCGAGATCGTCGTGAGCCGCGGCGAGATGGTCGAGATCGGCGACGGGTTCCGCCTGCCCGATCTGCTCGAGTCCACCGGGGCGCGGCTGCGGGAAGTCGGCACCACGAACCGCACCACCGTGGACGACTACGCCACGGCGATCAGCCAGGAAACCGCATTCCTGCTCAAGGTGCACCCCTCGAACTTCGTGGTGCGCGGCTTCACGTCGGCGGTTCCGGTGCGCGCGCTCGCGGCTCTGCCCGCGCCCGTGGTGGTCGACATCGGCTCGGGCCTGCTCGCCCCGGATCCACTGCTGCCGCAGGAACCGTCGGCGGCCGCGGTGCTGCGCGACGGCGCACGCCTCGTGACCGCGAGCGGCGACAAGCTCCTCGGCGGCCCGCAGGCCGGCCTGCTACTCGGCGACGCCGTGCTGGTGGAACGGCTGCGCCGGCATCCGCTCGCGCGGGCGGTGCGGGTGGACAAGCTGACGCTCGCGGCGCTGGAGGCGACGCTGCGCGGCCCGCAAACACCGGTGTGGCAAGCGCTTTCCGCGGATCCGGAACGGCTGCGGGCGCGCGTGGAGTGGCTCTGCGGCCGGCTCGACGGGGTCGACGCCGGTGCGGTGCCGTCGACAGCCGTCGTCGGTGGTGGCGGCGCACCGGAGGTCGAACTGCCGTCGTGGGCGTTGTCGTTGCCGGCGGCCTACGCGGCACCGCTGCGCCTCGGCGCCCCGCCCGTCGTCGGCCGCGTCGAGCGCGGCCGGCTGCTGCTCGACCTGCGCTGCGTCCCGGCGGAGCTGGACAAGCTCGTAGCCGACGCGATCCTCGCCGTGGCGGCCTGACGTGTTCGTGGTCGCCACGGCCGGCCACGTCGACCACGGCAAGTCGACGCTGGTGCGCGCGCTGACCGGGATGGAGCCGGACCGGCTCGACGAGGAGCGCCGCCGCGGCATGACGATCGAGCTCGGCTTCGCGTGGACGGCGCTGCCGTCGGGTGCGGTGTTGGCGTTCGTGGACGTGCCGGGCCACCGGCGGTTCGTGCCCACCATGCTCGCCGGCGTCGGCCCGGTGCCGGCCGCGCTCGTGGTGGTCGCGGCCGACGAGGGCTGGATGCCGCAGTCCGCCGAGCACCTGGCCGCCCTCGACGCGCTGGGCGTCGAGCACGGCCTGCTCGCGGTGACCCGCAGCGATCTCGCCGACCCGGGCCCGGCTCTCGCCCGCGCGACCGCCGAGATCGCCGCGACCTCGCTCGGCACAGTCGAGGCGGTCGCCGTCAGCGGGCGCACCGGCGCCGGGCTGGACGACCTGCGCGCCGCCCTGGACCGGCTGGTGGCCCGCCTACCGGCGCCCGACACGGGTGCGCCGGTGCGGCTGTGGGTCGACAGGTGCTTCACGATCCGTGGCAGCGGCACCGTCGTCACCGGCACGCTGGGTGCCGGCACTGTGCGAGTCGACGACGAACTGGAGGCCGTCGCGGGCGACGGCACGGCGCGGGTGCGGGTGCGCGGGCTGGAGTCCCTCGGCTCGCCGGCGCGGGCGGTCGACGCGGTGGCGCGCGTCGCGGTCAACCTGCGCGGCGTGGAGCGCGACCGGGTCCGCCGCGGCGACGCGCTGGTGAGCCCCGGAATGTTCGCCCGCACGGAGCTGCTGGACGTCAGGCTCGTAGGCGACCCTGTCACCGACCTTCCGCCAACGGTGACCGTCCACATCGGATCGGCGGCGGTGCCGGCCCGCACGCGGCCGATCGGCGCCGACACCGCGCGCCTGCGGCTCGCCCATCCCGTCCCGCTCCGGGTCGGCGACCGCGTGCTGGTGCGCGATCCGGGCCGGCACCACGTGTCCGGCGGGGCGATCGTGCTCGACGTCGCACCGCCGCCGCTGCGCCGGCGCGGTGCCGCGGCCGCCCGGGCGGTCGAACTGTCCACGATGGACGGACGTCCGGACGCCGCGGACGAGGTGCGCCGCCGCCTCGTGGTGCGGGTCGGCGACCTGGCTCGGATGGGCGTCACCCGGACACCCGCGCCGCTCGCCGGCGACTGGCTGGTCGATCCGGCGTACCGGGACCGCCTCGCCACGCGGCTGGCCGACGCCGTCACCGGATACGAGAAGACCCATCCGCTGGAGTCCGGGATGCCGGTCGAGGCGCTGCGGCACACGCTCGCGCTGCCCGACCGGGGTCTGGTCGAGGCGCTCGTGGCCGCCCCGTTCGAGGTGCGCGGCGGGCGCGTCGCGACCCGCCAGGCCGCCGGCCCCGAGCTGCCCCGGGCAATCGCCGACGCCGTCGCGCAGATCGGGCGGGACCTGGCCGACCGGCCGTTCACGGCGCCGGAGGCGCACCGCCTCGCCGAGTTGGGTCTGGGCCGGCGCGAGGTCGCCGTGGCCGTGCGCGCCGGGGCACTGGAACGGGCCGGCGACGTGGTGCTGCTCCCCGGTGCCGTCGAGCGCGCCGTCGACGTGCTCGCCGGGCTCCCGCAGCCGTTCACCCTGAGCACCGCACGGCAAGCGCTTTCCACCACCCGACGGGTCGCGGTTCCGCTGCTGGAACTGCTGGATCAGCGGGGCGCCACCCGCCGCCTACCGGACGACCGCCGCGTCGTCGTGGCACAGCCGGCTCAGCGGGCACAGCCCGCGCAGCCGGCTCAGCCCGCGCAGCCGGCTCAGCCAGCGCGGCAGTCGGGGCCGGCGCTAGGGTGAGGTGATGCGGGCTCTGGACGCGGTGCGCGACTGGCCGGTCGACACGGCGGCGGTCGCGGTGCTCGATCGGGACGGCGTGCTGGCGCGCGTGGGCCCGGACGAACCGATGCGCTGGGCCTCCGTCACCAAGCTGGTCACCGCACTCGCTGTGCTGATCGCGGCCGAGCGCGGCGACGTGTCGCTCGACGAGGCGGCCGGGCCGCCCGGTGCCACGGTGCGGCACCTGCTCGCGCACGCCTCGGGTGTCGGCCCGGCCGACGACACGGTGCTGGCCGCGCCAGGCAAGCGCCGCATCTACTCCAACCGGGGCTTCGACCTGCTCGGCGATCTCGTCTCGACCCGGGTGGGAAAGCCCTTTCCCGAGTACGTCGCGGCAGAGGTGTTCGAGCCGCTCGGCATGGCCGGCACCCGGCTCGCCGGCTCGCCCGCGCATGCGATCTCCGGTCCGCTGGGCGACCTCGCCGCGCTGGGCGGCGAGTTGCTGGTTCCCACACTCGCGCCCGGGCTGCGTGCCGAGGCGACCCGGGTCGCGTTCCCCGGGATTCCCGGTGTGCTGCCCGGGTTCGGCCGGCAGGCGCCGAACGACTGGGGGCTCGGCTTCGAGATCCGCAACGGCAAGAACCCGCACTGGACCGGCTCGACGAACTCGCCGGCGACGTTCGGCCACTTCGGACAGTCGGGCTCGTTCCTCTGGGTCGACCCGGACGCCGGCATCGCGTGCGCATGCCTCACCGGTACGCAGTTCGGCGAATGGGCGGCGACCCACTGGCCCCGCCTCAGCGACCTGGTACTGGCCGAGGTCGCATGACTCGCCCCGCGGCGGGGTAAGGGCGGGCGCATGGAGCACTACACGATCGCGACCGTGGCCGAGCAGTACGCGGACTTCCGCCGGGTGCTGTGGACGGGCGAGCACAGCCAGCTCGTCATCATGACGATCCCGCCGGACGGTGAGATCGGCGAGGAGATCCACGAGGTGGACCAGATCCTGACGTTCGTCAGCGGGGTCGGTGAGGCACTCGTCAGCGGCGAGAAGCGGAACGTGGCCCCGGGCGACCTGGTTGTCGTTCCGGCCGGCCGCAAGCACAACTTCGTCAACACCGGCCCCAACCCGTTGGTGCTGTACACGGTGTACGCCCCGGCCGAACACGCCGACGGCGCGATCCACCGCACGAAGGAAGAGGCCGACGCGGCCGAGGCGGCCGGCAAGGACGAGCCGCCGAACTAGCCCTTCGCAGCCGCGAGGTAACCGGCCACCGCCCCGGCGAGGATCTCCTCGCCGGGGAGCGCCCACACCTCGTCGCTGAAGACCTCGACCTCGATCGGGCCGGTGTAGCCGGCCTCGTCCACAATGGACATCCAGAGCGGCAGATCGACGCAGCCGGCGCCCGGCATCCCCCGACCGGTGAGGACGCCGGCCGGCAGCGGCGTGATCCAGTCGGCGAGTTGGAAGGCCGCGATCCGCGGCCCGGCCCGCCGCACGGCCGCCGGTGCGCGGTCGTCCCACCACAGGTGATAGGTGTCCACGACGATGCCGACGTCGCCGGCGGCGTGCCGCTCCGCGATCGACAGCGCCTGCTCGACGGTGGCGACAACGCACCGGTCCGAGCAGAACATCGGGTGCAGCGGTTCGATCGCCAGCGTCACACCGGCGGCCCTGGCGTACGGCACGAGCGCGGCCACGGCGTCGGCCACGTGCTCCCGCGCACCGGCCAGGTCCCGGCTCCCGCCGGCCAGCCCGCCGCTCACCAGCACCAGCGTCGACGTGCCCAGCGCGGCCGCCTCGTCGATCGCCCGCCGGTTGTCGTCGTACCAGCCCTCGTCGCCGAAGAAGCCGCCCCGGCACAGCGACGTGACGGCGAGGCCGGCGTCGCGCACGAGCGTCGCCGCGCGTTCAAGACCGAACTCCGCGACGGGCTCGCGCCACAGGCCCACGCCGGGCACCCCGGAGCGCACCAGCGCGTCGACGAGTTCCGGTAGCGGCCAGCCCCGCGCCGTCGCCTGGTTGAAGGAGAACCGTTCGAGGCTCACTGTTGCGCCTCGATCCGCGAGGCCCAGCAATGCCGCCGATCCGCACGCGGACCGGCGCTGAGCCAGCTAATGACCTCGCTCCGCTCGGTCATTGCTCGACGTCGATGCGACGGCCCTCGCGCGCCGAGCGCAGCGCCAACTCGGCGAGGCGCACGCCGCGGGCGCCCGACGCGAAGTCCCACCGGTACGGGCCGTCCTCCGCCACGTGCCGCAGGAACGCCTCCCACTGCACCTTGAACCCGTTGTCGAAGTCGTCGTTGTCGGGCACCTCGGACCACTGTTCGCGGAACGGCTCGGGGGTCGGCAGGTCGGGGTTCCAGACCGGCTTCGGCGTGGTCGCCCGGTGCTGCACGCGGCAGCGGCGCAGCCCCGCGACCGCGCTGCCCTCGGTGCCGTCGACCTGGAACTCGACGAGTTCGTCGCGGTTGACCCGCACGCACCACGACGAGTTGATCTGGGCGACGGCGCCGCCGGACAACTCGAAGACCGCGTACGCCGCGTCGTCGGCCGTCGCGGCGTACGCCTCCCCCCGTTCGTCGACGCGGGTGTCGATGTGCGTCGCGACCGTGCAGTACACCGAGCGGACCCCGCCGAAGAGCTCCTCCAGCAGGTAGTTCCAGTGCGGCAGCATGTCCATCGCGATACCGCCGCCGTCGGCCAGGCGGTAGTTCCACGACGGCCGCTGGGCGCTCTGCCACTCGCCCTCGAAGACCCAGTAGCCGAACTCGCCGCGCACCGAGAGGATGCGACCGAAGAATCCGCCGTCGATGAGCCGCTTCAGTTTGCGGATGCCCGGCAGGAACAGCTTGTCCTGCACCACCCCGGTGCGCAGCCCGCCGGCCGCCGCGAGGTCGGCCAGTTCGGTGGCCGCGGCCGCCGACTCGGCGAGCGGCTTCTCCGTGTAGATGTGCTTGCCGGCCTCGATCGCCTGCCGGATCGCCTTCTCCCGGGCCTGGGTGACCTGGGCGTCGAAGTAGACGGACACGTCGCTGCGGGCCAGGGCGGCGCCGAGGTCGGTGGTCCAGTCGGTGAGCTCGTGCCGGGCGGCAATGCCGGCCAGCTTCGCCTCGTCGCGCCCGACCAGCACGGGCTCGGGCCACAGCCGGCTGCCGTCGCGCAGCTGCAGGCCGCCCTCCGCGCGGATCGCCAGCAACGACCGGACGAGGTGCTGCCGGTACCCCATCCGCCCGGTGACGCCGTTGAGCACGATCCCGATCGGGCGACGCGTCATCGTGTCCATCTCTCCTTAGGAAAGCGCTTTCCTGAGAGGCTATCGGAACCGGCAATGGCAAACAAGGCCGGCGGTCTAGACTGCTCCAGCACCGGCGTGGGAGGGCAACGAACGTGGCGCGTCCAGACGAGGAAATACCGGTCAACGTGACGCTGGCCGACGTGGCGCGGCGTGCCCGCGTCTCCCCGGCCACCGCGTCGCGGGTCATCAACGGCAGCACCAAGCCGGTGGCCGACGGGCTGCGCGAGCGCGTGCTCAAGGCCGTTTCCGACCTGCGCTACGTGCCCAACGCCCACGCCCGGAACCTGGCCCGCGCCGAGCGCAACGCCGTCGGCGTCATCGTCCACGATGTGTCCGACCCGTACTTCGCCGAGATAACCCGTGGACTGCAACGGGTCGCGACCGGATACAACCAGTTGCTGGTGATCTGCAACAGCTACCGCGACCCGCTGCGCGAGCTCGAGTACGTCGCGCTGCTGCGCGCTCAGCAGGCCGGCGCGCTCGTGCTGGCCGGCTCGGGGTATCACGACGTCGAGTTCACCCGTCGCCTGAACGCGCAACTGCGCGCCTACGCCGAGACCGGCGGGCGCGTCGCGGTGATCGGCCGGCACGAGCTGGTGGGCGCGGCGGTGCTGCCGGAGAACGAACTCGGTGCGTACGCGATCGCCCGCCGCGTGTACGGGCTGGGCCACCGGCGGGTCGGCGTGGTGGCCGGGCCGCGCGAGCTGACCACCACCACCGACCGGCTCACCGGCGTGCGCCGGGCGGCCAGCGAGCACGGGTCGCCGCTACCCGGAAAGCGCGTCGCCTACGCCGACTTCACCCGCGACGGCGGCGCGGCGGCCGCCGCCGGCCTGCTCGACGCCGAGCCCGATCTCACCGCGATCATCGCGCTCAACGACTCGATGGCGGTGGGCGCGCTGGCGGTGCTGCGCGAGCGGGGCCTCGCCGTACCGGACCGCGTCTCGGTGGTCGGCTTCGACGACATGCCCATCGCCCGCGACGTCACGCCGGCGCTGACCACCGTGCACCTGCCGCTCGTGGAGATGGGCGAGCGGGCGATGTCGCTGGCGCTGGGCGGGGCCGAGATCGGCCACGTCGAGCGGGCCGAGGCCGACGTGGTCTGGCGCGACAGCTGCGGCCCCGCGCCCGCCTGAACCGGCGCGCCCGGCTCCGCCGCGCGTTTCGAGATCTTGGAGTCTCGTGGTCCACATAGGGGCCTCGGGGCTCCAAGATCTCCGCGAACCGGGAAAGGGGCTAGCCGCTCAACCGGCCGGCGCCGGCCGAGGCCGAGACGATGCCGGGCACGGCGGCCGTCGGATCCACGCGGGTACGCAGGGTCGGCACCCAGCCCGCGTCGGCGCCGATGTCCGGATCGTGGGTCGCGTTGTACTCGGCCAGCAGGCTCACGGGGACCGGCTTCTGGGTGCCGACGCGGGCCAGCGTGCCGATCTCGGTGAGCACGGTGCCGCCCCAGTCGAACACCACGGCGCCGAGCGGGATGTCGGCGCTGCGCAACAGGAAGTTGTTCTCCGCGTAGATGGCCGACTGAACGCCGACGCCCCACGAGTAGGAGTACGTGTCCTCGTCGGTGGCGTAGAAGTAGTTGTTGTACACGTCGACCTGGCCGAAGCGCACCCGCGGCGCCCGCTGCCCCACGTTGGCGAACCGGTTGTGGTGCAGGGTCACCCGCAGCTTGCCGACGTCGACCCCGGGCGTGTTGGTCGAGCCGATCAGCATCGTCTTGTCGTGCTCGAACAGGTTGTTGTAGGAGACGGTGACGTAGTCCGAGCCCCGGATGATGTCGAGCAGGCCGTCGTGCACCTGGTACGGCCGTCCGAAGTAGACGGGCTGTTCACTGTCCTGATTGGACCCGTCGGTGAACGTGTTGTGGTCGACCCACACGTTCGTGGCCCCGGTCAGCGTGACCGTGTCGTACAGGGAGTTCCAGTTGCCCGTCGCGCCGTCGGTGGGCGTCCAGGCGGGGAAGCAGTCGTACGCGTCCTCGAAGGTCACGTTGCGGACGATGACGTTGCTGACCCGGTCCAGCGTCACGTTCCCGCCGACGATCTTCCCGCCGCGCCCGACGCCGACGATGGTGGTGTTCGGCCCGACGTTGATCCGCACCCGGGCACCCTGGTTGCGCGCGGAACGCACGCGGGCCTCCTCCAGCGGGCCGGTCGGCGCGACCATGCCCCACGTGGCCGGGTCGTACGCCGCCAGGTAGGCGTCCAGGCCGTACCCGGGGTCGGCGTAGTCGGTGCAGGACAGGCGGTTGCCCGCGTCGTCGACGTTGGCGTCGATGCGGCCCGCGATCAGCACGATCTTCGCAGTGGCGTTCGCGCCGTTGGTGGCGTTGTCGCCGCCGAGTGCGGCGATCAGGCTCGCCCGATCGGTCGCGACGGCGACGTTCGGGTCGGCCGCCGCGACGCCGCCCGTGGTGCCGGTGCCGGCCGAGCCCCAGCCGTCGCCGGGTGCCAGCGTCTGGCGGGCGATCCGCAGCGCTGCGGCGAGGGCACCGGAGCTCACGCCCTCGGCGGCCAGGGCACCGGAGCTCACGCCCTCGGCGGCGAGGGCACCGGAGCTCACGCCCTCGGCGGTGGCCACGGAGGCGGGGACGGCGGCTGCGGCCAGTACCGTTGCCAGGCAGGCGGATACGACCGCCAAGGTGCGCATACGCATGGCGACTCCCTGAGGAAAGCGCATTCCTGAGTACCGTGGCACGGCTCGGCGGCGCAGTCAACGCGTTCGTTGTGCAGGTTTGTTGCAGGCTAGGAAAGCGCTTTCCTATTGGGTAAGGTCGCGTCGTGGAGATCGACGAGAAGCTCACCCCGGCCGACCTGCTGCCCGGGCTCGACCGGCTGTGGGCGGCGTCGGCGGGAAAGATCACCTCGATCGAGCGGACCTGCCCGCCCGAGGACGGCGCGCCCGTGTTCACCGTCGATGGCCGGTACACCGCCCGCGGCTGGACCGAGTGGACCGAGGGCTTCCGGTACGGCTCGGCGCTCCTGCAGTACGACGCCACGGGCGACGACGAATTCCTCCGCATCGGGCGCGACGCCACCCGGGGAAGAATGGCCAGCCACGTCAGCCACGTCGGCGTCCACGACCACGGTTTCACCAACGTCAGCACGTACGGCGCGCTGTGGCGGCTGATGAACGAGGGCCGCGTCGCGGAGGAGCCGGGCACCCGGTGGGCGTGCGAGCTCGCGCTCACGGTGAGCGGCGCCGTGCAGGCGGCCCGCTGGCGGCGCACCGCCGACGGCACCGGCTACATCTACTCGTTCAACGGCCCCCAGTCGCTGTTCGTGGACACGATCCGGTCCTGCCGGGCGCTCGCGCTGGCCCACCAGCTCGGCCACGTGCTGATGGGCGAGCAGGACGTGCCGATCTCCCTGTTCGACCGGCTGGTCGAGCACGCCCGCAACACCGCCCGGTGGAACGTGTTCCACGGCACCGGCCGGGACCGCTACGACGTGCGCGGGCGCACCGCGCACGAGTCCATCTTCAACGTGACCGACGGCGCGTACCGCTGCCCGTCGACGCAGCAGGGCTACTCGCCGTTCAGCACGTGGACCCGCGGGCTCTCCTGGGCGATGCTCGGCTTCGCCGAACTGCTGGAGTTCCTCGCCAGCCGCCCCGACGGGGACTTCGCGACGGTCGGCGGCCGGGCCGAGGTCACCGCCGCCCTGTGCGACGCCGCGACCGCCACCTGCGACTTCTACCTCGCGAACACGCCCACCGACGGGGTGCCGTACTGGGACACCGGTGCGCCCGGCCTGGCCCGCCTCGGCGACTACCTGCGCCACCCGGCCGACCCGTTCAACGACCACGAGCCGGTGGACTCGTCGGCCGCCGCGATCGCCGCGCAGGGCCTGCTGCGGCTTGGCACCTATCTGGACGACGCGAGGTACCGGCAGGCCGGCCTCACCGTCTGCGACACGCTCCTCGGCCCCACCTACCTGAGCACCGACGAGAACCATCAGGGCCTGCTGCTGCACGCCGTCTACCACCACCCGAACGGATGGGACCACGTGCCGAAAGGAAAGCGCATTCCGCACGGTGAAGCGTGCATGTGGGGCGACTACCACCTGCGCGAACTCGCGCTCCATGTCGGCCGGCTGGCACGCAACCAGCCGTACTACACGTTCTTCGGCGACGGCCGCGGGAGGTCGGAATGTCCAGCATGACGAGGCCGGTGGCGCTGGTGACCGGCGCCTCGCGCGGGATCGGCCGCGGCGTCGCACTCGCGCTCGGCGGCATCGGGCACGACGTCGCCGTCAACTACGTGCGCGACGAGGCGGCGGCGAAGGCGGTCTGCGAAGCCCTCGCGGAGAAAGGCGTTCGCGGGCACCCGGTGCGGGCCGACATCGCGGTGACGCGGGACCGGGCCCGCCTCGTCGACGAGGTGTACGCCGCGTTCGGCCGGCTGGACCTGCTCGTCAACAACGCCGGCGTGGGGCCGCGGGTACGGGCCGACATCCTGCAGGCCGGCGAGGAGTCCTTCGACCACGTCGTCGGCGTCAACCTGAAGGGCCCGTACTTCCTCACCCAGCTCGTCGCGAACCGGATGATCGCGCGGCTCGAAGGAGACGCCGACGCGGACGCCGACGCCCACGCGCCGGCTCCGAGGATCGTCATCGTCTCGTCGATCAGCGCCTACACCGCGAGCACCAACCGCGGCGACTACTGCGTCGCCAAGGCCGGCCTCGCGATGACCGCGACGCTGTACGCCGCGCGGCTGGCCGAATACGGCATCAACGTGTACGAGATCCGGCCCGGCATCGTCGACACCGACATGACCGGGCCGGTGCGCGAGCGCTACGACGACCTCATCCACAACCAGGGCATCACGCCGATCCGCCGCTGGGGCCTGCCCGAAGACGTCGGCCGCGCCGTCGTCGCCGTCGCGCAGGACCTGTTGCCGTTCAGCACCGGGCAGGTCATCGACGTCGACGGCGGCTTCCACCTGCGCCGGCTGTGAGCTACGCGGGCTGCAGGTGCGCCCAGGTGAACACCAGCGGCACGGTGCCGTCGCTGACGATGTGGTGGTCCTCCCCCGGGTCGATGACGATGACGTCGCCGGCCTCGAACCGGTCCGCCGCCGTACCGTCGATCTCGACGGTGCCGGAACCCTGGAAGATGCAGAACACCTCGTGCGTCGTGTGCACGTGCGCCCCGGGCTCGTCGTGGGTGCGGAAGCCCGGCTCCGGGTAGATGCGGAAGCCGCCGCGGTCGACCAGGCCGCCCGGCACGATCGCGCCGAGCACCGGGTCGGTTCCGCCGTGCCCGAGGTCGGCGAACGTCAGCTTGCGCATGTCTCCTCCTTCATGAGCGGGTAACGGTGCACGGCGTCGGCGCTCGCCCATGCCGCTCCGGTTGCGGCGAAAGGGATTCCGCCCGAGGCGGCGGAAGCGACCGCCGCCTCGACGCCGTCGACCGCCCAGCCGCCGTCGTGCGCGCGCAGGTGTCGAGGATCGATCCCGACGGGTGCGGCGGCGCCCAGCACAGCCTCGAGCACGGCGGTGAACCGGCGGGTGCGCGACAGCGGCGCGCGCAGCGGCACCGCCGGATCGTCTCCGCCAGCGCGGGAGGCTCGGTGCGCCAGCAGGTTCTCCAGCATGCCGACGCGGCCGGTGGCGGTCCACTGCCCGCCCGGCAGGCGGATCCGGTCGGTGGGGTACTCCAACACGGCTGCACCGTCCACACCGGACACCGTGATGTCGCCGGCCCGGAACCGGCGGGCGGCCAGCGTCACCGCCGCGGTGAGGACGCGCCCGCCGGCGTACTCGACGCGCAGGCACGAGGTGTCGTCGACCTCGATCGGCGCCGCCCGGTAGCGCTCCACCTCGACCGCCTCCGGCTCGCCCCAGCCGGCGCCCGCGGCGATCGCCAGCGCCTGCATGACGGCGTGCGCGAACGGGTTGAGCAGCGCCCCGTCGGCCACCGGGCGGCCCTGGAGAATGCGCTTTCCCGCCCACGGTGAGCGGGCCCAGTAGGCCGGCGGGCGCCACCACGTGCCGGCGACCCCGATCGAGTGCACCTCGCCCAGGTCGCCTGCGGCGACGGCGGCGAGGACCGCGTCCAGCCCGTACGACCCGAGCGCCTGGAAGTTCACCTGGACGGCCCGGCCGATGACGTCGGCGGCACCGGCCAGCACGGCATGCTCGGCGAGGCTCGCCACCGGAGGTTTCTCGAGCAGCACGTCGATCCCGGCGTCAAGCACGTCCAGCGCGATCGGCAGGTGCGTGTGCGGCGGCGTGCAGATCACGACGGCGTCCGGCCGCACGCGGCCGAGCAGGTCCTCGTGCCGGGCGAAAACTTCGACGCCATCGAGCGGCGCGTCGTCGACCGGCCTCGGCTCGACGACGTCGCTGACCGCGACGAGGCGCACCCCGCTCATCCGGTGGATGGTGCGCCGGTGCCACAGCGCGTGCCCGGCGGCCGCACCGATGAGCGCCACCGTGTGCTCGCGGCTCATCCCCCCACCTCCCGCAACGCCGCCGCGACGCCGCCGCGCTCCAGCACGGTCAGCCACTCCACGACAGTCGTGCGGACCTCGTCGTCGCCGGCCAGCGCGGGCGGGATCACCTCGGGAACCGCGAGCAGCGCACCGGCGACCCCCGACGGCGTGTCGTCCACAACGGACAGCGCCGCACGCAGCCGGCCGGCCAGCGGGTCGTCGAGCGGCAGCGCCGACCCGTCGTCGGCCTCACCGCGCACGAACCGCATCCAGGCCGCCAGCACCAACAGCGCCCACGCCGGCCGCCCGGCGGCCGCCCGCCGGTCGGCGATGGTGCCCAGCAGCCGCTGCGGCAGCTTCTGCGAGCCGTCCGTCGCGACCTGCAGGGTGGTGTAGCCGAGTTCCGGGTTGGCGAAACGCTCGCGCACCGTCCGGCCGTAGCCCTCGACGGTCTCGCCCGGCGGCGGCACGAGCGTCGGCGCGATGTCGTCGGCGATGAACCGGTCGAGGAAAGCGTCGATCCCGGGCAGGCGCAACGCCTCGTCGATGGTGCGCCGCCCGGCGAGCGCGCCGAGGTACGCGATCGCGCTGTGCACCCCGTTGAGCGTGCGCAGCTTGAGCCGCTCCCACGGCCGGGCGTCGGAGGTGAGCACCGCCCCGGCGAGGTCCCACGCCGGGCGGCCGCCCGGGAACTCGTCCTCGATCACCCACTGGCTGAACGGCTCCGCCATCACCGGTACGGCGTCGGCGACG
>Ga0111538_10001913_pt1 | contig 29186 bp, 31 predicted proteins | sample SoiMethybrSBSTD1_FD_79669 | JGI IMG/M metagenome (GOLD analysis project Ga0111538, IMG submission 79669) | Bulk soil microbial communities from a Populus tree surrounding site in Tennessee, USA - Soil MetaG P. TD hybrid SBSTD1 (version 2)... | ecosystem: Environmental > Terrestrial > Soil >... | reverse complement strand
TTCCACGCCGGCAGGCCGAGGCTCGCGTCCAGCTCGACCTCGCGCAGCACCGAGAACGGGATCGCGAAGACCACCGCGTCGTGCGTCGCGCTAACGGTTGACGAGCCTCGCTTGAGGGTCAGCTCAACCCGGCCAGCCGGCGTCCTGCGCGCCCGTAGCAGTGTCATCCCATATCGGATCTGCCCGCCAAGGCCCGCAGCCAGACCCGCGGGGATCTGCTGATTGCCGCCGATGACGTGGTAGCGCTCGTCGCTGAACACACCGAACGGTGTGAATCTCGAGCGCCGGTCGGCGTGGATGAAAAACAGGAAGTTCAGGCAGCTCTGCTGGTCGATCTCGAGGCCATACTCGATCGTGTACGCCACGTCGATGACAGCCTTGATCAGGCGTCCCGCGCCGCGCGTCTCGAGGTACTCGCTCAGATTCGTGCGATCCAGCACGGCGTCCGCGGGCGTGAAGCTGTCCGCGGTCGGACTGCCGACCGTGCGCAGGTCATCGCGCATCGCGTCGACCAGCGCGCGGAACTCGTCGACGACTTCGGACTCGGAATGATGCTGGCCGAAGAAGTAGTAGAACACGTCCTCATGGCCCTTCGTCACGTCTTCGAGGGCCAAGCCGAACTGGTGTGCATAGCCAATCATCGTCTTGTGCTCAGTGTCGATGAACTCGCCGCCTCGCTCGACCACCTGACCAGGAAAGTTGACCGGGCCCGGGAATGCGCCGCCCAGCGAGAAGCATCGGCCGCCTGCCCGATTGCTCGCCTCGTAGATCGTCGCGAGCAGCCCGTGCTGCCGGAGCTCGTCCCCGCACGCAAGTCCCGCAAGGCCTGCGCCGACGATCGCCACGTCGCCGCGCGGAGACGGCGGCGCCGCCAGCGCCCGGCCGAAGGGCCTGGCAACCACACCGATCGCTCCGAGAGTCGTTAGTCTTGCGGCTCTGGCCAGAAACTCCCGCCGACCCGTGCCATGCTCCACCGTCGCCGCTTCGGCCGCCGCAGCACGTTCGAGCCCCTCGCGCGTCGACAGGCCGTGCCGGTCGCAAAAGCGGGCGATGCGAATGAGCCGGGCCACGCTCTGAAACGCTGCAGATCGAGCCATCGCGTGCTTCCTCCCATCGGCGAGTCTCACGACTATCGCCAGCTAAGCCCTCGATGAAGCCGAGCGCTCCGGAGTTCCAGGCTACGCATCTCGATCCGAACGTCAGCGGTGAAGTGACGCCCGGGATCGCTCACGAGTCTGGCGTCGAGTGTTGTGCCGATGAACCCTCGCCTCTTCCACTATTCGAAGGGCCCCACTCGTTTGCCTAGCCCTTGTCCGACGAACGAGGTATCTGGAATGGCGCCTTACTCATCCCGCGTCCGCTCCAAGCGGTTGTTCGGCGGCACCGCGCGAAAACTTTGCACGACGAAGTGCTTGCCGCCCTCCGTTTGTACCGCCTGCATGTCGATTTGTCGGAAGCCATGCTCCTCTGCCAGCGCCCCCAGTCGATCAGGCGGGACCAAGCGCATGATCGAGGAAAGCGCGCTCAAGCTTCTGAACGGAGAAGGCGTAATCTCCGGCGTAACGGCGCTCGCCGATTGCAGGACCGTGATGAGCGTCCCACCAGGGCGCACCATCGAACGCATTCGCGGTAAGGCAGCGACAGTATTCAACTATTCGAGCACTAGACCCGCAAAAACCAAGTCGACTGGTGCAATATCAAGATCGTCCTTCTCCAACCACTAGGTCGAGCCCCGCGATGCGACCGCGCCATCGGGCGCGCACGTGCTCGACGTAGGCCGGGTGGATATCCACTGCCACGACGCGGCCGAGGTCCCTCCCTTCAAGCTGCTCGAGGCCATTGCCGCCGGCGCAACCGAGAAGGGCGATGGATCGCGGCGTGTAGGTATCGAGAGCGGACCCAAAAATGCTCGATAGGAGCTGTGCCTGCCGTACATGAGGCAGGGCCATGTGCGCCTCGTAGTCGCTCAGTGGAATCTGGAGCCAGGGATTCGTCATGTCGCCGAACTAGTAGTCTGCGGAACAATCTAATCCGGTAGCCATAGCGTCTCTTGCAGGCTAGCACCGGCGGCGGCGCCGGCGATAGCAGGGAAAGTCCTGACACTCCAGCAGTTCCGTGAGGTCGAAGCCCGGGATAGGCAGGCCTGGGATATCCACCGGACACTGCGAGGCTCGCTGGCTATCTGGACCGCGAGCCGTGAGAGCCGGGCGGCGGCGCTCGTACAGGCCGCCGCCCGGCTCGCGATCAATCCATGAACTTCGTGGGATCGACGTAGACGGCGGGCTTCATGATCGCGAACGGGTACTTTGGATCCATCGCCGTCTTACCATAGAGCTGGCCGCGGTTGGCCTGGTGGTCCTTCTCGCGGATGGTTTGCGGCCCGATCGGCGTCTCGACCGTAAGACCCAGCAGCGCCTTGGAGACTTTGTCGGAATCCGTGCTGTTGGCCTTCTTGATGGCCTCGACCAGGAATTGCATGCCGGTGTAGCCCTGGATGGCCCACGACGACGGGTATTCGTCCTTCAGGTACTTCGACAGCCGCGCCGTGTAGTCCTTGTGGGCCTGGGTCTCGCCCCAGTAGAAGGCGTCGTAGGCGTTGCCCCAGATGCCGACCGGGTAGTCGGCGCCCATCGACTTGGTCGTCTCCGCCGTGGCCGCCTCGCCGAGGCCGAGGAAGTTGTACTTCACGGCCTCGAACACGCCGAGCGCCTTGGCCTGCTTGGAGTAGGTGACGAAGAAGCCGCCCCAGATGGACGACACGATGGCCTCAGGCTTCTTGGCCATCTGGGCATTGATGAACGGGTTGTAGTCTTGCTCGCCGAGCTTGGGCCACTGCTGGTCCACGATCTGCACGCTCGGCTTGATCTTTTTCATGTGCTCGACGAAGGCCTTGGTGACGTCCTGGCCGTAGGCGTAGTCGAAGGCGATGGTGGCGACCTTCGTCACCGGCCACTTGGCCACGATCTCGGCGGCGCTGCGGCCCTCCATCGTGGTGTTGGCGGCGACGCGGAACACGTAGGGGTGCAGCTTGTCGGCGGCGGTGAGCTGGTCGGTCTTCGGGATCGGCGCGATGAAGACGATCTTGTTCTCCTTGGCCACCACCGAGACGGCCGGGCCCTCGGCGGAGGTCAGGGTGCCGACCAGAAAGTCGACGTTGTCCTTCAGGATGAGCTCGCGCGCCTGCCGCACCGCTTCATTGGCGTCGGCCTTGGAGTCGCGCACGATGAGCTCGATCTTGCGCCCGAGCACGCCGCCCTTGGCGTTGATCTCCTCGACGTACATCATGGCGCCCTTGGAGGCGGGATCGCCGAACAGCGCAGGCGGACCGGACAGCGGGATCGGCATGCCGACCTTGATGGGCTTCTGGGCGTGGGCCGCCACGGGCACGGCCAGGATTGCGACGAGCAACAGGATCAGCCAGGTACGACGGTGCATGAGTGTTCTCCTTGATGGTCAGAACGCTGGAAGTCCGGGAATGGTTCGGCGGACCCGGTACAGGGACGTCGAGGCCGTGATGTAGAGCGACCGGAAGTCGTCGTCGCCCCATGCGAAGTTGGCGGTGCGCTCGGGTACCTCCAGCACCTCGAGCAGGTGGGCGTCGGGATCGAACACGTGGATGCCGCCCGGCCCGCAGCAGTACACGTTGCCGGCGGAATCGAGCTTCATGCCGTCCGGCGCGCCGGGCTTGTCGCCCTTGGTCTCCGCCCACAGCCGCCCGTTGCTCAGGCCGCCGTCGCGCGCGACGTCGAACACCCGGATGTGCTGGCGGGCCGTGTCGTTGATGAACAGCCTCGATTCGTCGAGCGAGAAGCAGAGCCCGTTGGGGCGGTCGAAGTCGTCCACCAGCAGCGTGGGCGACTTGGGATCGGCGCCCGCGCGATAGACGCCCTGGAAGCCGAGCTCCTGGGCGCGCTCGACTCCGTAGAACCTGGCGCGACCGTAGGGCGGGTCGCTGAAGTAGATCGCCCCGTCGCGCTTGCACACGATGTCGTTGGGGCTGTTGAGCTGCTTGCCCTGATAGTGCGTGGCCACGGGCACGATGCGCCCGTCGGGCTCGGTGCGGCTCACCTGGCTGGAGGCGTGCTCGCACGCCAGCAGGCGGCCCTGCCGGTCCCACGTGAGCCCATTGGACATGTTGCAGGGCTTCCGGAACGTCGTGACGCCGTCCTTCGCCGACCAGCGCCGCAGGTGATCGCCCGGCATGTCGCTGAAGAGCAGGAACTTCCCCGTCGGGTGCCACAGCGGCCCCTCGGTGAAGAGGAAGCCCGTGCCGAGCTTCTCGAACGTGGGGCTCACTTCTTGCCGGGATTGCCGGCCACGTACCAGTCGGGCGGCGTCACCTCGTTGAAGACCACCCACACCGCCTCGCGCGGCAGCTTGCACACGTCGGTGATCGTGTCGGTCACCCGGCGGGCGATCTCGTCCTTGCGGTCCTTGCCGTGACCTTCGTAGATCGTGATGTTGACGAATGGCATCGTTGTCCTCCGTCGGTAGTCCGGGGGATTCTAGCAGAAGCCCGCGCGCGTCAGGCCAGACCCATCTGCCCCTGGATGGCCCGGGCCAGGGGACTGAACGGTGATTCCAGCTCCGCCACGATCGAGAAGTGGTTGTGCCCGGTCAGATCCAGCGTCTCCACCGGCACGCCCTTGGCGCGCCACGCTGTGGCCAGCTCGCCGGTCTGGCGGTGGTACTCGGGGCCCTCGTCGCCGCCGTCGGTGAGGATGAGCGGCGTGGCCCGGGTGGGCGCCAGCAGCACGGGGCTGTTACGGCGCGCGCTCTCGGGCGTGAGCGCCAGCACGTCGTTGAGGTAGCAGAGGCGGATCGGCTCGAGATCGTAGAGACCGCTCATGCCACAGGCGCCCTTGATCACGTCGGCGGGCGCGCCGAAGGTGCTCCAGTCGGTGGCGAGCAGCATCCCCACCAGGTGGCCACCGGCCGAGTGCCCCGTCACGAAGATCCGATCGGGATCGCCGCCGAGATCGCGTGCGTTCTTGTGAACCCACGCCACGCTGGCCCGCACCTGGCGCACGAGCGCGTCCATGTCGACGGCCGGGATCAGCGCGTAGTTGACGACCACGGTCAGCGCGCCGGCCGGACGGAACGCGCGGGCCACGAAGCTGAAGTCCGCCTTGTCGAGGCGGTGCCAGTAGCCCCCGTGCACGAAGATCTGGATGGGCGCCGGGCCCGAGCGCGACGCGGCGAAGACGTCCAGGCGCTCGTCGTGGTGCGCGCCGTACGGCACGTCGAACCTCATCGGCAGCTCGGCCCGCGTCCGCGCGCTCTCGGCGCCCATGCGAGCGATCCAGTCGAGCGCGTCCTTCACCTTGAGCCGGTTGTTGTACTCGGCGTCGAGCGCCTTTCGGTCGTAGTTACGGAAGATCGCCGTCGTCATCCGAGCTGCCTCCTGAGGAAATCCGCCTTGTCCATGCGCCGCCGCACCGTGTCCACGTGGCGCCGATACGCCGGGCTGGTGGCCCCGGGGTGCCAGGTGGTGGGGCTCGGCAGCCCGGCCGCCAGCCCGGCCGCCTGCTCCTCGTCGAGATCGACGGCGGGCCGGCCGAAGTAGTGCCGGGCGGCCGCCTCGGCGCCCCACACGCCCGGGCCGAATTCTACGACGTTCAGGTACAGCTCGAGGATGCGGAGCTTGCCGAGCCTCCGCTCGAGCTGCCAGGTGAGGATGGCCTCCTTCACCTTGCGCAGCGGGTTGCGCGACGGCGACAGCCACAGATTCTTGGCCAGCTGCTGCGTGACGGTGGAGGCGCCCCGCGGCGCCACGCCCTCGTCGATCGTCTTGCCGATCGCCTGGCGGATCTCGCCGAGGTCGAAGCCCGCGTGCGAGAAGAAGTTGATGTCCTCGGCCACCAGCACCGCGCGCTTGAGGTGCGGCGAGATCCTCGCATAGGGCACCCACACGCGATCCACGCGATCGCTTCGTCCGGCCGCGCGCTGAGCCTCGCGCCAGCGTTCGATGAACGCGGTGGTGGTGGGCGGCCGGCTCGCCAGCGCGGCCACGTCGGGCCAGGTCCACGCCTGCCAGGCGATCCACGCCGCCCCGGCGAGCAGGAGGACCACCAGCAGCCGCCCCGCCACGCGCAGCACCCGCCGGCCGAACGATGGCCTCCGAGAACGCGCCAAGGGTCGCCGTTAGGCGCTGAGGGGACGCCAGGGCGGCGCTGCGAGGCGCCGCTTGCCGTCGCGCGCGAGGCGGATCCCGGCCTCGTCGAGGCCCACGCGATCCCAGAGCTTGCAGGTGACCTGCTTGTGGTGCTGGTCGAGCCCCTCGCAGTAGTTGGTGAACTCGCAGCGGCGCACGAGGTGGCCGTGCCCCAGCCGGATCTTGCGGAACCAGTCGGGATCGGCCAGCGTCTGGCGGGCGGCGGCGACGAAGTCGGCCTCACCCTCGGCCAGGATCGCCTCGGCCTGCTCGAACGTGCCGATCCCTCCGCTCGTCACCACCGGCGTGGTGTGACCGGCGGCGCGGACGGCGCCGCGAATCGCCGCGGCCAGCGGCACATTGCGGCCGAACGGGCCGCGCGCGTCGGAGATCACCGTGGGCATGCACTCGTAGCCGGACCGTCCGGTGTAGGGATAGACCGCCTCGCCGACCTTGGGCTGACGCGCATCCTCGAAGCGGCCGCCCTTGGACACGGACAGGTAGTCGGCGCCGGCCACTGCGAACCGCTCGCCGAACCACACCGCGTCCTCGAGCGGGCTGCCGCCCTCCACCACGTCGTCGCCGAGAAAGCGGATGCCGATGACGTAGTCCGCGCCCACGCGCTGCCGCACTGCCCCCAGGACTTCGAGCGGCAGACGAACGCGGTGCTCGCGCGCACCGCCGTAGCCGTCGTCGCGCGTGTTCAGGCGGGAGAGGAACGAGGACATGGTGTAGGCGTGGGCGTAGTGCAGCTCGATGCCGTCGAAGCCGGCCTCGCGGGCGCGGCGCCCCGCGTCGGCGAAGAGCCCGGGCAGCGTGAGCGGCAGATCGCGGATCCACGGCAGGTGGACGTCCACCACGCGCTCGCGGTAGCCGAAGTCGAGCGCCTCCAGCTGGCTGGACGTTAGCACCGCCTCCACGAACGCGCGGTCGTCCGCGAGCGAGTCGAGCAGATGCTGACGGATCACGTCCTCGGGCGCGTCCAGCCAGCCCGCGTCCACGGCCGCGTCAGCCATCCGTCCGCGTAGCGCGGGGTCGACCTCCAGGAAGCGCCCGAAGAACTTCGCGGGCTCGGGGCGACGTCTCACGGCGAGGAAGTCGATGGCCTGGATGAACAACCGCGTCCGTCCGCGGCTATGCTCACGCACCGTCTCGACCAGCCGTCGCAGACCGGGCAGGAAGCGATCGTCGCCGATGCGCAGCAGGGGGCCGCTGGCCACGTCGCGGATGCCGGTGGCCTCGACCACCAGCACCCCGGGCTGGCCGTCGGCGAAGCGCGCATACCACTCGAGGACTTCCGGCGTCACGACGCCGTCCTCGGTGGCGCGCCACGGGACCATCGCCGGGACCCAGGTGCGCTCGGCGACCGTCAGGGGGCCGATGCGCGCCGGCGAGAACCAGCGCGAGCGCGCCGCCTCCTCCGCCGTCGGCCAGCGCGTCGCCGGCGGGCGGTGGCGGATCGTGAAGCGGACGCCTGCGCTCATGCCAACGCGGCGACTCCCTCGATCTCGATCACGCACCCGTCGGCGGCATCGAAGAGGTCGCGGGCCCCGACGAGCGTCATGGCGGGAAAGTGCCGGCCGAAGTACTCGCGATAGACGGCGCCGATCTCGCGCAGGTGCGCCTTGTAGTCGGCGACGTCGAGCACGTAGATCGTCAGCTTGACGAGATCCCCCATCTCGCCGCCGGCGGCGCTCAGGACGGTCTGGATGTTGCGGCACACCTGGCGGAACTGGGCGACGATGTCGCCGGCGCCGACCACCGCGTTCTTCTCGTCGCGCGCGACCTGTCCGGCGACGAAGACCAGCCGCCCGTGCTTGACCTCGTAGCCGTAGGAGAAGCCTGCCGGCTTGGGGAGCGTGCGGGGCAGCACCGCCGAGATGTGGTCCTTCATGGCTCTCTCCTCACGGGTGACGTGCCGTCGAGGACGACGGTCTCGCCGTTGAGCGCTTCGTCGCGGATCACGCGCACCACCGCGGCGGCCACCTCGTCGGGCTCGACGAGGCGCCCGCCCGGATTCAGCCGGGCCATCGCGGCCACCGCGTCGTCGAACGAGCGGCCGCTGCGCGCCGCGACGTTGCGCGCGCCGTTCCACACGATGTCGGTCGCCGCGAAGCCGGGACAGATGGCGTTGACGGTGACGCCCTTGCCGGCGACCTCCGCCGCCAGCGCGCGCGTGAGACCGACCAGCGCGTGCTTGGAGGCCGTGTAGGCGGCGACGTACGGCGCACCGTAGAGTCCGGCCAGCGAGGCGATGTTGACCACCCGTCCCCAGCCGCGCTCGAGCATGCCGGCCAGCACCGCGTAGGTCACGAGGTAGGGCCCGGTGGCGTTCACGTGCAGGTGGCGCTCCCACTGATCGAGCGAGGTCCGCGCGAACGGTGCGGATTCGGCGATGCCCGCGTTGTTCACCAGGACGTCCACGGGGCCCAGCTCCGAGACGACCGTGGCCACGGCGGCGGTGACCGATCCTGGATCCGTCACGTCGAGCGGCACGGCCAGAACGGCCCGGCCGCGGGCGCGCAGCTCGGCGGCGGTCGCGTCCAGCTGATCCCGGCTTCGAGCCGCGACCGCCACCGCCAGCCCCTCGACGCCGAGCGCCAGTGCGATCGCCCGACCGAGACCGCGACCGCCGCCGGTCACGAGCGCTACTCGCGTCGCCACGTCATCACGGTAACACGCAGACCCCACGGGTCAGGTGGTCCCGCTTCGACGATCCGGGCCGGGCGGCGGCCCCGGTCGTCTCAGGGAGTCTCGGCGCAGAACAGGAAGACCATCGGCCGGGTGTCGCCCTCGTTGGGGTTGCTCAGACACCGCACCCGCGGCGACTGACTGCCGCGGGACGGAGGCGACGAGGACGACGAGGGGACAGAGCAGCCGGCGAGGGCCGCGAGCAGCACGAGGACGAGGATTCGTTGGAACCAGATCATCGCGGCATTTTATCGTCCGAGCGGACCGGCCGAAAGGTGTATATAGCGACGCGATGCCGCGCGCATGTGTGTGGACCTCGGCCAGCCAGGCCGTCGGGCGATTGCGCCCGGGTATGAAGGTGCTGCTGCCTCCGGGCTGCGGCGAGCCGCAGGCCCTCGTCGCCGAAGTGTGCCGGCAAGCCGAGCAGCTCCGTGATCTCACGCTGATGGGCGGAATCCACCTCGGCGACTATCCGTGGGCGCGCCCCGAGCACGCGGCGCTGCGCTGCGCCATGTGGCACATGTCGCCGCGCTTGGAAGACGCGCGCCGGCGCGGACGCGTCGAGTTCCTGCCGCTGCGCTACTTCGACGCCGTGGCGGCGTTCTCCGCCGGCGGCGCCTGGGCGCCGGACTGCGTGCTGATCCAGACCGCGCCGCCCGACGCCCGCGGCTATCTGAGCCTCGGGGTCTCGGTGAGCCTCTCGCTGCCGGCGGCGCGCGAGGCCCCGCTCGTCATCGCCCAGGTCAATCCGCGGATGCCGCGCACGCGCGGCAACGCGTGGCTGCACCAGAGCCAGATCGACGTGTGCGTCGAGGTCGACGAGCCGCTGATCGAGTATCCGCCGCCGGTCGTCGGCGACGTCGAGCGCGCCATCGGCCGTCACGTGGCCGCGCTGGTCCCCGACGGCGCCACCGTCCAGGTCGGGGTGGGCGCGATTCCCCAGGCGGTGCTGGAGGCGCTCGGTGATCACCGCGATCTGGCGCTGCACTCGCTGCTGGTGGACGGCGGCATCGCGCTGATCGAGCGCGGCGTCGTCACCGGAGCCCGCAAGCGAATCCGCCGCGGCCGCATGGACATCGCGGAAGTCATGGGCACGCGCCGGCTCTTCGACTTCGTCCACGACAACCCCGCGGTCAACATGGAGACCTCGGCCTTCACCCACGACCCCGCGGTGATCAGCGGCCTGGACCGCTTCGTCTCGATCAACTCGGCGCTGGAGATCGACCTCGGCGGGCAGGTCACGGCGGAGAGCCTGGGTGCCCGGCAGGTGGCCGGCATCGGCGGACAGTTCGACTTCGTGCTGGGCGCCTCGCGTGCGGCCGGCGGCGTGTCGATCATCGCGCTGCCGTCCACGGGCCGCGACGGGGCGGTGTCGCGGATCGTGCCGCAGCTGGCGGCGGGGGCGGCGGTGACCACGCCGCGGTTTCTCGCCGACTACGTGGTGACCGAGCAGGGCGCGGCGCGACTCAGGGGCTTGTCGGATCGGGCTCGGGCCACGGCGTTGGCCGCCGTGGCCCACCCGCGCTATCAGGGGGAGCTGGAGCGTGCGCTCAGGACTTCTTCTTAGCCGCGTCGATCTGCTCGAAGATCTCCTCGTCGGTCGGGAAGCGGTACGTCTCCTTGTTGCTGTAGACCGTGGCGTCCCCGATGTACACCTCGAAGATGCCACCCACGCCCTCCTTCAGACGGGCGTTGATGCCGTACTTGCTCTTGATGGCGGCCTGCAAACTGGAGGCCTGGGGCAGATAGTTTCACTCTCCACAGTACAGGATTTCGATGTCCATAGCTCCTCCTTCCCCCTGGGATGGAACGTGACAATATTGTATACGACGCGTCGGATGCTCATGGGGATTCCATGCTGACCCTGATCGACACCGACCCCGGGATCGACGACGCGCTGGCCCTGCTCTATGCCTGGGGCTCGCCCGACCTTCGTCTGGCCGGGATCACCACGGTGGCCGGCAACGTTCACGTCGGGGACGCCACCGTGAACCTGTTCCGGCTACTGGCCCTGCGGCCGCCGACACCGATGCCCGTCGTCGCCCAGGGCGCCGCCCAGCCGCTCCGTCGCCCGCTGGTCACCGCCAAGGGCTATCACGGTGCCGACGGTCTGGGTGAGGTCCAGGGCTGGCCGGCCGTGCAGCCGACGCTGTCGAGCCTCGACGCGGCCGACTTCATGCTGGACGCGGTGCGCCGGGCGGGCGAGCCGCTGACGCTGGTGGCGCTCGGCCCACTCACCAACGTGGCGCTGGCCCTCGAGCGTGCCCCCCGAGGCCTGGCCGCGCTCGCCCGCGTGGTCGTGATGGGGGGCGCGGTCGACGTGCCGGGCAACGTGACGCCGACGGCGGAGTTCAACATCCACGTCGATCCCGAGGCCGCTGCCGCCGTGCTCGCCGCCGGGCTGTCGCTGGATCTCGTGCCGCTCGACGCCACCCACCAGGCCGTGCTGCCGCGCGCCGATCTCGACGCGGCCCTGCGGCTTCGCCCCGGGCCGGTGGCGCAACGCATCGCGGCCGTCACCGACTACGCGCTGCGCGTCGACCACAAGCGCGGCAGCGCCGGCATGTCCCTGCACGATCCGCTCGCGGTGGCCGCGGCGCTCGATCCATCGCTGATCACGTGGGAGGCCGTGCGCCTGACGGTCGAGCCGGACGGTCAAACCCGGCGGGTGGCCGGCGCCCCGAACTGCCGCTTCGCGCGGGGCGTCGACGTCCCGCGCTTTCTGCGCGTGTTCCTGGAGCGCCTGTGCCCCGCGTCCTAGTCATCGGCTCGGCCAACGTCGATTTCACGGTCGCGCTGTCGCGCTTGCCGCGCCCGGGTGAGACGGTCAGCGAAGGGACGTTGCTGGTGGCACGCGGCGGCAAGGGCGCCAACCAGGCGGTGGCGGCGCGCCGGCTGGGTGCCGAGGTGCGTCTCATCGGCTGCGTCGGCGACGACGCGTCGGGCCGCGAGGTGCGCCAGGCACTGTCCGACGAGGGCATCGGGGTTGACGCGCTCACCACCGCGACCGGGCCGGCGACGGGCACGGCGCTGATCGTGGTCGACCGGGACGGCCGCAACCAGATCGCGGTGGCACCCGGCGCCAACCGGGCGCTCACGATCGCCGACGTCGAGCGCCGTGAAGCTGACTTCGCGTGGGCCGGGGTCGTCGTGTGCTCGCTCGAGGTGCCGCTCGCGGTGATCCGCCGCGCGCTCGAGATCGCGCGCGGTCACCGGGTCACGACGCTCGTGAACCCGGCGCCGTTTCCCGACGGCGGGATCGACTTCCTGGCCCTGGCGGACTACGTGACCCCGAACGAGAGTGAGGCCGCGCGGCTGGCGGGAGCGGAGGTCGCCGACCTCGACTCTGCCCGCAAGACCGCGGCCGTCGTTCGCGCGGCGGGCGCCGGCACCGCCGTGCTCACGCTCGGCGCCGGCGGCGCGCTGGCGGATGGTCCGGGTGGCGTCGTCCACGTGCCGGCGTTCTCGGTCACGGCGGTGGATACGACGGGTGCCGGTGACGCGTTCAACGGCGCGCTGGCGGTGGCGCTCGGTGATGCCCGTCCGCTCGCCGAGGCGCTGCGCTTCGGCAACGCCGCCGCCGCCCTGGCCTGCACGCGTCGCGGCGCCCAGCCGGCGATGCCCATGCGCGATCAGGTCGAGCGGCTGCTCCGCGGCTGATCAGGGGGCGCGGAGCTGGCGCCTGCGCAGCGCGTCCACGCGGGCCAGCGCCGCATCGATCTGCGTCACCGTCAGTCGTCCCTCCTCGAGCGCGCGGGCCAGCGCGTCCAGCGCCACCGCGGCGCCCGAGCGGCCCTCGGGCAGGCGATCGTCCGCGATCAGCAGGAGATCGACACCGGCGTCCAGGGCCAGGACGCTGGCCTCGCCGAGTCCGTAGTGCTGCTCGATGGCGCCCATCCGGAGATCGTCGCTGACGACGAGGCCACGCCAGCCGAGCTCGTCGCGCAGCAGGCCGGTGATCGTCGCCCGCGAGAGCGTGGCCGGATAGCGCGGGTCCCGCGTGCGGTTGAAGACGTGGGCGGTCATCACCGCGTCCACCCGGCGCTCGGCGAGCAGCGTGCGATACGGCTGCAGTTCGATGGCCGGGTTGGTAGTGTCGGTCACGTCCACGAAGCCCAGGTGCGAGTCGGTCACGCTGGAGCCGTGACCGGGGAAGTGCTTCAGCGCGGTGAGGACGCCTTCGGCGTGCATGCCCTCGATGTACGCTCGCGCGTGCGCGGTGACGCGCGCCGCGTCGGCGCCGAAGCTCCGCCCGTTGCCGACGATCACCGGGTTGTCGGGATTGATCCCGACGTCCACCACCGGGGCCAGATCCCAGTCGATGCCGGCCGTGGCCAGCATGAACGCGATCCGCCGCGCCTCGATCTCGGTGACCGCCACGTTGTTGGCGTCGCCCAGCTCCTGATGCGACACGGTGCTCGGGTAGCCGGCCGTCGGGGAGAGGCGCATGACCCGTCCGCCCTCGGCATCGACCGCGATCAGCACCGGGCGTCCGGCGCACGCCCGGGCCCGGGTGGCGATCCAGTGCGTGAGCTGTGCGACCTGGTCCGGATTGACCACGTTGCGCCCGAACAGCAGCACGCCGCCGACGCGCGCATCGCACAGCAGCCGATCGAGGTCCGCGTTGCCCTCGCCGGTCGTCCCGGCGAATCCGACGAGCAGCAGATCGCCCAAACGCGGGACGAGCGCGGCCACCCGGGCGGGATCAGGCGGGGTGACCGTGCGGCACCCCACGAACGCCACGGCGATCGCGACGCCGACCAGCAGCGCGCGAGCGGCCGGCCAGCTAGGCGCTCGCAGCAGGGACGGGTACTCCGCCGGCGTCGCCCGGCGCGCGCCGCGAGGTCCGAGCCCCGGACACTAGCCGCTCCGGGTGGCGGCGACGAGGCGGCGGACGCGGGCGGGGTCGACGGGGGCGTCGACGTCGCCGTCGTGCTTGAGCGACGTGCCGACGATGGCGCCATCGGCGATCGACAGCAGCTCGGCGATGCTCTCCGGCGTGGCCCCGCTGCCCACCAGCAGCCGGACGCGCGGCGCCGCACCGCGCACTCGCTTGAGATCGTCGAGCGGCGTGGGCGCGCCCGTCACGCGGCCGGAGACAACCAGGCCGTCGGCCAGGCCGCGGTGCACGAGATCACGTGCCTGGAGCTCGAAGTCGAGCGGCGCCAGCGGGGTGGAGTGCTTGCCGCCGACGTCGGCGTAGATCTCGACGGGGGCGCTCAGGAGCCGGCGGTCGCGCAGCGTATGGTACGCGTCGGACTGCACGAGCCCCTGATCGGCCACCACCGCTCCGGCGTGAACGTTGACGCGGATGAAGCGCGCGCCGACGGCGCACGCCACCGCCAGCGCCGCGCGCGCGTCGCTCTTGAGGACGTTGATGCCGAGCGGAGTCGTCGGGCAGGCACGCCGAATCTCGTGCGCCACCACGGTGAGGGCGGCCACCGTCGCTGGCTCCACGCGCGTAGGCGTGAACGGAGCGTCGCCCCAGTTCTCGACGAGCACCGCGTCCATGCCGGAGTCCACGAGGGCGCGCGCATCGGCGAGCGCGGCGGCGATGACGCGCTCCATGGAGCCGGCCCAGCGCGGGCTGCCCGGCAGCGGCGGGACGTGGACCATGCCGATCAGACGCATCGACGAAAAGTCTAGCACGCGACAACGGTTGGACAGCCCGCTCGAGACGCGGCTATAGTGCGCGGCATGACCTCTCGCGTGTTCTTCGGCTGGTATGTCGCGCTGGCGTTCTCGGTCATGGCGTTCGTCTCGACGGGCATCCGATTCGCCATCGGTCCCTTCCTCAAGCCGATGGTCGCCGATCTCGATCTCGATCGCGGCACGTTCTCGCTCGTCATCGCCGTCGGGTTGCTCGTGTACGGCGCGTTCCAGCCGTTCGTCGGCCGGCTGATCGACCGGCTCGGCGCCCGCACGCTGGTGGTCGCCGGCGCGCTCCTGATGGGCGCGTCCCTGGTGGCCACGGGCTACGTGACCCGTCTCTGGCACCTCTACCTCTGGTTCGGCGTCGTCTCCTCGATCGGGCTGGCCGCCACCGGGCCGGTGGTCGGTTCGGCCGTGCTCTCGGCGTGGTTCGCGCGGCGGCGGACGACGGCGCTCTCGGTGCTCGGCTCGGCCTCGATGGCGGGCATGACCTTGCTGGTCCCGGCCACGATGTGGTGCGTCCTCACCTTCGGCTGGCGGACCACCTACGTGCTGTTCGGCGTGGCCTCGGTGCTGCTGATCGTCCCGCTGGGCCTCTTCTTCGTGCGCGACACGCCCGAGGCCCTGGGTCTGACGCCCGACGGGCTGCCGGCCGCACCCACCGCGGGTGCGGCGCCCCCGGAGCGGACCGATCTGGCCGATGCCTCCCGCTCCTTGCCGTTCTGGCAGCTGTCCCTCGGCCTGTTCACGTGTGGGTTCTCGATGAGCCTGCTGTCGGCGCACGGCGTGCCGATGCTGACCGACCATGGCTACCATCCGATGCTCGCCTCGTGGACGCTCGGCGTGCTCGGAGGCTCGTCGGCGGCGTTCGGCATCGTGCTCGGCGCGCTGTCCGATCGCTTCGGCCGGCGCCCCATGCTGGCCTGGCTCTACGCCAGCCGCGCGTTGATCTTCCTCGGCCTCTTCCTCATTCGCGATCAGCCGGTGGTGATCTTTGTGGTGGCGGTCCTCGGAGGCGTGAGCATGGCCGGGACGGTGGCGATGAGCTCAGCGCTCACCGCCGAGATCTTCGGGCGCCTGTCGGTGGGCTCCGTCTTCGGCACGATGTTCCTCGTCCACCAGGTCGGCGGCGGTATCGGCTCGTGGGTGTCGGGGGCGCTCTACGAGTCGACCGGCGGCTACGGCGCGGCCTTTGTCGTCAACAGCGCGCTGCTGGTGCTCGCCGCGCTTCTCAGCATCACCATCAACGAGCGACGACTCGTGCCGCAGCTGGCCCCCGTGGCCGGGGGCCGGTGATGGCGACGCCGGCCCGCAGCGCCCTGGTCGTGATCGATGCGCAGCAGGAATACTTCGCGCCGCTGGGCAAGGTCATCCTCCCCGAGGGGCCGGCCGCGGTGCAGCGGATCGCGCGCGCGCTGGCATGGGCGCGCGGCGCCGGTGTCCCGATCGTGCACATCGTCCACGAGAGTCGTCGACCCGATCCCAAGACCTTCGCGCCCGGCAGCCCGACGCTGGCGATTCACCCCGCGGCCGCGCCGGCGAGCGGGGAGCCGGTGATGACCAAGCATCTGCCCGGCTCGTTCACCGGCACCGCGCTCGAAGCGTTCCTGAGAGAGCGCGGGATCGAGCGGCTGCTCGTCAGCGGCTTCATGACCCAGATGTGCGTGGACACCACGGCGAGGCAGGCGGCCCATCTCGGCTTCGCGGTGACCGTGCTGTCGGACGCGTGCGCGGCCATGGCGGTGAAGGGGCCGGACGGCGCCGTGATCGCGGCTGACCAGGTGCACCGCACGCACCTCGGCAGCCTGCAAGGCTTCCTGGCCGACATCAAGCCGGTCGCCGATCTCTAGGAGGAGTCCCGTGGGCTATCAGACGCTGCAGGTCGAACGCCGTGGATCGGTCGCCACCCTCACCATGAATCGTCCCGAGGCGCGCAATGCCGTCGATCTGGAGATGCGTCAGGAGCTGGTGGCCGCGCTCGACGAGATCGAGGCGGACGAGGCGGCGCGCGTCCTGATCCTGACCGGCCGCGGTGGTCACTTCTGCGCGGGGGGCGACGTCAAGAGCATGAAGGCGAAGCGCTTGACCGCCGCCGAAGGGCGGGCCCGCGTCGAGATGTTGAACCGGATGGTGCTGCGTCTGGTGGACTTTCCGCGGCCGACCATCGCGATGGTCGAGGGCTACGCCGTCGGCGCCGGCACGAACCTGGCGCTCTGCTGCGATCTGATCGTCGCCTCGGAGGGCGCGAAATTCGGCGAGCTGTTCTGGAAGATCGGCCTGGCCCCCGACGGCGGCGGCACCTGGCTGCTCTCGCGGCTGATCGGGCTGGCCCGGGCCAAGGAGCTGATCTTCACTGCGGACATCATCGACGCCGCGGACGCCGCCCGGATCGGCCTCGTCAATCGCGTGGTGCCGGCGGCGGAGCTCGAGAAGGTCACCTGGGCGCTCGCCGAGAAGATTGCGACGGGGCCGCCCGGCGTGCTTCGCCTCGCCAAGAACATGGTCAACCGGGCGGCGGTGTCCGACCTCGCCTCCGCGCTGGATCTGGAGGCCTACTCGCAGGGCATCGCGCTCGCGGGCGACGATCACCAGGAAGGGCTGGCGGCGTTCTTCGAGAAGCGCACGCCCAAGTTCACCGGGCGGTAGCGGGCCGGACCGGACGCGAGCTAGTTCGTCGGCGCGGGCGTCGCGGGCGGCGGCGTCGTGGGCGGCTGACCTTGCTCCGGCGCGGGCGCCGGAGGCGGCACCAGGCGCGGACGCGCCGATCGCGGCACGGGACGCGTCGGCTGTACCTGCGTGCCGGGGGGAGGGTCGGCCCCCGGCGCAGCGGTAGCCGCCGGATCGGGCGGTGTCACCGATGAGCGTGGCCCCGGTGGCGTAGGCGCGGGCAAGGCCGGCGGCGGCGGTGCTGGTACCGCCTGAGGCGCCGGCGGTGGCGGCGCCGACTGGGGGACCGGTGCTGGCACCGCCGGTGGCGTCGGTGCCGGTGTCACGGGCGGTGGTCCCGGCGACACCCCGAGCGGCACGTTGATCGTCGGGGGTTCGGCCGGTGCGCCCGGCACCGGCGCGGGCACCGGCGTCGGCATCGGCAAGATCGTCGAGGGCAGGCCGGAGCGCGGCCGGAGCGGCGCCGAGTTGATCGCGTTGTTGAGCTCCTGCGTCGCGTTCCGCATCTCGTTCGTGATGCGCGCGGCATCGAGGGCCGTGCCGACGACCTTCGGCGTGATCAACATCAACAGCTCCGTCCGCTCGACCGCCCGCTCCTTGAAGCCGAACATGAAGCCGATGAGCGGGATGTTCTTGAAGAACGGGATGCCGCGGTCGTTGAGGGTGACCTTGTCCTGGATGAGCCCGCCGAGCACCAGCGTCTGATTGTTCAGCAGCACCACCGAGGTCTCGGCCTCGCGCTTGCTGAAGGACGGCGAGCCGGTCGGCGCCACCGGTGGGCCGACCGCGTTCACCTCCTGCTTGACGTCGAGCGCGACGGTGCCGCGCTCCCCGATGCGCGGGGTAACGGTGAGGATCACGCCGGCGTCACGGTACTCGACGGTCTGGTTCAGGCTTCCGATGGGGGTCGTCGTCGAGGGGTTGGTGATGGTCCCGTCGGTGGTGCTGCTCGTGAGCGAGGTCCCCGTCTGCTGGCCGGTGACGACCGGTACCGATTGCGACACGTTGATGACGGCCTTCTTGTTCTCGGAGGTCATCACGTGCGGGTTCGAGACGATGTTCACCCGGTTCTCGGCGGCCAGGGTGTTCAGCAGGGCGAGGAACTCGCCGGCCGAGAAGACGAAGGCCGTGAGCCCGCCGCCGGCCAGGGGCACCAGCCTGCCGACGGACGGGGTGAGCGAGAACGAGGGCGGAGTGGTATCGCCCTGAGCTCCGGAGTTGAGTGAGGACTGCCCGAAGCGGAAGCTCCCGGACTTCAGCGCCCAGTCGACGCCCAGGCGCAGGTCGTTGGTCAGCGCGATCTCGGCCACCAGCACCTCGATCAGCACCTGCCGCGGCATGCGGTCGAGCTGCTTGATCGTGGCCTCGATGTCCATCCACTGTCGCGGCGTCGTCGTCACGATGATGGCGTTGGTCGTCTCGTCCGCGATGAACCGGACCTGGCCCTCGGCCAAGGGCGCATCGGCGGTCCCCAGCGGGCCGCCGGGCCCCATGGAGGGGGGCGGGGGAAGTGGCGGCGGCGGCTGACCGGCTTGCCGACCGACCTGGCTGCCGCCCGTGGACGTCAGCGACGAGCTGGTGGCCGTGGTCTCGCGGCCGGTGTAGATCGCGTTCAGCGTGGCGCCGAGGTCCTTGGCCTTGGCGTTCTCGGCGTAGTAGATGAACACACGCCGGCCGCCGCTCGTGTTGACGTCGATCTTGTCGATGACCTTGCGGATGGTCTCCACCTCACCCTTGCGGGCGTGGACGATGAGCGAGTTCGAGCGCCGCTCGGGCACGATCAGCGGCGGCCGGTCCGAGCCTCCGCCGACGGAGCCGCCGCCGCCCGGCGCCCCGGCAGGCGCCCCGGCCACGGGCGGCGGCAGCGCGCCGGCGGGCGCCGACCCGACCCCGCTTCCGCTGGGCCCGCCGCCGGTCCCGGCCCGAAGGCGGCCAGCCTGGAAGAGCTGGTTGAGGATGGTGGCCATCTCCGAGGCCTCGGCGTACTGCAGCGGCACGATCTGCAGCTCGTCGAGCGCCACCTCGACGTCGACCAGCTTGATGATGTCGAGGAGGCGGCTGATGTTGGACGCCGAGTCGGTGATGATCAGGATGCCCGTCTCGCGGTTGGCGATCAGCGTGCCCCGCGACGAGATGAGCGGCCGCAGTAGCGTACCCAGCTCGTTCACGCCGGCGAACCGGATCGGGATGATCTGCGTGACGATCTCGTCGGCCGTGCGGTTGGAGTCGGCGGTGCCGCCCACGATCGTCGGCACCGCGCGCTCGCGCGCGCCCTCGACGGGGACGATCTTGTAGAGGTTGCCGGCGCGCACGGCGGTCACGCCGTGCACTTCCAGGATCGCCAGCAGCACGCCGAACACGTCCTCTTGCGGGATGCGCCCGGACGTCTGCACCGTCACCTTCTTGCCGGACACGCCGGGCCCGAGCACGTAGTTGAAGCCGATGATCTCGCTCGCGGCGTGGATCACCGTCTCGATGTCGGCGTTGTCGAAGTTGAGCACGATGAAGCGCCCCCGCTGCGCGGCCGGCACTGGTGGCGCGGTCGGCGGCGCGCTCGGCGCCGGTGGCGGCGGCGGAGTGGGCGTGATCGTCGTCGCCCGGGGCTCCTCGGCGGGCAGATCGGTGCGTGGCCCGACCGACATCGGGGGCAGCGGGGCGGGCGCCGGCGGTGTCGCCACCGGAGGGACGAGGGCCGGCGGCGGGGGAGGCAGCGGCGCGGGGGCCTCGACGCGCGGCGGCTTGGCGGTCGCGCAGCTGCTCAGGAAGGCGGCGAGGACGACAGTGGCAACGCCGCGCTTCAGCCTACTGTTGTGGCGCATCGCCCTGCGGAGCCTGTGGGAGACGACGCAAGAGATTCGGCGGCAGCGTGCGGCGTCCGGGGATCACCGGCGGCTGACCCGGCTGCACGATCTGCCCCGGCGGGGGCGGCACCGTGGGTGGGCCGCCCGGTACCGCGCCTGGGAGCGGACCGGACGGAGGGATCACGCCCGGCATCGGCGCCCCCACGATGCCGGGCGGAGCGCCCACGCCGCCGCCCGGCGGCAGCGCGACCGGCGTGGGACGCGGCTTGCCGGGATCGCGCAGGCGCACGTCCATGTTGCCGTCGGGCCGGTTGATGACGACGCCCTCGGAGCTGATCGTCTGCACCACGCCGCCGGCGACCGAGTCGCCGACCCGATAGCCGCCCACGCGCTTGGTGTTGGGGTCCTCGAGGTACGCGATGGGCGCCCCGTCGCGCAGCACGACGCCAAACAGGCTCGGCTTGATGGCAACAGGCGAGGCTGCCACCGTCGCCGCCGGCGGCGACTCGGTCCGGGTCGGGCTGAACAGGTTACGGGCCGCCACGGACGAGTACCCGCCGGCCGATGGCGGTGCGTTCTCCCCGGGGGTCGGGGCTGGGGGGGCGGGTCGCGAGCGGCCAGCCTGGGGCATAGGCATAGGGCTCAGCAGCTGACGCACGATGTAGACCGCGCCGCCAGCGGCGATCACGAGCAACAGGGCATTGATCACGATCAATCGTTTCGGCATCAGGTCTTTGACTTGCCCGGGAGGATGAACCCGGACACCGTCAGCGTCGCGAGCAGCTCCTTTGGCTGGCTAACGTTAACTACTCTCACGCGCAGATCCTGAACCGTCAACAATTTCTGCGACCCCTCGAGCCGGGACAGCAGATCCACCAGCTGGCGGATCTCACCCGAGACGGCGATCTCCACGGGAATCTCGAGGAGCTCGCCGCGCTCCACCGGGGGCAGGATGCGCTCGCTGCGGATCTCGGTCGCCGCCTGCGAGGCCATGTCCTTGGTGAGCTTCTGCAGCTCGGACGCGGCCACGGCGGGCGCCGCCTCGGTCAGGAAGCGATCGGACAGGCGCTCGATCTCGCCGTTGGTGGCCTCGAGATCCTTGGCGATGGCGTCCTTGCGGGCGATCAGATCGAGCCGGCGCGTCAGCACCTGGAGCCGGCTCGGGACCAGGTCGGCCGCCGCCCGATTGCGCTCGGCCAGAGGCTGCACGAGGAAGATCCAGCCGAGCACGACCGCCAGGCCAGCCGCCCCGATTACGACGAAGAGCCGCTCGCGGCGCGACAGGGAGCCGATCACGGGCGGGTCGCTCCGGGCCTGGGCGGCGCGAGCTGTCCCGGCGGGCTTTGTGCCGGCTGCCCGGGCTGCACTTGCCCCGGCGCTATTGGTGCGGGAGGCGCGATCGGCTGGAGCTGTGGGGCCGGCGGCAGCGGCGCCTGCGCCGGTGGCGCTGGCGTCGGGCCCGGCGCCGGCTGTCCGGGCACCTGCGCCGCAGGCGGTGGCGGTTGGCGCTGGGCGCCTCCCGGCCGGGCTCCCGGCACGATCGGGATGGGGGCCGGCCGGGCTCCCGGCGCCAGCGATCCGGCGGCCGGCGTCGGAGGGGCGACCGTGGCCGCGACCGGCGCGGCCTCCCAGGCCGCACGAATCCGGAACTGCTCCTTCTCGCGCCCCCGCGTGACGGGCGAGGCGAACTCCACGCGCTCCAGTCGCGACGAGTTCTCGAGCACCGGAATGAGCGCGCTCGCCGCGGCTGCCTGTCCGGTCAGCTCGACGCCCTTCTGATCGAGCGACAGCGTCGTGAGCCAGGCATCCGTGGGCAGCAGGTCGGTCAGCTCGCGCAGGACGGGCAGCGGTCGCAGGGCCGCGTTCTCGATTCCGGAGACGGTGGCCACCAGCTTGCGCTTGCGCTCGAGCTCGCGCACCACGCGCTCGACGGCTTTCACCTCCGGGTCCATGCGGCTGATCTCACCATTCACGCGGCTGAGGTAGCGCTGCTCGCGCAAGCCGGGGACCAGGAGCGCACCCAGCGCCACCAGGACGGTCGCCGCGGCGATGCCCGCGGTGATCGTCTGGGCCTGCGTGAGGCGGCGGGGCCGCAGATGCAGCGGCAGCAGGTCGAGCGGACGCGACCGACGGGCGCCGCCCATGGCCACGGCCAGGGCGAGCTGGTTGACGCCGACATCCTCGAGCGGCAGCGCGGACAGCCTGGCCCGGGCGCGCGACGTCCAGGCGGGCTCGCCCACGGGCGCGTCGAGCCCACCGAGCGCGTCCGGGTTCACGTCGCCCGAGAACCAGACGGCATCGCAGCCGCGCCACCGCAGCGCGCCGATCGAGCGCCGGACCTCGTCGGGGATCGTGTGATCCTCGGCGTTCATCGCGGTGCGGCTGAACGCCAGGGTCGGGCCGATCAGGCACAGGATGTCGGTCGAGGATCCGGCGCGATGCACCCAGATGATCTTCTGGGCCCGCTCCGGGTGCGTCAGCGCCACCAGGTCGTGGACGGCGACGGTCAGTGACACGGGGCGCAGCCGTGCTTCCTCCGCGATGCGCAGGCCCGCCTCGGCGACCCGGGGCTCGGCGGCGGCCACCAGCACGTGCAGCAGCGGCTCCTCACGCCGGGCGGCCTCCGGCTCGGCAGGCAGCTGGATGAAGTCGAAGGCCGCATCGTCGGCGGCGAAGGGAAGATAGCCGTCGAGATTGAGCCGGACCATCTCGCGCAGATTGCTGCCGACGCTCGGCAGGTCGATGGGCTTCACGAAGACCGAGCTGCGGGCCAGACCGAGCGCGACCGTGCGGGGGGCGAGCTGGCGCTTGCTCAGCTCCTCGCGCAGCGCCGTCGCCGGATTCTCGGCGTCGATGCTGAAGGCTTCCACCCGCTCGCCGTCGATCGCGGCGACGGCCAGGCGGTCGCTCAGCACGACCACCCCCAGCGGGGCTGAATTAGCGCTAAACGGGTTCAACTTCATGGCACGAGATTAAACATTAACCCTCTGAACTCTGAAGGAAATCCTCGACTCTCAGCGGACTCCGGACCACTCGAGTATCGTGAGTCCCTGACCGGAGGTCCCCGGAGCCTTCCGGACGATCGCCGTGACCCGGGCGCGGACCTGCCCCTCGACCATCCCCACGGCCTCGATCCGGAAGGTGGTGCTGGTGAGGGCCTGGCTGATGCGGGTCCCGAGCCGGCCGTCCGGGACGAACAGCGGGCTCTGGCGGCGCCGCTGCTGGAGCTCCGAGACCTCGGCTTCCGACACTCCGTAGGCCCGGAGGACCTCGGGCAACACCGTGTTCACGTTGGCGTAGTTGGCGGTATTGCCGCCCCCCCAGACCGTCACGAGATCGAGCAGGCCCCGGCGCCCCTCGCTGCCCTCCAGGAGCGCGGGCGTGACGCCCTTGATCTGGACCAGCTCGGACACCGACTCGAGGCTGCCGTTCTTGGACCGGTAGGAGACCGGGAGCTTGAGGTAGGTGTCCTCGCTCTCGGCGCCATGGAGCCGGTGGTCCTCGTTGCCGTCCCTCCAGTCGAGCAGGCTGTCCGTGATCTCGTCCCGGTCGCTCCGCTCGAGCCCCAGGACTTCCAGCAGCTTGCTGAAGCGTTCGCCCGAGGTCTGGGAGTTGAGGTTCATGCGGCTTTCCTCGTCCGTGATGCAGTAGCTGAACTGACCACCGCCCAGCGTGACGTTGTGGTGCGGCAGGCGCTTGATCGGCGCCCGCGCCGCCGTGTAGAAGACCAGCGGGCACGCGGGGTCCACCCCGGGGTCCTTCTCGTCGGCGAGCGCCACGAAGCTGAAGTCCGCCACGATCTCACGCATGGCCTGCTCGATCCCGGCCTCGGCCAGGTGCGTGGCGATCAGCGTCTCCTTGTAGACGCGCGCGGCGGTGGCCTCGAGCCGCATGGAGTAGGCGAACTCCGCACCGATCACGGCCACGAACCCCAGCACCAGCAACACCGCGATCAACGCGAAGCCCCGCTGCTCGCGCGGCGGCCGGATCATTGCGGCACCGCCGTCCGGAGCGAGACCGTCAGCGGAGGGAGCTCCTCGTTGCGACCGTTGAGCCGGGCGCCGAGCGCGACCTTCACGGCCTGCGGCAGGGTCTTGGACTCCCCGGCATCCCAGCTGTCTCGCCACGATCCCTCCTCGAGGTACTCGACCTTGAGCGAGGTCACGCTGCTGTCGCGATAGACGACCTCGGCCTTCGAGAACGGCTCGCGGTTGGGCAGCGCCCGCTGGCGAATGACCAGACCACGCTCGCCGCCCTCGTCGAGCTCGAAGATCACCGCGGTGAACGCGATGGGCGTGGGGCCCGGGAAGGGGGCCGCCTGGGTGACGAACTCGATGCGCTTGTCCGTCCCGGCGAACAGCACCACGGGGTCGGGTCCCTCCCCGCGGGACGCGCGGTACGGGTGGGTGGCCGAGACCGCGCGAGCCAGGATCAAGGCAATGCTCCGCACGTGCTGGTGGGCCTCGGCGCGATCCTCGCCCTGCCGCCAGGCCTTGACGGCCACGTTGAGCCCGCCGAAGGCGATGGCCAGCAGTGCGCCGACGATGGCCAGCGCGATCAGCAGCTCGACCAGCGTGAAGCCGCGACGGTCGCGCACGCCGATCATCGGCGGGCGGCCTCCTTCTCCTCGGCGTCCGATACCGTCCGGAGCGTGCTGACCCCCACCGCGCGCTTGCCGTCGCCCCAGGCCACCTGCACGTTGATCTCGTAGATGTGCCAGCGCGCGGCCCGGCCCGGGACGTCGAGCTCGGGCGCCGGGAGCTCCTTGATCGTCCGCTCCCACGTGTACCCGCCGTCGGTCCCGCCCTCGCGGCCCTCCTTGGGCCAGGTCACCTCGCGGGCTTTCTGGTCCGCGATCAGGATGGCGGACTGGTGATCGCCGGAGAGCTTGAGCAGCCGCAGGCCCTGGGCGAAGCCCTGCACCGCCACCACGATTGTGAGGCTCAGGATGGCGAACGCCACCAGCACCTCGAGCAGCGTGAACCCGCCCTGCCGACTCACTCGCGTGCGCTCCGCACCCGGCCGGTGAGGCCGTCCACCGTCACGCGATACGCGATCGTCCCGATCGCCAGCCGGAAATCGCCGCCGCTGGACGCGCCCTGGGGCTCGAAGCGCACCGTGAGCGCCGGGGGCGGCGTGGCGGTGATCTCCAGTCGCTCGGGCAGCGCGCGTGATTCGCGCACCTCACCGTTGGCGCCGCCCGACACGATGTTCATCCGGTGGGCGCCCGGATCCACCACGACCGCGTGGGTCTTGCGGGTGGTGATGGCACGCTCCCGAGCGTGGCGCAGCATGGCTGAGAAGGCGGCCACGTCGGCGCGCACGCGTATCGCTTCCGTTGAACGGCCGATGGTCGGGACGGCGATGGCCGTGACCAGCGCGACGACGAACAACGTGACGATGAGCTCGAGGAGCGTGAAGCCGCGGTGGCTTACTGCTTCTCCGTTTCCCATGACACGATGTCGGTGTTTTCCCCGTCGCCGCCGGGCGCGCCGTCGGCGCCCTCCGACCACAGGTCGTAGTCACCGTGCTGGCCGGGACAGCAGCGGTATTTGTAGGGATTCCCCCACGGGTCCTTCGGCGCCGATTTCTTCAGATACGGGCCGTTCCAGTTCGCCACGCCGGGACTGCGCTGGAGCGAGTCGAGTCCCTGCGAGGTGTTGGGGTAGGCGCCCACATCCAGCCGGTACTGATCGAGCCCGGCGCCGATCAACTCGATCTGCGCCTTGGCGGCGGCCTGCTTGGACTGGCCCACGCGGCCGAACAGCCGCGGCCCGACCAGGCCTACCAGCAAGCCGAGCACGATGATGACGACCAGCAATTCGATCAGGGTGAAGCCGCGCTGATCCCGGTAGAAGCGCTTCATAGCGGGATGTCGTTGATGGAGAAGATCGCGAGCAGCATGGCCACGACGATGAACGCCACGAGTACCCCCATGCCCAAGATGATCGCGGGCTCGAGCATGCCGAGCACGCGCTTGAGTTCGGTACGAACGTCCGACTCGAACGTTTCCGCGACCTTGATCAGCATCTCCTCGAGCCGCCCCGTCTCTTCGCCAACCCGCACCATGTGCTCGGCCAGCGGGGGAAACGTGGTGTGCTCGCGCATGCCGGCCGCGATGGTGCCGCCGCGCTTGACGCCCTCGGCCAGCCGGGTCACCGCCCCGCCCACTGCCTGGTTGGACATCATATCGCCCACCACGGCCATGGCCCCCAGCACCGGCACGCCGCTCTTGAGCATGGTACCCAGGGTGCGGGCGAAGCGGGCCGTCTCGATCTTGAGGGCCAAGCGTCCGGCCAGTGGCAGCCGGAGAATCGTCTGGTCCCACGCCATGCGTCCCTGCGGCGTGCTCGTCCACACCCGCCAGGCCAGGATGCCGGCCGTGATCAGGATGGCGCCGACCCACCAGTAGGATTGCATCGCCGCGCTCACCGACATGAGGATCTGCGTGGGCAGGGGAATGGCCTGGCCCAGATCGGCGAAGATCGTGGCGAAGCGCGGGATGACGAAGGTCATCAGGAACACGATGGCGGCGGCGCCCACGCTGGTGATGACCAGTGGATAGGCCAGGGCGGTCACCACCGCCTCGTTGAACGCGGCCCGCGCCTCGAGGAACTCGGCCAGCCGGCGCAGCGACACCTCCAGCACGCCGCCCTTCTCGCCGCTGCGGACCATGTTGATGTAGAGCCGCGAGAACGGCCGCGGGTGGTGCTTGGCCAGCGCCTCGCTCAGGGAGGAACCGCCGCGCACGCTGTGCAGCAGGTCGGTGACGATGGTGCGCACGCGTGGGCTCGGCGCCAGCTCTTCCAGGATGGCCAGGGCCCGGTCCAGCGGCAGTCCGGCCTCGAACAGCGTGGCCAGCATCTGGGTGAGGGCCAGCAGGTCGCGGTGGCGCACGCGCGAACCGCCGCCGCCCAGGGTGAACAGGCTGGCCCGCTCGCTTTGCGCCGAGACCTTGATCGGGAAGTAGGCTTCCTTGCGCAGCCGCTCGGTGACGGCGCGCGCGTCGACCGCTTCCATGACCCCGTCGATGGTCTGCCCGCGCCGATCCGCTGCCCGATAGGTGAAGACGGGCATGACGTCAGGCGTCTTCCTGCGTGACGCGCAGGATTTCCTCCACCGTCGTGACGCCCTCGCAGGCGCGCTGCCAGCCGTCGAGCCGCAGGGTGGTCATGCCACGCTCGATGGCGTGGACGCGGATGTCACGCGCCGAGGCGCGGCGCAGCATCAGGCTGCGGGCGTCCTCGTCGATGCCGAACATCTCGTAGATGGCGCTGCGGCCGCGGTAGCCGGTGCCGCGGCAGTCGTCGCAGCCTTTGCCCCGGTAGAGCGTGACGTCGGCGGAGGCGCGGATGCCGAGCGCGTCGAGGTCGGCCTGTGACGGCGCGTCGGGCACGCGGCAGGCCACGCAGATGCGGCGCACCAGCCGCTGGGCCAGCACGCCCTCCAGCACCGAGGCCACCAGGTACGGCTCGACGCCCATGTCTTGCAGTCGGGTGATGGCCCCGGGGGCGTCGTTGGTGTGCAGCGTGGAGAACACCAGGTGGCCGGTGAGCGAGGCCTGGATGGCGATCTCGGCCGTCTCCAGGTCGCGGATCTCGCCGACCAGGATCACGTCGGGGTCCTGCCGGACGATGTGGCGCAGACCGTTGGCGAACGTCAGGCCGATCTTCGCTTTCACCGGGATCTGGTTCACGCCCTTGAGCTGGTACTCGACCGGATCCTCGACCGTGATGATCTTCACGCCGGGCGAGTTGATCTTGTCGAGCGCCGCATACAGCGTGGTGGTCTTGCCCGAGCCGGTGGGCCCGGTGACCAGCACGATGCCGTGCGGGCGCTTGATGAGCGATTCGAAGCGGGCCAGCGTGTTGGAGGGGAAGCCGAGCTTCTCCAGCGGCAGGAACACGGTGGAGCGCTGCAGCAGCCGCATGACGATGGACTCGCCGTGCACCGTCGGCATGGTCGACACCCGGATGTCGACCCGCTGGCCATGCAGCGTCACACGGATGCGCCCGTCCTGGGGCAGCCGCCGCTCGGCGATGTTCATCTCCGACATGATCTTGATGCGTGAGGTCACGGCCGCCTGCAGCCGGCGCGGCGGGGCTTCCTGGTCGTAGAGCAGACCGTCGATGCGATACCGGATGCGCAGCGTGTCCTCGAACGGCTCGATGTGGATGTCGGAGGCCTCGGCCGCGATGGCATTTTCGACCAGGAGGTTCACCAGCCGGACGACCGGCGCCTCGAACGCCATGTCGCGCAGGTGGTTGACGTCCTCGTCGCCGCCCGGTCCGCCCTCGTCCTCCATGCCCTCCACGATGCGCTGCAGCGGCGTGGCCGCGCCGTCGTAGCTGCGATCGATCGCTTCCAGGATGCCGGCCGGCGAGCTCACCACCAGCTTGACGGTGAGGCCGGTTGCCTGCCGCAGCTCATCGGCGATGATGGTGTTGAGCGGATCGGCCGAGGCCACCGTCAGCACGCTGCCCTCGATGCTGATCGGGACCACGCGATACTGGCGCAGATACTTGGCCGAGACGTTCTTGAGCACGGGGACGGTGGACGGCATCTCTTCGCGCCAGAGATAGGGCAGGTTCTGCTGCAGCGCGAGCGCACGCAGCACGTCGTCCTCGGTCACGGCGCCGAGCGCGACGAGAGCCTCGCCGACGAGCTCGCCCGTGGTCTGCGCGCGCGCGAGCGCGCGCTCGACGACGTCGGGGGTCGTGAGGCCCTCCTGGACGAAGATTTCGCCTAGAAGGCGCGAAGAGCTCGCGATAGCCATGCTATGCTCCGCGCTATGTTAGCATACCTGGCTTTGGCCGCCGTCGCGGCCGCCGCCGATGTGGCCGGCGCGGTGATCGTGACGACGGTGCACAGCAAGCGTCATGCGCCCCTCCGGTATTTCGTGGCGGGCGGGGCCGGCTTCATGCTCGCCGCGGCCTTCGTCCGCATGCTGCCCGAGGCCACCAACGTCCCCCACGCCTTCCTGTTCGTGCTGCTAGGCTACTTCGGCGTCCATCTATTCGAGCACACGTTTGCGCCCCACTTCCACTTTGGCGAAGAGACCCACCCCGAGGCCCTGCTCCGGCCGTCGGCCGGCTGGCTGGCGGTGCTCGGACTGGGCGTGCACACCCTGTTCGACGGCGTGGCCATCGCCGCCGGGTACATGGTGAGCCCGACCCTCGGCGGCCTCCTGTTCCTGGCCGTGCTGGTCCACAAGCTCCCGG
>Ga0111538_10001911_pt1 | contig 29195 bp, 19 predicted proteins | sample SoiMethybrSBSTD1_FD_79669 | JGI IMG/M metagenome (GOLD analysis project Ga0111538, IMG submission 79669) | Bulk soil microbial communities from a Populus tree surrounding site in Tennessee, USA - Soil MetaG P. TD hybrid SBSTD1 (version 2)... | ecosystem: Environmental > Terrestrial > Soil >... | reverse complement strand
ATCGCCGTTGATGCCGAGCGGCGCTGAATAAACGTCGAATGCCTTGTCGCTCTCTTCGACCTGGGCCACCAGGCGTCCGTGATACGTTGCCCGGTTGACGCGTACGGACGTTACCGTGTCGAGAATCTTCATCACGTCGTCAGGCGCGAACCGTTCCAACACGGAGGCGCCGATACTTGCTTTCGGATAGATCCGGAAGAACGCCGCATTGGCGCTGCGGATGCGATCTTCTTCGTCGATCGCGGCGACGGCGCTCACCATTCCTTCGAGCAGTTGAGTGGTAAACGTTCGCTCGCGCCGCGCCTCAAACATGCTGCGACGCACTTCTCGAAACTGTCGCTGCACCTGCCAGATCGTTCCCACGGCGACGAGCGCACCGACGAGAAGCGCCAATGTGATCCACTTAATGATCTCTCGCCGCGCCTGGTTCCGCACTTCCTGCAATTCTGCGAGCACCTCGTTCTGCCGATTCTGCTCTTGAAGAAACATTTGGTTGAGCTTGGTGTCGACTTTACGAAACGCCTCGAAACCATCGAGACCATATGTCCTCACGTCTTTTGTGGTTTCAAGATACGATTGCAGTGCAGTGCGAACCTCCTGCCAGAGCTTGTCCTCGGCGAGGGGCGGTCCCTCGAGCTTTTCAATTGCCTGCGCGATTTCATCTCGCGCGATGTTCAGGCGAAACTCGAATGGTGGCAAGAACTCACGCCGCTGTGCTTCCGTTCCCGCCTCGGTGCGTCCTCGCAGGCGAGCCTCAATGTCCAGCCTTGCCACCTTAAGTCGAAGTTCCAACAAATAGCTCAGCCGGGCCGACCGAGTAATAGCGAGATCGCGAGCGCGAGTCCCGACGTTATCCATCTGCTTGACACTAAGGAACCCCAAACCGGAAATCAGGCCGAGCAGTAACAGGAATCCAACGATTAGAGGCAGCAGAGCCGGAGCGAACCCGCGCAGCGCCGATAGTTGAGACCTCATGCGCGGCGCTTCCGGGTCGGGCGTCCGTCGATAAACCACTTCAGGTTGTTTTTGTCCCGGTTCCATTAGAGACTCGAAGCTACGGCTTGGCGTCCATCCAATTCTCTCCCACGCCGACGTCGGCCACCAGAGGTACATCAAGCTCCACTGCCGTTTCCATCTCGTGCTTCAGTATCTCGGTTACCTTGTCGACTTCCTTGTCGGGCACTTCTACCAGCAACTCGTCGTGCACCTGCATCAGCAGCCGCGCGGCGAGCCCGTTGCGTTTGAACTCTTCGTCGACGTGCAACATCGCGATCTTCACGATGTCGCTCGCAGTCCCTTGAATTGGCATGTTTATGGCTTCGCGTTCCGCTGCTTTTCGGATGTTCGCATTGCGATCTGCGATGCCGGGCAGTGGACGAATGCGTCCATAAATCGAGCGAACGTAACCATGCTCACGCGCACGAACTGGCACTTCTTCCATGTAACGGCGCACGCCTTTGTACGTGTTGTAGTAATCCTCGATGACTTTCTTCGCCTCCTGTCGTGAGATGCCGACGCGTTGCGACAGTCCCCACGGCTCGATTGCGTAAGCGATTGCGAAGTTGACGATCTTCGCGAACCGGCGTGCTTCCTTCAGCTCGGCGTCGGTCTTCGCTCCGAATACGAGCCGCGCCGTGCGCGCGTGAATGTCTTCGCCTTTCTGAAACGCTTCCAGCATCACCGGATCCTGTGTGATGTGGGCCAGCAGACGCAGCTCGAGTTGCGAATAGTCAGCGGAGATGATTTTGTTTCCCTTCTCCGCGACGAACGCGCGACGAATGCGACGGCCCATCTCGCTGCGAATCGGAATGTTCTGAAGGTTCGGATCGCTCGACGATAAACGACCCGTGGCGGCAACGGTTTGATTGAGCTGACAGTGAATGCGTCCGTCGGTCGCGATCTGATGCGGCAGCGCATCGGTGTAGACGCTCTTCAGCTTGTCGAGTTCGCGATAGTCGATGATCAGTCGCGGTAACTCATACTCTTGCGCCAACTCTTCGAGCACCGCCTTGCTCGTGGAAATGCGTCCGGTCGACGTCTTCCTGCCGATGTCGATGTTCATGTCGGAAAGAACTTCACCGACCTGCTTCGGCGAACCGATGTTGAACTCGCGTCCTGCCAGCTCATAAATCCTGACGGTCAGTTTGTGCAGCTCCTGTCCGATGTAACTCGACAGGTCGCCAAGCACTTTCTTGTCGACTTTGAGTCCCGCGCGTTCCATTCGATAAAGCAACGGCGCCAGTGGGAGTTCGACTTCGGAGTAGATCGTTTCGAGTTTCCTGTCGAGTATGCGAGCGTAAAGCACGCGCGCGGTTTGCGCGGTCAGATCGGCGGCGGCGGCAGTAGCCCACGCCGTTTCGGACCAGTTTCCCGGTGGCTTGTGTCCGTTCTCAAGGTTCAGTGCGTCTTTGGCGAGATCAGCGAGATCGTACTTGCTGCGCGTCGGATCGAGGAGATACGCGGCGAGATACGTGTCGTGCTTGATGCCTTCAAGCGAGATGTTGAAGTGGTCGAGCAATCCGACGGCTCGTTTCATGTCGTGGACAGTCTTTTCAACCAGACCGTTCGACAGCACCTCGCGCAGTGGTCCAATCGCCGCGCCTGTCCCACCGGCGAACTTTTCGAGGTCTACATAAGCCGAGACTCCGGCGTTTGTAGAAAACGCGATGCCGCGCGTCGAGTCGAGCTCGGCGAAGCATTCCTGTTCGCCGGTTCCGGCAGGTGTCGAATCGGCAACGGCGATCCCGACGCTTTCCGCGTCGAAAAGTGTGCGCACAAGTTTGTCGAGTTCCGACTTTGTTTGCACCACGTGGTAGTTGCGTTCTGACTCGACGGTTGCCGGACGTTCAACTGCCGCATCGGCGTACTCGCGAGTAAGGTTCGAAAACTCCAACTCGTGAAACAACTCGTACGCCGCCGTGCGATCCGGCGGTCGCGACTTGATCTCGTCGAGTTTCAGTTCGACCTCGACATCGATGCGGATGCGCGCCAGTTCGCGTGACTTTCTGATCAACTCGGCGTTGTCGCGCAACGACTCGCGATACGTCTTGTGTTTGACAGACTCCCAACCCTCGAGCGCCGCTTCGATCGACCCAAACTGCTGAATGATCTGCACGGCGCCTTTCGAACCGATGCCTGGTGCGCCAGGTATGTCGTCGATCGAGTCGCCCATCAATCCCAAAAGATCGACGAGCTTGTCCGCCGTCACGCCAAACTTCTTCTCCACCCACGCTTCGTCGCACCACTCGACTGGCGGCACGGGCTCTTTTCGCTTCACGACCTGCGAGTTCTGCCGCATGCAGATGATCCACGGATCGCGCACGAGCTGGCACATGTCTTTGTCGTTCGACACGACGACCGTCTGAACTCCTTTTGCCTCAGCCTGGCTTGCTAGCGCGCCGATAACATCGTCGGCTTCGTAACCCGGTACGTTGATCACCGGAATGTTCAGCACATCGCAGAGTCGAAAGATGTAGGGCATCTGAGACGCGAGATCGTCGGGCATCGCGAGACGGTTCGCCTTGTAGTCGGCAAACATCTCGTGACGAAACGTCTTCTCACGCGATTCGAACACGGCGGCGATGTAATCGGGTTTCTCTTCACGCACCAGCTTGAGCAGCATATTCGTAAAGATGTAAACGGCTTGCGTCACCTGACCCTGCGAGGTGGCGAGCGGCGCCGCGCGATTCTGCATCGGCGCAAAGAAGGCCCGAAAGATGTGCGACATCGAGTCGATCAGGAAAACACGTTCAGGCCGGTCGTTACTGACTAAAGACTGTGCGGCAGGCATGTGAGGAGATCATAGGAAGGTGGTTCTAGCGATGTCAATCGCGATTAACTTTGTGATGTCAATCGCGACTACTCTGCCGTTAATTCACGCACGTGCGCGCGCACCGTGCCGCCGAGCGTTGCGAGGTTGTAACCGCCTTCGAGACACGAAATCACGCGACCCTGACAACTGCTCGCGGCCCACTCTTTGACTGCCCTCGTCATAGCGACGAAGTCGTCGTCCTGGAGCAGCAACTGACCGAGCGGATCGTGAAGATGCGAATCAAAACCCGCTGAGATAATGATCAAATCAGGCGTAAAACTCGTGGACATCTCGTCCAGCGCCGATTCGAATCCACGCTTCTGATCTGTTGCCGGGGTCGCTGCGCGCAGGGGCAGGTTCAACGTGTAACCCAGCCCGCGTCCGGTCCCCTTCTCGCCGCGCGTTCCTGTTCCCGGGTACCACGGATATTGATGTGACGAAAAAAAGTAGACGGTTGGATCGTCGTAGAAGATTCCCTGCGTGCCGTTCCCGTGATGGACGTCCCAGTCGATGATCGCCACCTTCTCGATCTCCGGATACTTCCGTTGCGCGTAACGCGCCGCAACCGCGACGTTGTTGAATAGACAAAAGCCCATCGCTCGTTCTTCCGTCGCATGGTGCCCGGGCGGACGCACCGGCACGAAAGCGTTCTTCACCTCGCCGTTCATGATCAGATCGACTGCCTGACACGGCGCGCCGGCTGCATGCTTCGCGGCATCGAGCGAACGCATCGAGACGACGGTGTCAGCGTCGAGATAACCCGTGCCTTCGCTGACGACGCGTTCGATCAGTTTGTAGAGTTGCGGTGAGTGGGCCGCTTGAATGTCGCCTCGTGCGGCCTCGGTCGCCTGTACTTCGCGCAGGCCGGACCACAGCTCCTCGTCGTCTCGCAATGCTTCCATAACAACACTGTAACGAGAAGGCGTTTCGGGGTGCCCGGGTCCGGTGTCGTGCTCTTTGAAGATCGGATGATGAATGATGGCGGTAGTCATGGTACTGATCCGTACGTTGATCGGTTTACGTTGATTCTAAACGTACGATAACAAAACGACTAATACGTGTTCCAGTTGTGAACCCTCGTATTTGCGACCATTTGACTGCGGAATGACGTTTGCCAATCCGGATGGAGAGAAGAAGGGTAACTCAAGCAGGGTGCTAGGGAGGCTAGTTATGAAGAGGCTCCTGGTCTTCATTTTGGTTTGGAGTTTATTGGTGCTGACCGGAACGCTCGCGTCGGCAGACGGAAAAACACGATCGAATAAATCCGCATATCAATCGATTCGCATAACAACGGAGGCAACTGATGGCATACGATGAAGAAGAAGCAAGACGAAGCCGCGTAGTGGTGGAAACACCGACTGAACGACGCGAGGTGGTCCATTCGCAGTCGGTCCGCGACAACAGCGGCATTTCGGCGGGCATGGTCGGCGTGCTCGTGGTTGTAGCTATCGCGCTGATCACGATACTGGTGCTTTTCTGGATGAACAGTCAGCGAACGGCTGACGAAACTGCGGCGCTGCCTGTGCAACAACAACCGACCGTGATCCAGCAACCCGCACCGGCGCAACAGCCTCCGGTCATCATTCAACAACCGGCCGCGCCGGCGACACAACCGGCGCCGATCATCGTGACGCCACCGGCTGGCGGTTCGACCGGCTCCGGCTCGACTGAAAGCGTGAACATCGATTCAACCATCCAGGCCGCAATCGACAAGAGGTTGACGGAAGATCCGGCATTCTCATCGCTCGGCATCACGGCGAGTGTAATCAACGCCAAAGTGATGCTCATCGGCACGGTCAAAACGGAAGCGATAAAAGCCGATGTCGCGAGAATGGTGAAGCAGATAAAAGGGGTTAAGGAAGTCGACAATCAGATCATTGTAAGTGGCTGATGTTTGAAGGCCAGCAACAGGATGGCGCCGCGGTTCCAGCGGAAGTTGGAGCGCGGCGTTGTTCTTTTAGCTGATATTTATTTCGCGCGTTGTAAATGAGGTTTCGAGTGTGATGCTTGTGTCCTCACAATTGATGACGAGGCGGCGGCCATCTTCAGATTCAAATAGATCCACCGATTGAATTGGCGAAGGCGATAACGATTCCCAGCGTCTGAGATTCTCATCCGCGTCAAGTTCAGCGAGTGCTACCGATTCCGGCAATAAGCCCATCTCAGCGCCGAGATAGATGTTCCAGATGAAACCGATGTCGAGCAGCAAGTAAGCCGTTTCGTCCCAGACGAAATAGCGCAGGACGGTCGCGCCGATGACGTGCGCGATCACGTGGTCCTGGTGTGTGTTTGTTTCGGCCGCCGTCCACATCGATTCAAACTTCAAAATCCATCAAGCTCCTGGATTTCAAGGCAGCGACCGCCGCAGACACGATCGAACCCAGTCCCCCAATCACGACCGACAACGGCGCGCCGATCGCCGCGGCCAGCAAACCTGCTTCGAGTTCGCCGAGTTGCGGTCCACCCATGAAGAACATCATGTTGATCGACGTCATGCGTCCGCGCAGATGATTCGGCGTGACCAACTGCCGGATCGTTTGTCGCAACACCGTGCTGACCGTGTCTGCCGCGCCGGTAACAGCCAACATCAACAACGAAAACCAGAACACAGTCGAAACGCCGAACCCGGCGGTCGCCAATCCAAAGATCGCCACCGACACCACCACCAATCGACCCTGCTTACTAAAACTACCAATCCGCGCCATCACCAGCGCCGTGATCACCGATCCAATCGCCGGCGCCGCGGCGAGCAAACCGTAGCCACGGGCGTCGACGTGCAATCGTTCCTTCGCAAAAATCGGCAGCAACAACGTGGCGGAAGCGAAAAACGTGGCCGCAAAGTCGAGCGTCATCGTCTGCACGATGATCGGTGTGTTCCAAACAAATCGTAAGCCTTCTTTCAACGCACCGAAGCTCAACGCGCTGCCGCTGTCAGCGTCGCGCTCCGGATCGCCGCTCGTCTTCATCAAGATCAACGCGACGATCACGGCGACAAACGACAACGCATTGAGACCATAGATCAACGCCGGCCCCGATTCAGCAAGGATGAACCCGCCAAGCGCCGGTCCAACAATCGTTGCAACGTTGAAAACCAATATCCCAAGGCTCACCGCATTCGGAAAAACCTCTGCGGGAACGAGTAACGGCATCAACGACTGCCGCGCCGGAGTATCAAACGCACTCGCCGCCGACGCGAGTGCGCTGAGCACATAAATCGGCCAAACACTTTCCAGCCCCACGACTGTGAATAGTGTTAGAAGTGCCGCGCTGCTGAGCATCACCAACTGCGTCACAACCAGCAGTTTCTTTCTGTCCAGCGCATCCGCCACCACGCCGCCCGCAAGCGAACACACAATGATCGGCACGGCACGAAAGGCCCCGATCAGACCCAGCGCAAGTGGTGATTTCGTGAGCAGGTAAACGTGCCAGTTGATCGCGACAAACTGCATCTGCGATCCGGTGACGGACACAATGAGGCCCAACCAAAGTAGCCGGAAATCGCGGTAACGAAGGGCTGCGAAGGAGGAATTGCCGGAAGGACTCACGTGTCGCCGTAAGATTCGTTCAGCTTGCGAAAGTGATAAGCCATCGCGGCGTGGCGCAGCAACTCAGTCATTCGATCGTGGTGCGTGCGTGCGGCTTCCAGAAAGAACCGCCAGAACTCGCGACGCTCCGCGTCGAGCACGCCGAGCTTGAACGCGATGCGCAAAAATGCCTTCACTGCTTTGATCCCGTGATACTGATGCGCCTCGGGAATATCCTGCGGCACCCGCTGCAACGAATCAAGCGCGCGACGATAGTACTCGCTCGGCTTGTAGATCGTGCGCATGATGCGCTGATAACCGGCGATGAGCGTGTCGACGTCCATCTTCGGAATGAAATTAACTGTGGCGATCGTGTTGTTGCCTGTTGCGTCGGCGCCCAGCAAACGGCCTTCTCTCTCGAGTCGTTTCCAGAGCTGCGTGTCCGGCAGCGCATTCAACATGCCGACCATCGCCATCGGAATCGCGCTCTCGCGAATAAACTCGATCTGCCGCTCGAAGATGTCTTCCGGATCGTTGTCAAACCCGACGATAAACCCGGCCATCACTTCCATTCCGTGACTCTGGATCCGGCGCACGGAGTCGAGCAGGTTGCCGCGGTTCTGCGACTTCTGCGCCTCTTTCAAACTCTCCTCAACCGGCGTTTCGATACCGAGAAACACGCGGCGGAAACCCGCGTCTTTCATCGCGGCCAACAAATCCTCGTCGTCGGCGAGATTCACACTCGCTTCGGTCAACAGTGAAAACGGATAGCCGTTCTGCTTCTGCCACTCGATGATCGCGGGCAGCAACAGTCGGACATTCTTCTTGTTGCCGATGAAATTGTCGTCGACGATGAACAACGGGCCACGCCAGCCGAGACGCTTCAGTTCGTTGAACTCGGCGATGACCTGCTGATTGCTCTTAGTGCGCGGGATGCGCCCGTAGATCTCGATGATGTCGCAAAACTCGCATGAAAACGGACAGCCGCGCGAATACTGGATGGACATGTTGCTGTACTTCTTCATGTTGACCAGTCCGAAATCAGCAATCGGAGCCAGCGACATCGGCGGTCGTTCCGGAGCTTTGTAAATACGTTTTGTTGTACCCCGTTCGAGGTCTTGGAAAAACTGGGGTAACGTCGTCTCGGCTTCGCCCTGGAAGATGTGATCGGCGTGCGGCAGTTCTTCGATCGTACTGGTAACGTAGGGACCGCCTAGCACGATCTTCTTGCCACGCTGGCGACAGCGCTCGACAACCTCATGCAGCGACTGCTTCTGCGCCAGCATGCCGGTGATGAAAACCATGTCCGCCCAGTCGATCTGCGAGGTTTTCAAGGACTCGATTTCCAGGTCGACGAGCCGGCGTTCACAGTCCCGCGGCAGCAGACCGGACACGGTCATGAGCCCAAGCGGCGGGAAAACTGAACGTTTCCCCTCGAATGGTAGGGCGTGTCGAAAACTCCAATATGTATCGGGAAATTTTGGGTTGACCAGCAACACTTTCATCGCGCGTATAATCATAGACTCTATTCAAATGGGGGCGAGTAATAATTGTGTAAAGATGGGAATGCCACAATAACCTAAACTCGCTCGGAAAGCCATAACGCTGATATGTGCAATCAATGTCACCGGTATGTTATAAACTAGCACCTCCCGCACTCCGACTGAACGGCAAACAACGAAAGGTTAACGCGCTATGAAGACACAACTTTCACGACTCCTTGCCACGCTCCTGATGACGATGTTTGCGTTGTCGCCCGCATGGGCCACCTGTGGCGGTGGCGGAGGCGGCGGCACGGGAGGTGTTGGCGGCGGCGGCAACAACGCGGGCCCCGCGCCCACCGTCTACAAGGTGCCGTGGAAACTGTGGGAAGCCAGGACCGCCCCACAGAAAGGGCTGGTTCTTTACTGGTTCCCGGCTAGCAACGATGAAGTCAAGAATTCTCCAATGAAGACTTCGCGCGTGCTGACTCTGTATTCCGCACAATGTGTGTCGATGACCGTGGCCGACGCCGGCGTGCCGGAAATGAAGAGCATCATTGGCGAATCGGCACTACCCGTGGCAGTGCTGGCAACCTCCGATGGGACCACCATCAAGAAGGTCGACAGCACGGGCGGCAAACTCAAAATCGGCGAGGTTGAGAAAGCTGTCGAAGCCGAGATGAAGCAACGCGAGACCGCGCTCGACGCACAGTTGAAGAGTGGCAAAGAAAAAGCGAAAGCGGGTGACAACGAAGGCGCCATCGCCGAACTGAAACCCGTCGCCGCCGAACGTTGTCTCTTCCCGAAGAAAGCGAAAGATGCCGCCGGTCAACTGAAGAAGCTCGGCGTCGAAGAGATTGGCAGTATTCCTGATTCGCCGATCTTCGATCGCGTCGTGGGTGCACGGATCGAAGCCACGATGCGTCGCGGACTGCGTGCTGAGATTGCCGAGCAATACGTCACCGCGCTGAAGTACTACCAGCAGGCAAGCAAGATGGACCCGGCGGATCCGACGCCGCTTCGTTATCTCGGCGAGCTCTATCGTCATCACACCGGCGAATGGGACAAGGCCCGCGAGGTGTTCAATAAGATCCTGAATATGCCCGCCGATGCGGTCGCTCGTGCGGTTGCGCTCCACGGACTCGGCAAGATGACCATTCACGACGGCGAGTTCAAGAAGGGTCTGAAGCTGATGGAACAGTCAGTGGAAGAATTTCCGCTTCCGCTGGCTTATCGCAATCTCGCGGTCTACTGGCACTCGGAAGGCGATCTGGCCCAGGGCAATGCTTACACGCAGAAAGCGCTGGCGCTCGATCCCAAGGATCCTTACAACCTCGTGTTTGCGGCAGTGTTCATCGCCGCCTCGGGAAATACTGACGAAGCATTGAAGATCGCGCGCGCGAACCACGACTTGCTGCCGGCGTCGTACAACCTCGCCGCGATTTACGCGCAGGCCGGCGAAAAGAAGAAGGCGCTCGAGTTGCTGCGACGGCACTTCTATCAGTACGAACGCTATCACGCCGTGCGTGCGAAGGAGATGATGGAAGCGCGTGTCGATGCGGTGTTTGATTCGATCCGTTACGACTCCGGCTTTCTCGCGTTGACCAGCAACGCCGACGGCAAGCTCCAGATGCCGATGCGCGGTATGCCAACCATGCAGAATCAAAACCGGTAGCTAACACTGTCGTCCTGTCAGTGGCATTGAGTCGGCATGCCACTGATGGGATCTTAACTAATGGCCCAACACACGCTAGCCTCTTCCGCCGCCAATCAAGTTCACAGTTATCGCATCTGGCAAGTAATCGCAGCATCAGCAGTCGGCACCATGATCGAATGGTACGACTTCTACATCTTCGGCAGTCTCGCGGTAACCATCGCGCCTCTTTTCTATCCTAAAGGCAACAACACACTCGCACTGATCGCTTATCTATCGACGTTCGCCGTGGGTTTCGTGGTGCGTCCGTTCGGCGCGTTGTTCTTCGGACGGATCGGCGACCTGGTCGGACGCAAGTACGCCTTTCTGGTGACGTTGCTGATCATGGGCGGCGCGACTGCGGCGATCGGGTTCCTGCCAACCTACGCGACGATCGGCATCGCCGCGCCGATCATTCTTCTTTTGATCCGCATTCTTCAGGGGTTGGCACTGGGCGGTGAATACGGGGGCGCCGCGGTTTACGTCGCCGAGCACGTGCCGGACGAACGTCGCGGCTTCTACACGAGTTTCATTCAGATCACCGCGACACTCGGACTCTTCGTATCGCTGATCGTGATCCTGCTGGTCCAGAACTCGATGTCACGCGAGACCTTCGCCACGTGGGGCTGGCGCATGCCGTTCATTATTTCGATCTTCCTGGTCGGCGTTTCGCTCTACATCAGAATACGGATGAAAGAGTCGCCCATCTTTCAACAGATCAAGTCCGCGGGCATGACGTCCAGCAAACCACTTGTCGAAGCATTTACGCAGTGGGAGAACCTGAAGCGCGTGCTGATTTCACTATTCGGCGCGACTGCGGGTCAGGGCGTCGTGTGGTACACGGGCCAATTCTATGCGCTCTTTTACCTGCAAACCGTGCTGAAGGTGAATAGACAATCGGCACAATACATCATCGCCATCGCATTGCTATTCGCCATGCCGTTCTTCGTGGCGATGGGTGCGCTTTCCGATCGGATCGGGCGCAAATGGATCATGATGGCGGGATGCTTGCTCGCCGCGCTTTCCTACATGCCGATCTACCACGCAATGCAACGCGCGGCCGGCTCGGAAGTTGTTACTGCTTCCTCTCAGAAAAACCTCGTAACCGGAGAGATCAGCCTCACGCCACAGACGATGGTTGACGGCAAACTTGAAGTGGCGAAGGAAGTGTTGCCTTATACAAACTTCGCGTCGCTCATCAAGGAACGGGTGGCGTGGAAGCTGATCCTGCTCGTGTTTATTCAGGTGTTCTTCGTGACGATGGTCTATGGGCCAATCGCGGCGTATCTGGTTGAGGCTTTTCCGGCGAAGATTCGCTACACGGCGTTGTCGTTGCCGTATCACATCGGCAACGGTATCTTTGGCGGCCTATTGCCGCTGATCGGAGTGTGGGTTGTGGCGGAAACGGGAAACATCTACGCAGGACTTTACTATCCGATCATCGTGGCGAGCCTGACGTTCGTCGTCGGATCGTTGTTGCTAAAAGAAACGAAGCACACGCTGATCTGGGACGAAGTCAAGTAACCCTGTTACGGCGCCTGCTGTTTGAAGACCACGCCGTTCTTCATCACGAACACCACCTTCTCCGTGGCGCGGATGTCTTTGAGCGGATCGCCCGGGACCGCGATGATGTCGGCCCACTTACCCGTCGTTAACGTTCCCACGTTCTTCTCCCAGCCCAACAACTTCGCGGCGCTCGAAGTCGCGGCGAGGAGCGCGTCCATGTTGCTCATACCGCCCCACTCGACCAGCAAACTAAACTCATGCGCGTTCGATCCGTGCGGCACCACCCCCGCGTCGGTGCCGAAAGCGATCAGAAGTTTATTTGCGACCGCGAGCTTGATCGCGTGACGCACCGCAGCGGCCGCTGCCAACGCCTTCTCGGCGCGCAAGCCTTTCAACACACCAGTCTTCGCGGCTCGTTCGACTCCTTCAGCCGCCGATAACGTCGGCACCAGGTACGTTCCGTTCGCCTTCATCGACCGCGCGCCTTCCTCATCGAGAAACGAGCCGTGTTCGATCGACGATACGCCGGCGCGCACTGCGATCTTTATTCCTTCGGTGCCATGTGCGTGGGCAGCGACTTTTCTTTCGAGCTTATGCGCCTCATCGACCATCGCTTTCAACTCTTCAAACGTGTACTGCGTCGCGCCAACCGCATCGCCTTCCGACAACACGCCGCCGGTCGCACACGTCTTGATCACGTCGGCGCCGTACTTGATCTGGTAACGGACCGCCGCGCGAATCTGGTCCGGACCATCGGCGACGCCTTCTTCGATTCCCGGATCAAACAGACCCGGCCGAAAACCATTCTCGTCGCAGTGTCCACCGCGCATTCCGAGCGCGTGACCCGCCGTGACCATTCGTGGCCCCTGCGTCCAACCTTCGTCGATCGCTTTACGCAGCGCCATATCGTCGAAACGTCCTTCGGCGCCGACGTTGCGCACGGTCGTGAAGCCGGCCATCAACGTCCCGCGCGCGTTTTGCACGCTAAGAATCGCACCGAACGATTCGTAGTCTCGCACGAGGGCGTTGTCGCCGGCCGGATCGCCGAGTGTTCGGCCGATCAGGTGTGTGTGCGCATCGATGAATCCGGGCAACAAGGTGACGTCGCCGAGATCGATTACTTTCGCATTCGCCGGAATGTTTACCGATGCCGCGCTCCCAACCGCGGTGATCCGGTTGTCGTCGACGACGACGACGGCGTTCGTGATCGCCGGCGCGCCGGTGCCGTCGATCAAGCGCGCGGCTTTCAGGACCACAACGCCTTTTCCGATTGGCGGCTCGGGCGTGACCCGCGGGGTTTGTGAAATGACCGGTGTGAACACCGAGAGTAGCAGCGTCAGTACGTGAAGTAGTTTGAAGTTTTTCATTTTGGCGCGCGGATTCTACATCTTAGTTGCTTCGTCGCAAAGCCTACGTTACGCTCGTGGCCCATGAAACCAACTCGCCGCGAATTCAACTATGCACTACTACTCAGTCTGTGTTCGTTGTCGCTTCGTCAGTCAACGGCGCAAACGCAGTTGCGCGTCGACGGCGATCGGATCATGAGACACATTCACCTGCTCGCCGAGTATGGCAAGAACCCGCAGGGCGGTGTCAGTCGGGTCGCGTACAGCGACGCCGACAAACAAGGACGCGAGTATGTTCTCGGTCTGTTGCGCGAGGCAAAGCTCGACGTCTCGATCGACGCGGCGGGAAATCTCATCGGACGACGAAGCGGAAGCGCGAGTGGGCTCGCGCCGTTATTGATCGGATCGCATATCGATAGCGTTCCCGAAGGCGGAAACTACGACGGTGTGGTCGGGTCGATGGGCGCGATCGAAGTTGCGCACACACTCGCCGAGAAAAAGGTGACGCTGCGTCATCCGCTCGAAGTCGTCATCTTTCAGAACGAAGAAGGCGGGTTGATCGGCAGCCGCGCGATGGATGGCGAACTCACCGAACGCGAACTCGATCTCGTCAGCCGCAGCGGCAAAACGATTCGCGAAGGCATCAGGTTTATCGGCGGCGACCCCGCGAACCTCGCCAGCGTTCGCCGCAAGAAAGGTGATATCGCGGCGTATCTCGAGTTGCACATCGAACAAGGCGGTTATCTCGACACGGAGAAGATCAAGATCGGAGTTGTCGAAGGCATCGTCGGGATCAACTGGTGGGACGTCACGATCGAAGGCTTTGCCAATCATGCCGGAACGACCGCGATGAACAATCGTCAGGATGCATTGTTGGCAGCGGCGAAGTTTATTGAAGCCGTCAATCGCATTGTGACGAGTGTGCCCGGACGGCAAGTCGGGACTGTTGGCAGGATCAACGCGTTGCCGGGCGCGCCAAACGTCATACCGGGCAAGGTTGTGCTCAGTCTCGAGCTTCGCGATCTCGACGCGGCGAAAATCAACATGCTCTACGAGAAGATCCGGGCCGAAGCGCAACAGATCGCCATGGCCAGCAAGACGAAGTTTGACTTCAAAGAGATTAACGTCAATATTCCGGCGCCGACTGACGCTCGCATTCGATCCTTGATCAGTGAATCGGCACGCGAATTTGGCCTTTCCACGAAACTGATGCCTTCGGGTGCGGGTCATGATGCGCAGGACATGGCCCGGCTTGGGCCAGTAGGAATGATCTTCGTTCCGAGCGTTGGCGGCATCAGTCATTCACCGCGCGAGTTTTCGCAGCCCGACGACATCAGCAACGGTGCGAACGTGCTGCTGCACACGTTACTGAAGCTGGATCGGGCTTAATTAAACACGGATGGACCAGGAAATTCTGAGATTTGGTTTGGCGGCTTTTGTGACGCTGCTCGTGGTGGTTGATCCGCCGGGTGTCGTGCCAATCTTCGTCGCGCTCACACAAGACGAACCCGCACGTCGTCGAGCAATACTCACGCGCGCCGTACTGATCGCTCTCGGCGTGGCCTTGTTTTTCCTGATCGCCGGCCGCGCGGTGCTTTCGTATCTCGGCGTCACGGTCCACGCATTCTCAATCAGCGGCGGAATCCTGCTGTTCGTCGCAGCGATGCCGATGCTGTTCGGACAACGCGGCGGCCTCCAGGCGCCAGAACCGCGCGAGCGTGGCGGCGAAGACATTTCAGTGTTCCCACTCGCAATGCCGCTGCTCTCCGGTCCAGGAACAATCGCGACAATCCTGCTATTGACGTCACAGGCAGGCAACGACGTCAGAAAGCTGGGCGCAATCGGCGTCGCGATCGCGATCGTGTTTCTCGTCTCGTTTATTTCGCTGTATCTCGGTTCGCGGTTGATGCGGCTGCTCGGCGAAGGCGGCGTGCACATCGCAACCCGCGTGATGGGCATCGTCCTGGCAGCACTTGCAGTGCAGTACGTGCTAAACGGAATTACCGGTTATTACCACTTGCTGTCCGGTCGATGACGCGCCCTTTACTCGTATCGTAGCGCAATGATGGGATTGACCTTCGTCGCTCGCCGCGCGGGTATGTAACTCGCGATAGCCGCCACCGCAATCAGTAACAACGAGATCAGCGTAAACGTCGTCGGATCCGTCGCCGTAACTCCAAACAGCAATGTGGACATCACGCGAGTCAACGCAAACGCCGCGATTAAACCAATCACGATCCCACCGACGACGAGCTTCAAACCATAACTGACCGCGAGCTTTAACACGGCGCCAGTCTGTGCGCCGAGCGCCATTCGGATGCCAATCTCGTGCGTGCGTTGGGCCACCGAGTAACTCATCACGCCGTAGATCCCAACCGCTGCGAGTATCAAAGCCACGCCGGCGAAGATCGCCAGCAATAACATGCTGAAGCGTTGTCGTGCGATCGATTCGCCAAGTATTTCGTCCATCGTGCGGATGTTAGAAACCGGCTGGTCCTTGTCGATCTCCCACACCGTCCGGCGCACTGTCGCCGCCAGACTCGCGGGATCGACTTCCGTCTTCACCACCAGATCGCGCGATTCGAAAAATCCCCACTGCCGGTAGGGCAGATACATTTGCGGGCGTGGCTCCGCGGTCAAGTCAAACTGGTGCACGTCTTTCACGACGCCAACCACCTGAATCCAATCTTCGGGCCGTTCGATGTCGCCTGCGCCAATGCGTTTTCCGATGGCATCCTGACCGGGCCAATAACGACGCGCCATCGTTTCACTGATCACTACCACACGCGGGCTCGTCCGTATGTCTTGATCGGTAAACTGCCGTCCGCTCAACAACGGAATGCTCATCGTGTCGAAATATCCCGGGCTGATGATGCGCGTGACGACGACATTTTCCTGACCGGGTGGTAGCGGCGGCTGGCCTTCGATGCTTACGCCGATCGAATTGCCCTGGCGATACAGCGGCAGGTTGGTTGTGACTGCCGCTGATTTCACGCCGGCCAGATTCTGAACGCGTTGGACCAGCTCGGTATAAAACGCCGAACGCCGTTCAAACTCCGCATACTTCGGAATCGGCAGCACGACTCTCATGGTCAACAGGTTGTCCGACCGAAAACCCGGATCGACGTTTCGCAAGCGTAGAAAACTATTGATTAGCAGCCCCGCGCCGATTAGCAGCACAAGCGACACCGCAACTTCCGACATCACGAGCAAGCCACGAATGCGCTTGCCGCTGCTGCCCGTTGCCGAGTCGCGTCCGCCTTCTTTCAACGTTTCCGTTTGATTGAAACGCGCGGCCTGGACCGCCGGCGCCAGTCCGAAGATCAAACCGGTGACCAACGAAACCAGTAACGTAAAGCCCAGCACTTTCAGATCCATCGAAATCTGCGCCGTCTGCGAGATGCTCTCCGGAATGAATGCTCGCAACAGCAGCAGGCCGCCGTACGCGACCACCAAACCAACGACGCCGCCGATTGTCGATAGCAAAATGCTCTCGGTAAGAAACTGGCGGATCAAACGCTGACGCCGCGCGCCAAGTGCGACGCGCACTGCAATCTCTTTCTGTCTGACTGCCGCACGCGCGAGTAGCAGGTTCGCAACATTTGCGCAGGCGATCAGCAGGACCAAACCGACCGCGCCAAGAAGAATCAGCAACGCCGGTTTGATGTCGCCAACCAGATGTTCGTGCAGTGAAGTTACTGCGGCGCCGAGATCCGTGTTCGAGTCAGGATACTGTTGCTGCAGCCGAGCAGCGACGGTGTGCATATCCGTTTGCGCTTGTTCGAGGGTCACGCCGGGTTTGAGCCGCGCCAGCACTTGCAGGTAATGACGATTGCGATTGGCAATGTCCTTACTCGTGAAAGCAATCGGCACCCATACTTGATCGTCGCTCGTCGGAAATTGAAAGCGCGCGGGCATAACGCCGACAACGCTGTAACTCTCGCCGTTGAGATTGATCGGCTTGCCGGCAATGCTGTTGTCACCGCCGAACCTGCGTTGCCACAATGCGTGACTCAATAGCACTACTTTGTTCGAGCCGGGCTGGTCTTCAGCGGCCGTAAACGTGCGCCCGATCTGTGGCTCGACTCCGAGTAGCGGGAAGAGGTTTGCCGAAACGAGGCGTCCTTCGAGTCGCTCCGGATCGCCCGTGCCTGTCAGGTTGAAGCTTTCGTCGGAGATGGCCGCCATGCCTTCGAAGACTGTGTTTTGATCGCGCCAGTCGACGAAGTTGGCGGTGGCGGGCGTGTCGCGCGGGTAACCGAACTTGCTGGCGTCTTCCCAGACCATCACGAGTCGGTCGGGATCTTTGTAAGGCAGGGGGCGAAGTAGCACCGAGTTGACGACGCTGAAGATCGCGGTGTTTGCGCCGATGCCGAGTGCGAGAGCGATCACTGCGACAATGGTGAAGGCCGGGTTCTTGAGCTGCATGCGGCCGGCGTAGCGTAAGTCTTGGAAAAAATCTGTCAACAAGTTGGACCTCCCGGCGCCACCTGGCACAGGTGCTTCGTGAAATGGTTTGTGAACGCGCTTGAGTTCGTTTGGGAGTAAGTTGGTATCGGCGAGTTCGTTCAGCGCCATTAGCCTCGCCTCGCTCTCGGAGGCGCCTTTGGCGAGAGAACGCTCGTAGACGTCGTCGAGATGTTGGGCAAACTCCTCGACGATCTCCGCCTCCTGCGTAGGCTGTAAGCGCAATGAGGCAAGTCGCTTTCTAACCTCGTCGTTCCAGTCAGGCATGTTCAATTCCAGTAATACGACTGATCGCTTCGACAAACTCGCGCCAACTGTTGCGCTGGGCCGCGAGCACTTTCTTTCCTTCGGCGGTCAGACGGTAGTAGCGCCGTCGTCGCTGCCCCGCCTTCTCGACCCACCGCCCCTGAATCCACCCGCGCTTTTCGAGGCGATAGAGCAACGGATAAAGCGACGCAACATTGAACCGGAGGGTTCCACCCGAGCGTCTTTCGATCAGCGTCCCAATGTCGTACCCATGTCGTGGCTGATCTTCGACGAGCGAGAGTATGAGCAGTTCCGCACTCCCCTTCTTCAACTCCCTATCGAGCATCCGCGAACCTATATGTGGCATAGCGATATATTATTGAGCCGCATATCCCGCGTCAACACAGGAATTCTCGGGCGGGTGATCCGGTTTTTGAGTTGGATCGCTGAAAGGAAAAACAAAATGCGCTGAACGATCAGACATTCAGCGCATTCCGAAAATCCCAGCTTCAGATACTTTACTTACACTTGCTGTAGCCGCAATCGCGACAGAAGTCGCAGCCGCTCGCGTGCTCCAGTTGTCCGTGGCATTCGGGGCAGATGCCGATCATGTTGGACATGATGGCGCCGGTGACGGGCTTCTGTTGGGGGTGAATTTGGGAGGCGTGCTTGCTCACGGCACGCGCGGAGTCAGGGAGATCCTGGACGCGGCGCACCGTGATCATGATGCACTCTGCTACCGCCTGCTCGGGGGAGGTTAAGAGACGTTCGTTGAACCAGACGGCGTGAGTGCCGGTGACTTTGTTGAGACTGTATGCGACTTCCGCCGCGTCGAAACCTCCACGCAGCATCTTCGACGCCAGCAATCCCACACCACCGCTGATCGGACCAGTCGCAAACACTTCCTGGATCATCTTGCCGTCGTGATTGACGGTGACGTAGAGGTTTTGACCATCGAATGGAATCTGCCAGGTCGCCCCGCGCAGTTCACGCGGACGCTCGATGCGAATCGCCGTCACGGCCGGCACTGGAACCGCATCAGAATGCTCGCGCGCGATCGCTTCCTGTCGCGCTGAAGCATCGTCGGCAGCGACTGCCTCTGCCTGGCTAACTGCCCCAGAGGCAGCTTCCGCAACCGGCTCTACCACCGCTTCCGGATTGCAGGCAATCTCACCCTTTGGTTCTTCCGCTTTCATCGACGTGAGCACCTGATTGTCACGCGATCCATCACGATAGTAACTCACAGCCTTGCAGCCAAGCTGCCGACCAAGGCGATACAACGCGTCGACCGATTCAACCGTGTCGTTAACCGCGCCGTTGCACGTCTTCGACACACTATTATCGACGTTGCGCTGAGCAGCCGCGAGCACATGAACGTGCTGCTCAGCGCTTATGTTCATCGCCGAGATAAAATGCGGCGGCAACTCACGCTCGTGTTCCACGACGTAAGCGGCAGCCGCATCTATCGATTCCTGATCGCACTGGTCCACATCAACCCCGAGCGCCTGCGCGGCCAACGTATGCACGTACGTGCGCGTGCCGAGCGTGTCTTTGCGAACATAGGCCCACGAGAAGTTTGGCTCGATGCCTGACGAGGTCTCCGCCACGAGCGAAATAGTCCCGGTCGGCGCGATCGTCGTTACTTCATAATTACGAGGCGTGAGCGGAATGTCTTTCGGAATGCCGATCTGGTTGTATAGAAAATCCGTGTACGCTTCGCGGTTCGGCTCAAACTCCGGAAACGCACCTTTCTCCGCGCCGAGCCGGTTGCTCTCCATCCACGATTCGCGCCGCACAAATCCCATCACTTCGTCCATCAAATCGATCGAAGCCGGCGAACCGTACGTGACGCTCAGGTTCAAACACAGATCGGCAAAACCCATGATGCCCAAACCGACGGGCCGCGTGCGATGGACCACGTCGTTGATCTCGGGCAGCGGCCAGGCGCAGGTATCGATCACGTTATCGAGAAACCGCGTGCACAGCTGCGTGACTTCGCGCAGCCGATCCCAATCGATTCGCTTTTCGGAATCGTAAAACTTGGCGAGGTCGATCGAACCCAGGTTGCATGAATTCGAGAAGTGCAAGAACTGCTCGCCGCACGGGTTGCACGAATAGATCGGGCCCATCGAATTCATCATGTGATTGTGGCGATTCACTTCGTCGATGAAGGCGATACCCGGTTCGGCATACTTATGCGCACTCGCAACGATGCGGTTCCAAATGTCCGGAGCGAAGATCATTCCCGGCATCGGCGGTTCTTCAATCGAGCAAACGGTCAAATCCGCGTTAACAAACGCCTGTCGATCGCAGAACGTCATTGTCGATCCGTCCGCCCGGCGGTAAACCACGTAGTCGCCATCGCGCACCGGGTCGTGAATCGGTTCTTTCCACGGTTCACCGTTGAACTCCAACTGGAACCACTCGTTGTTATCGACCGCTTTCAAAAACTTGTCAGTAACGTTGACGGAGATATTGAAGTTGGTCAGCGAGTGTTGATCGTTTTTCGCGTGAATGAAACGCAGCACGTCGGGATGCGTAACGCGCATCATGCCCATGTTGGCGCCGCGTCGCACACCGCCCTGTTTCACGACGTCCGTCACCTGATTGACGATGTTCATGAACGACACCGGACCCGATGCAACGCCGGTAGCGGAGCTGACCATCGCCCCGTGCGGACGTAGAAACTCGTAAGTCATGCCCGTGCCGCCGCCCGTCTGATGAATCGTCGCCGCGGCCTTGGCGTGTTCCATGATGCCGGACAGCGAATCGGGCACATCGAGCACAAAACATGCCGCCAGTTGGCCGTTTGCCTTACCGGCGTTGACGAGACACGGCGTATTCGGAATGAACTCGCGCTTGAGCATCACTTCGCTCATCGCGGCAAAGAACTTGTCTCTTTTTTCACCAGTTTCCGCAGCGGAAACGTGGCCGACAACCCGACGAACAATATCGGCCCATTCCTCGATGGCCCGGCCTTTCGAATCCTTCATTGAATAGCGCTTGCTAACTACTTTTTTGGCATTAAGTCCCAGTTCCTGCGATCCTTTTCGCGGAGACACACTGGTGGCACCGACGGGGGTACGTCCGACTTTTTTGCCGATAGCTGCGCTCATTATCTGGACCTTTCTGGGGGCGTCAAAAACGGGTTTGCCAGGCGTATCACTACGCAGGCGAACAACTTAGATTTTATTTTGGATGTTACGGTTGCGCGAAAATCCCGGCTGGAAGCTAACTTAATTATTTAATTACCAGCGCGCAGCAATATACTCCTGTCCCGGCGACCTGTCAACGATATCTTGTGGTAATTTTTCCGGTGACAGCTACAGAGTGGGGTTTATGGAGATTTGCCCCTATTTGCCGCCAGTTCCGGTGTTGGAGACAAGCAGTTCGTAGTTGCCGATGTCGCGATTGTGATGGTCGAGCGCGGCAAAGGTATCGGAGGTTTCCTCGAGCATCTGCTTAGTCATCGCAATCGAATCGCTAAGCTGCTCGAAATCCAAAGACGAGACGCGTTCGGGCGTTGGCAGCGTTACAACCTGATCGTTTACCAGTCCGAAGAAGTTTTCGATCGACTGCAACTGCCCTTCAACCAACTTCACCGAACGCTCGATGTCGTTGAACGCGGCCACGCGCCGCTTGAGGATCTCGACGTTCGCCTGTTGAATGCGTCGTTCGCGTTCATCCTTCGCCGACTGGACCGAGCGTTCAGCCTGAGTCAACTGGTTCTGCACTGACTGACGATTGATGCCGCGCAGGTGATGCTTGCGCCGGCGATAAACGTCCAGGAGATCGACGAAGTCTTCCCAACGCTGGTCCAAACTCTGAATGTTGTGCGGGATCTGCTTCGTGCCGGTGAACTTCTTGTAGTTTGAATAGATCTGGTTCTTCATCCAGCGCAGATACTCGACTGCCTCACGTTCGCGCGGATCGAACAACTTGATCTGTGCTTCACGTTGTTGCTCTCGCAACTTTAACAGGCGCTGTTTTTCTCGCCGGTCGACCAGGCGTCGATACATCGTGCTGGCAGGAACGGTGGCGAGATAAAGCGTTTCGGTTGCTAAAGCGGCGACGAGCGGCGTGACGTCCTGGACATAAGCAGCGGCAACTGCAAACCCGGCCATCCCCCAAAAGTTTATGGGTTCTTTGAAGGCTTCTTTCAGATACCTGAGGTCAAACTTTGGAAACTCGGCCATAAACTTATTGAAACTGGCATTACAGAGCATTGTCCGAAACAGGCGTCAATACTAATTCACATCGAACGACCTCCACCACCAGTCCCGTTCTGTCCGCTGGTAGTTTCGCCTTCAGCCGGAAGGGCCTGAGGCTTGGGTGCGTCAGCGCTCGTACCGAGTAAGCCCATTGAGCGTTTGTAATCGAGCAACTTGTCTGCCAACTGCATGTCCAGCGCTTCGCGCTCGATCTCCTGCATCTGGTTATCAACGGAAGCAGAGCCGAGTTGCATTTTCGCTTCGGCAGCGGCGGCGCGTCGATCGATCTTGTCGCGCATCTCGTTGAAGGTCGAGGCATCGTCGCCAAGCTGGAACGACTCCATCGTCTGCGCAAGCTGTTCCTGCAACTTCGCCTGCTTCGACTGATTTATCAATTGCATCGCTTCGGCTGTGCGCCGTTGCATTTGCAGCACGTAGTTATCGCGCGCTTTAAGTGCCTGTTTCGATGCGAGGCTCGCGTGCTCCAGTTGCTGCGATGTTTTCTGGAGGTCGATCTCGGCCTGTTGTAACTGGCCGATGTAAGCAGTCGCGATATCGTCGCGGCCCATTTTCACCGAGGCACGGATCTTCGAATCGAGATCGACTCTCTGAGTTTCCAGTCGTTCTTTATTCTTAGCGAGGAGCCTTTCGGTGGCCATCACCTGCGCCACAGAGTTGTTCAACTCGGGCACGCGATCGCGCATGTCGCGGATGGTTTGCTGAAGAATGAGTTCGGGGTCCTCAGTCTTTTCAATAATCCCTCCGAAGTGGGCGCGCACGGAGCGCTTCATTCTTGTCCAAAGTCCCATTTCCGCTCATCCTCCGACAGCGAAATGTAAAAGTCTCATGGCTGGTGTGGGCCTCAAAATCGCCAAATTCGGCCGGGCACAACGCTCTGATGTACGACGTATACGCTCAGGCAGTTTCAATTCCAGCGAAAACTGACTCGGAGTATAGCAGCAGTACGGAACGGCCTCCAAAAAGGTTAGCAAGAACAAGTCGGGAAGGGGGCAACGCCCCCGCCAATGCCTCAGCGGGGGCGCGCTTTGCTTGCCCCCTTCCGGACTCGTTCTATCTACGTGAACGACCGATGTCGGTTCGAAACTGCATCCCCGGCCAATGAATCTTTCGCAACGCCGCATAACAAAGTTCCAAAGCAGCGCTGAGGGTTTCGGCCGCGGCAGTCAATCCCAGCACGCGCCCACCAGTAGCAATAAACCTGCCATTCGGCGTTAACGAAGTTCCCGCATGGAACACTTGCACGCGAGCTGGATCAATCGCGTCTAGTCCCTCGATTTCCGCGCCTGATTCGAACTTGCCCGGGTATCCGCGGTTCGCCGCCACCACGCACGCAGATGCACCGTCAGCCCACTCGAGCTTGAACTGACCGAGCGTCCCGTCGTGCATCGACTCAAACACAGCCGACAAATCCGTCTTCAGTCGGATCAATATGGCCTGCGTCTCCGGGTCACCAAACCGGACGTTGTACTCGAGCAGTTTCGGCCCCTCGGCGGTTAGCATCAGCCCCAGGAAAAGCACGCCTTTAAACGCGAAACCCTCCTCACGAGCACCCGCCAACGTCGGTTCGACGATCTCCCGCACTACACGATCCAACGTCGCCTGATCGAGAACCGACGCGTCAGTAATGCCCCCCATTCCGCCTGTGTTCGGACCCGTGTCGTTGTCGCCGATTCGTTTATGGTCGCGCGCAGCGGGCATCAACGCGTAATCACGTCCATCTGAAAACAACAACAACGACGCTTCCGTACCGCTCAACGCTTCTTCAATAACAACCCGTTCCGCCGCTTGATCGCCCGCGACGTGTTGGACCATCAGGTCGTCTACAGCCTTTTCCGCTTCGGAGCGCGTGGCGGCAACGACGACGCCCTTCCCCGCCGCCAGACCGTCTGCCTTGATAACAACAGGCGAATCAACACCTCCGAATTCACCGCTGCGAAGAAACTCAATCGCCTGACGGGGCGAGTTAGCAACCCGATAAACAGCGGTCGGGATTGCATGTCGCGCCATGAAATCCTTCGCGAAGATCTTGCTGCCTTCGAGTCGTGCGGCAGCGGCACTGGGACCAACTACGGCCATACCTTTCGCCGTAAACGCATCGACGATGCCGGCAGTCAAGGGCGCTTCCGGGCCAACAAAGGTCAGGTCGACGGAATTCGACTCGGCAAACGCGGCCAGTTCTTGCTGTTCGTTCACCGAAACATTGACGAGTTGGGCCAATTGGCCTATACCTGCATTACCCGGCGCACAAAAAAGCTCAACCGGAACCGGTGACGTGTTGCGAATGGCCCACACGATGGCGTGCTCACGCCCACCGGAGCCAATGACAAGTATTCTTTTCATGATTTGACGGCGGATGCTGCCACCCGCGCGGAAAGAATGTCAAGGTCAGTGTTTTTACGTAGGATTTACCTTGACACAATTTCGTCATAGTTATATACAAATCCCCCAATGGCGGCCCGTGCGGCTGATATCTATACCTCAACTGGTGGACAACCGAAGAGCGTTCTGCCTTTCACGCGTTGTTCTTTATTCGCCCGCCGGATTAGGTGTTTTTAGGCAAACGACCCAGGGAGTGGACCATGGCACAAATCGAAGCGGCTCACGCGTTGGAAACGACTCCACATAGCGAATATCAGGATCGACCAATCAGGTGCGTCGATTGTAACGAGAATTTTATCTGGACAGCCGGCGAGCAGGTTTTCTTTCACGACAAGGGTCTCAAAAACGAACCCAAGCGTTGTAAACCTTGCAAGCAGGCAAAGAACGAACGGCTCGCGGCAATTGCGGCAGCACAGTCATCGGGAGTGCGGCAAAGAATCGAAGTCTCAGTGCAGTGCGCGCAATGCGGACAACAAACTACAGTCCCGTTTTATCCATCTCAGGGACGTCCGGTCTACTGTCGCTCCTGCTTCCTGGCAGGTAAGACCGCAGCGGCTGATTCGGCACAGATGTAAACTCTTCAACCATGCAGCGTTTCCGCGGCTCCTGGAAACGCGACCGACCTCGCTAAAAACTAACTAGCCTCCCACATGGACAATAGGTCGCCTGTTGGGGTCTTTCTCTGCCTTGCGTAAGACCTCGTGCGTCACCGGCGCTGTATCGCCTTCACCAAACGCGATGTACTTCAACAGGTAAGAAATCGGATTGCCTTCACTCCACCCGAAATACACGTGCGGCAGCTTACCCATCTCGTCTCGCAAGTAGAGCAGGAAAGCCGCAATCGCATTGGGCACGGCCGCGGATTCAGTTCTTAGTATTCGATAGTCGCCGATCGTCTCGCCGCAGATCGCCAGCCGTCCGGAGAATTCGGAAGCATCACCGGGAGTGACTTCGAAGAACAGTATCGGTTCGCCGGGCGGAATGTGGTTGCTATTGCGCTTCTCGCGTTCTTTCTCTCGATACTCGAGAATGTCGCCCTTGTCCTTGCGATTCGTGATGATCCGAATCGTGCCCTTGGCTGCGTCTTTGATGAACTGCCGCGCTTTGTCGTCGAGCTCGATCTGTTCGACGCGTAGTTCAGTCGAGCGGTAAACGCGTGAGAAGAGCGAGGCGAGAATGATCGTCAGAATAAAGAACGAAGCGATCTTGATGCCTTCGGGTCGTTCGTGAATGTTCTGGATCGTGGTGTAGATGAAGACCAGCGCGATGACGAGATAGACCTGCCACCTGCCACCTTTCTTGCGCGAGGACAGCGTTACCGCAATTGCCGCTGACGTCATCAGCACCAGCACGCCCGTCGCATACGCACCACCCTGGGCGTCGACGTCAGCGCGGAAAATGACCGTCACCGCGACGGCGATCAGAATAATGACGATGACAAGTGGTCGCGCGGCTCTGGCCCATTCAGGTGCCATGCCGTATCGCGGCAGATAACGCGGCACAATGCTCAACAGACCAGCCATCGCCGAAGCGCCGGCGAACCAGAGGATGAAGATCGTACTGAGATCGTAAACCGTCCCGAAGATGTCGCCGAAGAAATGATGGGCCAGATACGCGATGGCGCGCCCGTTTGCTTCGCCGCCTTCCAGAAACGCATCGGGCGGTATCAGAATCGCCGTTGCGAAGCTGCTGCCAATTAACATCACGCTCATGATTAGCGCGGCAGTGCGCAGCAGTTTTTGGGTGTTCTTAATACGACCGCGAAGCAGTTGCTGGGCCTTCGCCTCGTCACCATGACCGGTGCGCGTTGAATGAATACTCTCCCAGTCTTTGTCGCTGAGATCTTTATCACCTTTGACCAGGGGCATTACGGCCACTCCGGTCTCGAAACCTGAAAGACCTAACGCCAATCGAGGAAACAGAAACAAAGACACGGCGAGGATCATCCACGCGTGGCCGTTCACGCGCGGATGGGTAAAGAGCGATTGTTTCCACTCCGGAAAGTGATACGGATGCGTAGCCAGTTGAAACAATCCGTATGAGATGACGACGGCGTTCAAAACTAGATAAACAGCGACCAGCGCGACCGCGATCCCGATCGCTTCCTTGAACCCTTTAAGAAAAATCGCACCGAGTATTGCAATGAGCGCGATCGTCACGCCGATCTGGTGCTTCAGTAATGGCGGAGTGAAAGGGTTTTCGATGATGTGCGCCGTCGCGTCAGCGGCCGAGAGTGTGATTGTGATGACGAAGTCGGTCGCCACGAACCCGAGCAGGACGAGAACGAAGAGTTTGCCTTTCCAGCGCGAAAGCAGGTGTTCCAGCATCGAGATGGAACCCTCGCCGTGGGGGCTTTCCTCGGCAACCCGGTTATAGATCGGCAGCGCGCCGAACAACGTCAGCAATACGAGCACGAGCGTCGCGATCGGCGCAAGCGATTGTGCTGCAAGAAACGCAATCCCCGGCTGGTAGCCGAGAGTCGAGAAGTAGTCGACTCCGGTCAAGCACATGACTTGCCACCAAGGGTGTTGCTTATGGGGAGCGGCGTGAGCGGTTTCTTTTTGTTGAGTGGAGCCTCTGTATAACCAGAGTTTGAAACGTCGTCCCGCGGATCGACTGACTAAGTTATTAAGCATCTTTTGACGGACCCGGCTAGCAACCGGGCGCGCACAAAACGTAAAGGCGCGGGGCAATGAGCCCCGCGCCAAAATCGATCGCGGCACTGCCCTTCCTTAGGCCTACGAGGTTAGCTGTCGGGCTCGAACTGGAAGTGTTCGTCGTGCGCGCAACTGCGGCGGCAACGATTCGCCCCGAAATAGGTGGTTCCCCCGTGTTGCGCAGCCGTGCGTGGGCCATCGCAACTTCGGCAGACATTCAGTTATCAAACGGTTTGGATGTTACTCCTCGCCGCACCCGGAAGCAACTTACAAATAAACTAACCACCGACGTGCACGATCGGTCGTTGGTCGGGATCTTTTTCGGCCTGACGCAACACTTCGTGCGTGACGGGCGCAGTGTCGCCTTCACCGAACGCGATGTACTTCAACAGGTACGAAACCGGATTGCCTTCGCTCCAGCCGAAGTAAACGTGCGGCAGTTTTCCCGTCTCGTTTCGCAGAAACAAGAGGAACGCTGCGATCGCATTCGGCACCGCCGGCGACTCCGTGCGCAGGATCTGAAACCCATCAACGCTCTCGCCACGAATCTTGAGCACGCCGGAAAACTCGGACGCGTCTCCCGGCGTGACTTCGAAGAAAAGAATCGGCTCCCCGGCGGGAATGTGATTGTCGACCCGCTTCTCTTTCTCTTTCGCCTGGTACTCTGCCGCATCGCCGCGATCGACGCGGTTCGTAATAATCCGCACCGTTCCCTTCGCCGCACGTCGCACAAACTCGCGCGCCGGATCGTCGAGCTCGATCCGTTCGACACGCAACTCAGTCGATCGCCAAACACGCGAGAAGAGCGAAGTGACGACAATCGCCACGATAAAGATCGACGCGATCTTGATGCCTTCCGGCTGCTCGATGATGTTCACTGCCGTCGTGTAGATAAACACCAGCGAGATCAACATGAAGAGCCACTGCTTGTTTTCACCCTTCCGCCGCGCTGAAAGCGTGACGGCGATCGCAGCAGAGGTCATCAGCGCGAGCACACCCGTCGCGTACGCGCCGCCCTGCGCATCGACGTCCGCTTTAAACAGAATCGTGACGACGAAACAGATCAAAGTGAACACGGCGACGAGCGGACGCACTGCACGCGCCCATTCCGGCGCCATGCCGTATCGCGGCAAATAACGCGGCACGATATTCAACAGACCGGCGAGCGCCGAAGATCCCGCGAACCAGAGGATCGAGATCGTGCTCAAGTCGTAAATCGTGCCGAACACTTCGCCGAGATAGTGATGGGCCAGGTATGCGAGCGCGCGTCCATTTGCAGTGCCGGCTTCCTGCGTCGCCGTTTCCGCTCGAAACTCTTCCGCGGGAATCAACATCGTCGTCACGATGCTGCTCGCGAAAAGCAAAACACTCATGATCAACGCCGCGCTCATGAGCAGCTTGCGTGTGTTGTGAATGCGACCCGCAAGTTCCGCCGTCGATTCACCAGGACGCGTGGGATGCGGGTTCTCTTCGAGCTCGTACTTACTCGGATCGCCGTCACCTTTCACGAGCGGCATCACGACGACACCAGTCTCAAAACCTGACAGACCAAGCGCGAGTTTCGGAAAAACGATCAGCGCCGTTCCAATCATCCACAAAGGGTTTGCGTACTGGCCAAACAACAAATTACGCCAGTTAAAAAGCGCCGTCGGATGCGTGGCGATCTCATAAAAACCGACGGCGACGACCGTGAAGTTGAGCGCCAGGTAGATCACGACCAGAAACACCGCGATTCCAATCGCTTCTTTGAAACCACGCAGAAAGACCGCGCCCAACGCGGCGATCAGGAGCAGAGTTACGAAGATTCGATGATGCAGGAAGTGCAGATGATCGAGGACGAACGGGTTCTCGAT
>Ga0111538_10001910_pt1 | contig 29207 bp, 25 predicted proteins | sample SoiMethybrSBSTD1_FD_79669 | JGI IMG/M metagenome (GOLD analysis project Ga0111538, IMG submission 79669) | Bulk soil microbial communities from a Populus tree surrounding site in Tennessee, USA - Soil MetaG P. TD hybrid SBSTD1 (version 2)... | ecosystem: Environmental > Terrestrial > Soil >... | reverse complement strand
GGCCGGCTCGATCGCTGGGCCCTGTGGTCGCCGCTCAAGACCACCTGGCACGAGCGCTTCTACGACTTCTACCCGCTCTACCTGGCCGCCTCCGGCGGTGTCACGCTGCTCGACCGGGACGGCCACGTCGCGTTCGACAACCAGGCCGCCCGCGCCACCCTGCGCCTCCTCGCCGCCGGCTTCGCCGACGGACTCTTCCCGCTGGCCAACTTCTCCGAGGGCCGCGACCCCTTCTTCGACGGCACGGTGGCGATGAAGCTCATCGGCCCCTGGTTCCTCTGGGAGCTCGAGGACCTCAAGGTGGCCGGCCTCGAGTACGACGTGACGCCGGTGCCGGTGCCGGACGGCGCCGACCCGGCCGCCGCCTACGCCTTCGCCGACATGAAGAGCATCGCGGTCTTCTCGACCACCCGCCACGCCGACGCCGCGACCCGCTTCGCCGCCTACCTCGCCTCGCCCGAGGCCGACCGCATCATGATCGAGTCGATCGCGCAGCTCCCCTACCGGCGCGGCCTGGCCGGCGACCGCCGCTTCACCGCCGCGCTCGCCCGCTGGCACGGGCTCGCCGCCTACGCCGAGCGGGTCGAGCACAGCCGCGACATCGACATCCACCCCGACATCGTCGAGATCTTCGACATCCTGTCCGAGGCCTACGAGGCGGCCGCCATCTACCGGGCGGAGCCGATCGATGACGCGCTGGCGGCCGCCGCCGGCGAGGCGCGGGTGGTGACCGGTGAGAAGTGAGAACCGGACCGGGCTGGCGCTGGCCAGCCCCTACGCCCTCTTCCTCCTGGTCTTCTCGCTCTACCCGATCGTCTTCGCCCTGGTCCTGGTCTTCCTCGACTGGGACCTGGTGACCTCTCCCGCCTTCGCCGGCGCCGACAACCTCGTCACCCTGGTCCACGACGCCCGCTTCTGGCAGTCGATCTGGAACGTCCTCCTCTTCCTCTGCATCCACGTGCCGCTGCAGATCGCCGTGGCCCTCGCGCTCGCCGTCGCGCTCGACCGCCCGCTGGTGGCGCGCTCGTTCTGGCGGGCGGCCTTCTTCCTGCCGGTCGTCATCTCCGGCGCGGTCGTCACCATCCTGTGGAGCTCGCTCTACGCCACCGACGTCGGCCTCATCAACCGCATGCTGGGCCAGGTCGGCATCGGCCCGATCCCCTGGCTCACCGATCCGGCGGTGGCGATGCCGGCGATCGCGGTGATGGTGACCTGGAAGAACGTCGGCTTCTACGTGGTCATCTACCTGGCCGGGCTGCAGTACGTCCCCAAGAGCTGCTACGAGGCGATCGATCTCGAGGGCGCCACCGCCTGGCAGCGCTTCCGCCACGTCACGCTCCCTCTCCTGCGCCCGCAGACCGCGCTGGTCGTCACGCTCTCCACCATCAACGGCTTCCAGCTGTTCATCGAGCCCTACATCATGACCGGGGGCGGCCCGCTCCGGCGCACGCTCACCCCGGTCCTCTACATGTACAAGAACGCGTTCGCCTACCAGAAGATGGGCTACGCGGCCACCGTCGGCCTGGCGCTGGCCCTCGCCATCTTCGCGGTGCTCATCATCCAGCGCCGCCTGGTCGGCAAGGCGGAGGTGGCCTGATGAACCTGCGCCGCGGGCTCCTCTACCTCGGCCTCGCGCTGGCCGCCGCCACCTTCGTCTATCCGTTCGTCTGGATGGCGGCCACCACCCTCAAGCCGGCGGGCGAGGTCGGCACGCTCTCGCTCCTGCCCGACCATCCCACCCTGGACAACTACCGCGCCATGTGGGCGCGCGCCCCGGTCGGCCGCGCGCTGGCCAACAGCGTCGCGGTCGCCACCACCATCACCGTGAGCGTCCTCCTGGTCGGCTCGATCACCGCCTACGCGCTCGCCCGCCTCGACTTCCGCGGCCGCCGCGTGCTCGAGGCCGCCACCCTCGCCGTCCTCATGGTCCCCGGCCAGCTCACCCTCATCCCGACCTACGCGCTCATCGTCCAGCTCGGCTGGGTCGACAGCTACACCGCGCTCATCGTCCCCTACCTCGTCAACCCGATGGCGATCCTCATCCTGCGCCAGTTCTTCCTGCAGGTGCCGCGCTCGCTGGTCGACGCCGCCCGGCTCGACGGCATGAGCGAGCTCAGGATCCTCTTCACCATCTTCTGGCCGCTGGCCCGGCCGGCGCTGGCCACCGTCGCCATCGTCACCTTCATGGGCGCCTGGAACGAGGTCCTCTGGCCGCTCCTGGTGGTCCGCGATCAGTCGCTCATGACGATGCCGCAGCTCCTCACCGTCTTCTCGCTCGGCGGCGGGGCCGGCACGCTCGGCGTCCAGCTGGCCGCCGCCATGGTGCTGGTGGTGCCGGTCGTGCTTGCCTACGCCTTCCTGCAGCGATACTTCATCGAGAGCATGGCGGGTGCCGGGGTGAAGGGCTGAGCCATGGCGGGCGTCACCCTCGAGCAGGTGTCGAAGCGGTTCGGCGACACCACCATCGTCCACCAGCTCGACCTCGCCATCGGCGACGGCGAGTTCCTGGTCCTGGTCGGCGGCTCCGGCTGCGGGAAGTCGACCACCCTGCGCATGGTGGCCGGTCTCGAGAGCGTCAGCTCCGGCGCCATCCGCATCGGCGAGCGCGATGTGACCGGACTGCCGCCGCGCGCCCGCGACGTGGCGATGGTCTTCCAGGACTACGCGCTCTACCCGCACCTCACCGCCTACCAGAACATGGCGCTCGGCCTCAAGCTGAGGAAGCTGCCGCGCGATCAGATCGACCGCCGGGTGCGCGCGGCCGCTGCCATGCTCGGCCTCGAGCCGCTGCTCGACCGGCGCCCGAAGGCCATGTCGGGCGGCCAGCGGCAGAGGGTGGCCATCGGGCGCGCGGTGGTGCGCGAGCCGGCGGTCTTCCTGTTCGACGAGCCGCTGTCCAACCTCGATGCCCACCTGCGCAACCAGATGCGGGTCGAGATCCACGCGCTGCAGCGGCGCCTCGGCACCACGGCGGTCTACGTCACCCACGATCAGATCGAGGCGATGACCCTGGCCGACCGGCTGGTGATCCTCGACGGCGGCCGGATCCAGCAGGTCGGGAGCCCGATGGAGGTCTACCGCGGTCCGGTCAACCGCTTCGTCGCCGGCTTCATCGGCACCCCGCCCATCAACTTCCTCGACGGCGAGCTGGTCGACAGCGCTTCGGGCGGCCTGGAGCTCGCCTGCGCCGGCGCCCGCCTGCCGGTCCCGCCCGAGCGCCGGCCGGATGGTGGCGGCCGCCAGGTGGCGGTCGGAATGCGCCCGCAGGATCTCTCGCTCGCCGACGAGGGCGGCGGGCCGGCCCTCGACGGGCGCGTGGTGCTGGTCGAGCGCCTGGGCGGCGCCACTCATCTGCACGTCGAGGTCGCCGGCCAGCGGATCATCGCGGCGATCGCGGCCGACCGCCCGGTCGCGGCCGACCGCCCGGTGCGCCTGGCGGTCGACATGCGGCGCGTCCACTTCTTCGCGCCGGGCGGAGAGACCCTGACCCTGCCGATACCCTGACAACCGTGTCCGGATCTTGCCGCCTGGCAGAATCTCGTCAGCCGCCGGGCACCCGCCGCGGCTCACAACCTGCCGGGATCGCGGGGGGCCGGCGATGGTCCGCGCCTTGAAGAGCAGGCCGGGCATGAAGACCGCGCTCAGCACCGTCCTCGCCTCCGTCCTCGTGACGTCCGTCGCCCACGCGCAGCCCTCGGCCGCGCCTGCGCCGGCGCCAGTGCCGGCGGTGCCGCCGCCCACGCCGATCGTCAACGGCCAGCCGGTGCCGGCCTCCGAGCCGCCGCCGCCCGGCTCCGATGGGACCGACGTCTCGCACATCAACGGCCAGCTGGTGAAGGTCGGCGAGCACAACGAGTACTACTACACGTTCCGCCGCACCAACCTGTCGGCCAACCCGCTCGGCTGGATCTTCGGCCTCTACGGGGCGTCGGTCAGCTACGGCTTCTCGCAGAACGTCGCGATCCGCGGCGACGTGAACTACTTCGCGGCGCCCGAGGGCGACGTGCGCGGCAGCGAGTTCGGCGTCGGCCTGCCGATCTACCTCCGGCGCACCTACCAGGGCCCGTTCCTCGAGCCGGGCTTCATCGTGCGCACGTTCCAGAACAAGTACGACGACGAAGTGGACTCGGAGGTCGGCCCGCAGGTGCTGGTCGGCTGGCACTGGATGTGGGACAGCGGCCTCAACCTGTCGATGGCGTTCGGCGCCGGACGCAACTGGTCGACCGACGAGGAGTACGAGAGCAAGATCTTCCCGAACGGCTACCTCCGCTTCGGCTACGCCTTCTGAGCCGCCGCTACGGCTTACTTCTTCTTTGATAGGTGCCCATGAGCACCGCGTGGCCGAGGACGTGCCCGCGCATCGCGGTCTCCAGCTCGGTCCGGGTCGGCTGGCCGAGATCGCCGAGCTCGCGGTCGAGGGCGAAGAGCTTGAAGAAGTAGCGGTGCCGGCCGATGGGCGGGCAGGGGCCGCCATAGCGGGCCTTGCTCCAGTCGTTCTTGCCGACCCGGGCACCCGACGGCAGCCCGCGCGCGCCCGCATCCTCGGGCAGCTCGGTGGCGGAGGCCGGGATGTCGTGCACCACCCAGTGGACCCAGGTCCGCCTGGGCGCCGCCGGGTCGGGAGCGTCGGGATCATCGACGATGAGGGCCAGGCTCCGGGTGCCGGGCGGCAGCCCCGACCAGCTCAGCGCAGGAGACACGTCCGCACCCTCACAGGTGAAACGGTCCGGGATCTCGTGCTCGTGCTCGAAGCTGGGCGAGGAGAGCGAAAACGTCTGAGTCCTCGGTAGACTGGCCATTACATCACCTCGGGGGGATCACACCTCATGTGGCAAATGGCCGCAGCGGCGCCAATCCGTCAAGCGCGGTCGTCTCGTTGACAACCGATTCGTCTGCGTGCCAAACGCGTGGGATGCAGCGCGCCCTCTGGCTGACCCCCTTCCTCTTCGCGATTGCCTGCGGCAGCTCCGACGGTCCACCCGCAGCGAGCCCGGCCGCCGGCGGCTCGACACCCGCCGAGGCTCACGACCAGGCGGAGAAGAGCGAGCATCACCGGCTGACGCCCGAGCTCGACGCCTTCCACGCGCTCCTCTCGCCGCTGTGGCACGCCGACAAGGGCGAGGCGCGCCGCAAGGACACCTGCGCCGCCCTGCCCGAATTCAAGGCGCGCGGGGCGGCGGTCAAGTCGGCGGCGCCGCCCGCCGCGGTGGACGCGGCGGCCTGGTCGAGCGCCGGGGCCGAGCTCGAGAGTGCGGTGAGCGGACTGGCGACCGCCTGCGGCGGCAGCGACATGGCGGCGTTCGACAGCGCCTTCGAGGCGGTGCACACGCGCTTCCACCACGCGATGGAGCTCGTGATGGGCGAGCACGACATGCAGGGTGAGCACGCCGGCGATCACGAGGGGCGCGGCGAGCACGAGGCCGGCGCCGGGCACGGCCGCAAGGAAGCCGACCACTGAGGTTCAGCCGGCGACGTCGATTCCGGCGGTCTCGCGCATGGTCTCGATGGCGACCGCCAGGTCGCCGACGTCGGCGGCGCGCAGGCTGACGGCGGCGCGCGATCCCCCCTCGCGCGGCTGGATGGTCAGCACCGAGTCCTTCCAGCTCGACGATGCGACGTCGGCCGCGCGCAGGCTGGTCCGCTTGCCGACGGAGAAGATCTCGATCTCGCCGGGACGCACCGCGAGGTAGCCGCCGCCCCGGAGCGGAAAGGTCGCCGCTCCGGCCTCGGCGAGGTGGGCGCGGGCGCGCGCGCGGCGCAGGCTGGTCCAGCGCTCCTCGCCTGCCTCGATCCAGGCGCGGTTGGGATCGTTGCCCAGCACGGTGCCGGCCAGCCGGGCCCCCAGCCGCGCGCCGGCGGCCGCGACGCCGCGCTCGACGGAGATGAGCTTGTCGCTCAAGAGCACGCGGCCGGCGGCGTCCCGCCAGGAGTACTCCACGACCGTGTGGCGGTAGAAGCCGTTCTCGATGTGGTCGGTGCGCGCGATCCACAGCCCCTCGACCTCGCCGAAGCGCAGGAAGCGGTGGCGCGGGCCGCTGCGAGCGAACCGGTGGTCGGACATCCCGTCCTCGCCGACGTAGCTGCACCAGGGCCGCGGCCGGAAGGCGAGCACCAGGAACGCGGCCAGGCCGGCGGCGCCCGCCGCCCCGAACGCCGCCCCGGCGATGGCGCCGAACGCCTGGTAGAAGGCGAACGTGAAGAGGAGGAGGAAGCCGCCGAAGATGACGCCGCTCACCACGCGGGCGCGCGCCAGGCTGCGGACCAGGCGAAAGCCGTCACGCGTCTGGTTGGACCAGGCCGACAGGAGCGGGCCGATCGACGGATCCGAAGGGATGACGAAGACCGAGTCCGCCTGGCGCTCGCCCCGGTGATCGGGGACGCTGGGCTGCTCGGGTGAGCGGTACGGCGCGGCGTCGCTGGGCACGCGTCTCACCATACTGCATCGGCGCAGGTCGAGTGGTGGGCGAACAAATTGCGCTGCCGCCCGGCGCAGGGCTGCCGCATGGCGACCGCATCGGCCAGCGGTGGGGATGACTGGCGCGGGCCGACGCGCTCGAGCCACGAGGGTACGCGGAGCTGACAGGCTCGAAAGTTGGCCAGCTTACCAGGCGGCAATGGACCGATGCTTGCAATCGCGCGCCAGCCTGGAGATGCAATGAGCGACCTCAAGGTGGTGGCAGCCGTCAGCGCGGCACTCGCGTGTGTCGCGGGGTGCAAGGGCGACGACTCGGTGGGAACGCGCGAGCGGCCTCTGTTCGGCGACATCGACTATGCCGACGACTGCACCTCGGACATGCGCGAGCTGCTCGACAAGAGCGTCCAGTGGGGGCGGATCGTGGCGGTCTCGGACGTCTACCAGGAGTGCCTCGACGAGGCGGTGCGCACCGGCCTCCGGCGCAACGACTGGGGCATCGGTCCCTACCGCGAGTGCACCGAGGACGCGTTCTACGGCGAGAGCCTCGACACCCAGCTGGCGATGGCCCGCGCCGCGACCCTCAGCCTCAACGACGTCTCGATGAGCTGCGTCAGCGACAGCGACGCGATCGCCTACACCAGCCAGAAGGACGGCTACGATCACATCAACCCGGAGAACCTGACCTGGGGCGAGTGGTTCTCCCGCTGGGCCCCGAACTCCTGCTGGCGCACGGCGCCGGCCACCTGCGCCGAGAACGGCGACGTGTCGTGGCCGATGATGTCGATCGCCAACGCGACCTGGCACGAAGCGTCGCACACGCACAACTACTCGCACGGCACCAACGAGCAGGAGACGGCGCCGGCCGCCTGTGGCTATACGGACGACGACGGGTGGCATTTCCAGGTCAACACGATGCCGTACATCATCGGGCAGTGTGTGGGCTATGTCCTGCACGAATCCGGCGAGGCCTGTCGGCTGACCGACTGCGGGCCCGACTCGCTCCACATCATCAATGACCTCGACGAGACCGGTTGCAGCTGCATCCGCGACCCCAACTTGGGCGGCGGCCCGACCGCCGATCCGGTGGGCGCCGATCTGACGGTGACCGCGGCGCGCGCGCGTTTCGGCGGCAGCATCCGGGAGGTCAATCTCACCATCCGCAACCGCGGCGTCACCGGCGCGCTCGACTTCCAGGTCGCCGTGCTCGGGGTCGACCACGACGGCGACACGGTCGACTACGCGGGCGAGCCCATCCTCATCGGCACCGCCGCGGTGGCGAGGCTCGACGCCGGCGCCGAGCAGAGCCTCACCGTCGATCTCGACAGCGTGAGCAACTTGACCGCCGTCGAGGTGGTGGTCGACCGGGACGGGACGGTGCGGGAGACCGACGAGAGCAACAACGCGCTGCGCGCGGACATCGAGCTGCCCAACCTGCGGGTCAGCGTGCTCGAGGCGCGCATGGGCCGGCAGCGGATCGAGGGGACCGTCCAGGTCCGCAACGTCAGCCCCCTGCCCACCTTCGGCACCACGGTTCTGGTGGCGCGCACCGAGGACGGCTACCCGAGCGGCCGGAACCCGATCTACCGGGTCGGCTCGCTCCTGCCGGGCGGGGTCGAGCGGATACCCTTCGCGATCGACCTGCCGGAGCCCGACTTCTGGGGGGCGCCCGACAGTATCCGGCTCGGTCCCGAGCGGCACGCCGTCGAGGCCGAGGTCGACTACAGCTGGAACATCCCGGAGAGCGACGAGAGCGACAACACCGCGACCGCACCCATCGTCTGGCCCGACCTGTCGATCGCCGAGGCCACCGCTCCCACCAGCGACGGCTTCTTCGGCGACCATCACCTCGAGGTCGGCTATCAGGTCGACAACGCGCGCACCGCCTTCGCCAACCTGTTCGCCCACGAGGTCAGGATCGAGACCCGGAGCGGCAACGTCCTGGCCAGCTCGCGGATCGACCGGGCCGAGCTCGAGCTGGGTGAATCGCTCGAGCGCGCCGGGGTCGCTCTCGACTTCAGCGATCTGCCCGGCAAGCAGATGTGCGACGGCCACCACTTCAACGAGTACTTCGTCCGCTTCGCCGCCGACCAGCCGGACCAGGTCGGCGAGATGCGCGAGGACAACAACGAGGTCATCCGCCGGTTCATCACCACCGACGACCTGGCGCCGGTCGTGGCGATCGGCGACCCGGGCCTGGTCCACCGCGACGTGGTCACGCCCGACGACATCGTCAGCTTCACGGTCGGCGCCACCACGAGCGACCCGGAGGGGGACGCGACGACCCTGACCTGGTCGTCGAGCGACGTCGCGCTGCAGAACGGGACCATCACGCCCGGGCCGGGTCCCGGCCAGGCGACCGTGATGATGTCGGCGCGCGCCCTGTCGATGCTGCGCTGCGTGGTGCCGGGCGCCAAGACGGTGGCGCTGGTCCACGTCACCGCGACCTCGCGCGACTGCATCCTCGAGAGCTCGGCCACCCGCACCATCGCCGTCGAGCTGCAGATCGTCGACGACAACGGCCCGATCCCCGACGAGCGGATCTGCGAGCTGGCCCACCGCGGCCTCGACGAGCTCGAGATCGCCCTGCTTCGCTTCCGCTTCACCGGGCCGCTCTGCCCCTTCGCCGGCCCCGGCGGCGGGCAGAGCTGCATGGGCATGTCCTGGCTGAACGTCCTGGCCGATCGCTGGGGCAAGGACAACGGCAACACCCTGCCGGCCGCCGCGCTGCGCACGCTGGGCGATCTGCGCGCCATCGTCGCCGGCGTCCCGCTCGGGACGATCCAGAGCTGGGACAAGGACCTCGCGCTGGCCGAGCTCGACGGCATGCTGGCCGGCAAGCGGCTGACCGGCGGCGCCATCACCGCGCTGGTCCTCGAGCAGTCGATCTTCGACGACACGAAGGACGTCTTCTCGCCGCTGCCGATCCCCAAGGGCAAGACCGCCGAGGTCTCGGCGCTCGGCTACACCGCCTCGCTCGGCGGGCAGGCGCTGGTCTCGGGCGATTTCGGCCTGGTCCCGGTGGCGGATCGGCCGGCGGTCCCCGCCGGCAGCGCGCTGCTCGACGACGTGCCGGTGGTGGCCGTGGTCAAGCCGGGCCAGCTGGGCGCCGGCGCGACCATCAAGTACCGGGCGCCCAAGGCCACCGGTCGCCTGCGCCTGATCGGGTTCACCGCGGTCGGGCCGGTCGACATCACGACCAGGTGGACCGGCAGCACCCGCACCGTCACCGGACGCCTGACCACCGACCTGTGGGGGGTCGGCGTGGCGAAGTGAGCCGCGGCCGGATGGTCTGCGATTAGACTGCGGCGGTGACCGAGCGCGATCTCGTTCGACGCCGTCTCGCGCGCCAGCAGCTGGTCGGGCCGCGGCTGGCCGGGCCGGCCGAGGTGGTGCGCTGGTTCGGCGCCGTGCAGGCGCAGGACTACCGCGGCGCGCTGTGGGGCGTCGGGCTGCGCACGCGCGGCGCCGGCGAGGCGGAGGTCGAGCGCGCCATCGCCGGGCGGACCGTGGTCAGGAGCTGGCCGATGCGCCGCACGCTCCATCTCGTCGCTGCCGGGGATCTGCGCTGGATGCTGCGCCACCTCGCCTCGCGCATGATCCGCGGCATGGCCGGTCGCTACCGGCAGCTCGGCCTGGGCGAGGCCGCGCTCGCCCGCAGCAGGCGGCTGCTCGAGCGCGCGCTGGCCGGCGGCCGGCAGCTCACGCGCCCGGAGATCTACCAGCTCCTGACCAGTGGCGGGGTGTCGCCCGCCGGGCAGCGCGGCATCCACATCCTCTCGCTCCTGGCGATGGAGGGCCTGATCTGCTTCGGCCCCCACCGCGGCAAGCAGCCGACCTTCGTCCTGCTCGACGAGTGGCTGCCGCCGGCGCCGGTTCTCGAGCGCGAGTCGGCACTGGCGGAGCTGGCGCGCCGCTACGTCACCAGTCACGGACCGGCCACCGCGGCCGATCTCGCCTGGTGGGCGGGCATCGCTCTCGGCGAGGCGCGCACCGCGATCCATCTGGCCGGGCTGGCGGTGGAGGACGGGTACGCCTGCCCCGAAGGGCCTCCCGCCCGGCGCGCCGCGGCGACCGCTCACCTGCTTCCCCCCTTCGACGAGTACACGGTGGCCTACAAGGACCGCGCGGCGATCGTCGACCCGGCGCTGGCGGACGCGGTTCGCGGCGGGATCTTCGCGCCGGTCGTCGTGCTCGACGGCCGGGTCGCCGGCACCTGGCGCCGGCAGCTCACCCGCGGCGCTGTCGAGGTCGCCGTCGAGCTGGCGGAGCGGCCCGGCGCCGCCCACCAGCGCGCGCTCGCCGCGGCGGCCGACCGGCTGGGCGCCTTCCTCGGCCTCCGCGCCGCCCTCACGACCAGCGTTCGGCCAGTCGCGGCAGGAGCTCGCCGGCCAGGCCGTCGAGCCTGAGCGTGGCCTCGCCGTCGCCGCGGGTCGGGCCGCGGTTGAGGATGGCGATCGGGATGCGGCGTTCCGCGGCACGGCGGACGAACCGGTAGCCGCTGAAGACGGCGAGCGAGGTGCCGACCACCAGCAGCGCGCCGGCCTCGTCGAACAGGTTCCACGCCGCCGCGACCACCCGGGCCGGAACGTTCTCGCCGAAGAAGACCACGTCGGGCTTGAGCGGGCCGCCACAGGCCGCGCAGTCCTCGACCGCGAAGTCGGCCACCGCCTCGCCGTCGAGCTCGGCGTCGCCGTCCGGCGCCTGCGCGGCCGCGCGCTCGAGCCAGCCGGGGTTTTTCGCCAGCAGTCTCTCCTGCAGCTCGGCGCGATCGCACGGCGCGGCGCACTCGAGGCAGCGCACCTGCGCCAGCGATCCGTGCAGCTCCACCACCCGGCGGCTGCCGGCCGCGGCGTGCAGGCCATCGACGTTCTGCGTGATGACGCCGACCAGTCCGCCGGCGAGCTCGAGCGCGGCCAGGGCCCGGTGCGCCTGGTTGGGCTGCGCGCTCGCCAGCGCCGGCCAGCCCCGCACCGAGCGCGCCCAGTAGCGCTGGCGCGCCCGGGCCGACGACACGAAGTCGCGGAACATGATCGGCGTGCGCGGCGCGCGCGGCTGTCCGTCCGCCCTGGGTCCGCGGTAGTCCGGAATGCCCGACTCGGTCGAGCAGCCGGCACCGGTCAGCGCCAGGGCCCGGCGGCCGCTCAGCAGCTCGGCCAGCTCGCCGAGCCGGTCAGGGTGCGCAGCGGACGCCCTCGTGTGGTCCATCCCCGTCGGTATCATCGGTGGAGCTCGACGAGCATGCTGGTGTAGGAATCGGCGGCCGCCGAGGTCTGCGTGCAGATGCAGATGAGGTGGTCGTGGGGGGCGTCGCAGCCGTCCTCCGGCCCGCGGATGCATGGCATCCCGTCGTCGGCCTCGTACCCGGTCAGGCAGGTGGCTCTGCGCGCGGCGCACAGCTGGTTGCAGGTGTCGCCGCCCGCGTTGCCGAAAAACTCGCATCGGTTGGCCGCCTCGTCGCAGAGCGCGAAATCGGTCAGGTCTCCGTACTGCTCGAGGCAGCTCGCGAGCGCCCCGTCGGGAGACGCGCCCGGTTCGACGCAGGTGCCGACCTCGCACTCGAAGCCGACCGGGCAATCACCCCCCTTGCAGCGAAAGCGGGTGCCCGTTTTGTCGACCTCGAACGAGCACGACAGGGCCAGCAGGGCCAGTGTGGCGAGTCGAACGCGCATGGCCGCGCCCCGCGGCATCACCGGCGGGCAGAGCCGGTCAGGGGGCGCAGCGAACGACCTCGAAGGTTCCGGACACGGCGAAGTGTCGTCCATCGTCGTCGGTGTAATCGTACTCGACCGAGCCGGCGATGGACGACTCCGACACCGCGCTCAGGGTCACCGAGCCCTGGTTCGAGCCGACCCCCTCGAAGCTGCCCTCGTTGCGGTAGAGCTGGACGAACACGCTGGTGTAGGAGTCGGCGGCGAAGGCCGGCAGTGAGAGGGCGACGTTGAACCCGCTCGGCGGATCGCGGTCGTCCTCGCTGCCGCAATGGATGGGGCCGTCGCCCAGCGCGATGAGGTTCTGCTGCTGGTACACGGTCGCGAAGCCGAACTCGGCGGTGAAGGCGGTGCCGTCATACTCGCCGGTCAGCGAACCGGCGAGCAGCGGCTCGCCGCTCTCCTCGTCGCCGCCCCCGCACGCGGCCGCCAGGGAAGCGCAGAGCAGGAGCGTTCTCATCGCCTCGATCGTAGCGGCAAGCGTCGCCGGCGGGCAAACCAGCCGCAGGGCGTGGGGCTCGCACCTGTGCGCCGGCCGCCTACCTGGGGTCCGGGTGGCGTGCCGGCCGCGGCATGGTGATCTGCAAGTGTCGCCGCTCGCCCGGCTCGAGATCGATCGTGAGCGTGCGGGTCTGGCCGTTGCCGTCGAGCACCGTCAAGCGGTGGCGGCCGGGGATGACCTCGATGTCGAGCGGGGTGGCGCCGGCGTCCTGGCCATCGAGGTAGACCCGCCCCCAGCCGCCCTCGCGGGTCGCCACCCGGAGGCGCGCCGCGTTGGGAGCCACCAGCGGGCAGAGCGGGTCATTGCCGCAGTCGATGGTCGGCTGGGTGACCGGGTGATGGCGGCGCCGCTCGCGCGGCGGCGGCGGCGGCTGATCGTCGTCTGTCGCCTCCCGCTCGATCGAGTCCTCGCCGTCGCCGGTGGCGGCGTCGTCGACCGAGAGGCTGAAGCTTCGCTGGACGCGGATGACCAGCTGCCACACCTCGGTGAACGAGGACGACCCGTCCCCCGGGCGGACGGCCGCCGGCGCCGTGGTCGGCCACATCGCGAGGCGCGGCGCCGCCGGCGCATGCTCGGCGTCGCGCGCGATGGCCAGGGTCGCGGCTGCGGCGCCGGCGACCAGCGCCGCCAGCACGATCGGGCCGGCGCGGGTTCGCCCGCGCTCGCGCGCGGCTCGCGCCAAGCGCGCCTCGAACCCGGCCCCCGGGGTCGGGACCGCATCGAGCGCGAAGGCGCCGCGCAGGGCTCGCTCGAGGTCGCTCATCGCTGCCTCCGCAGCCGCTCGCGCAGGCGGTCGAGCGCGCGCGCCAGGTGGGTCTTCACCGTCTCCGAGCCGACGCCGAGCGCGGCGGCGATGTCGCCGACCGACATCTCCTCGCCGTAGCGCAGCACCACCACCGACTTCTGCATCGGCGGCAGCCGGTCGACCGCGGCGAGCAGGCGGGCGGCGTCGAGCTCGGCCAGCGAGGGCATCGCCGCGGCAGCCGTCAGCTCCGCCGCGCCGTCCACTTCCTCACTGCCGCCGTCGCGCCGCCGCCACCAGCCGATCAGCCGGCGGCGGCGCAGCGTGCGCAGGCAGAGATTGGTCAGCACCCGGTGGAACCAGGCGTCGAGCGCGTCCGGGTCGCGCATCCGGCTCCAGCTCTCGCACGCGCGGGCCAGGGCCTCCTGGACCGCGTCTTCGGCCTCCGCCCGGTCGCGCAGGAGCCGGTAGGCGATCGAGTAGCCGCGCCGAGCGCAGCGCCGCGCCACCGCCTCGAGGGCCTGCTCCCGCTGGTCGACGGCGCCTTCGGCCATCGCCGCGGTATCGGCTGCCAGCCGCACAGGACCATTGAGTCACAACTGGGACACGGCGGGGGACACGAGCGTGAGCGCGCGCCCGGGCGGGTGCGGGCCCGGCTCAGCGGCGATCCCGTCGCGGAACCAGCTGTCTGCAATTGCCGGGCTTTTGGGCGGTGGGCCTGTCCCTTGCTTCTGGTCCTCGCATGAAGAACGGTCGATGCATCCTGATCGCGCTGGTGGCCGGCTGCGGGGCAGCCGACACGACCGACACCGAGCGCGCGCCGCTTCCTCCCAGCGAGTCGGACCGGCCGAGCGCGGTGGAGAAGAGCGAGACGACCCCCGATCTCGACTGTCCGCTGGCGCTGCCCGGCGCCCAGGTCGCCTCCGAGGTGACCCCCGACGGGGTGGCGCTGGTCTTCACCGTGAACAGCGGCGACCCGGGGGAGCTGCGCGCCCGCGTCCGGCGGATGGCCGAGAACCACAACCAGCGAGAGGTGGTGCCGACCGGTGACGCGGCGACCGCCGGCGGGGACACCGGGATGACGTCGACCGAGGGGGCTCGCGGCGTCGACATGCACGGCGGCGCCGCGCGGGTGCCGTCGCGCGCCGCGGTCGAGGACACCTCGAACGGCGCGCGCGTCGTCTTCACGCCGGCCAACCCGGCGCAGGTCGGAATCCTGCGCGAGCAGATCCGCGTGCACGGCGAAGAGCTGGCGAGCACCGGCTGCGGCGGCAACGAGCCGGCGCCGACCCAGGCGCCGCCGCCGCCGCCGTCCTCGGGCGACCGCATGCCCCCGCTCGAGCCGACCCCCACGCCCAACCCGCAGGAGCCGATCCTGCCGGATCGCCCGGTGACCCCGGACCAGCCGGTCACCCCGCCGTCCGCGCCGCCGCCGCCCACCGGGCAGCCGTTCCGCCCGTAGCCCGGCAGCCGGCCGCGGCAGCCGAGTAGCCGGTGGGCCCACCCGGCCGCACACCGGTCATGTACCGGCCCGGGACGGAAGTGGGATCGCGCCGCCCCGGCGACCGTGCGCTCGCCGCACAGGGGCACGCGCATCTCCGTGTATTCGGCCGCGCGCGCGGCGGCTCGTTCGTTGCAAAATAGGCGCGTCGGTTTCGTGATGGCCCCGGGAAACGGCGCTGACGTGAATGCGGAGCGCCAGTACGCGTGCACGATCTGCCGCGTCCTGTATCGCAGCGACTTCAGTCGTTGTCCGCGCGACGGCGGCGAGGTGGTCGCCATCGACACGTGGGACGACCCGCTGCTCGGTGCGACGCTCGCGGGTCGTTACCTGATCGAGGAGCTCATCGGTGAGGGCGGCATGGGGCGGGTCTATCGCGCCTGCCACCACGAGCTGCCGCGCAACTTCGCCATCAAGGTCCTGTTCGGCGAGCTGGCCGCGCTGAGCGACATGCGCGCGCGCTTCCGCAAGGAGGCCGAGTCCGCCGCTCGTCTCGACCACCCGAACCTGGTGCCGGTCCTGGACGTCGGCGAGACCGACGAGGGCCTGCTCTACCTCGCGATGGAGTACGTGGCGGGGCAGAGCCTGCGCACCATCATCGACAGCGAGGGGCCGCTCGATGCCGGGCGCTCGGCGTCGCTGGCGCGCCGCCTCTGTCGCGGACTGCAGCACGCGCACGACCGCGGGATGGTCCATCGCGACTTCAAGCCGGACAACGTCCTCGTGGTCGAGGAGGACGGCGTCGAGGTCCCGCGCATCGTCGATTTCGGCCTCGCGGTCCTGGCCGAGGAGACGCGCGGCGGCGGTCGCCTGACCCGCAAGGGCGAGACGATGGGAACCCCGCCCTACATGTCTCCCGAGCAGTTGACCGGCCGCCCGGTGGATGCCCGCAGCGACCTGTTCAGTCTCGGCGTGGTCCTCTACGAGATGCTGACCGGCAAGACGCCGTTCGAGGGGACGATGTTCGAGATGGTCAGGCAGATCGCGACCGAGGCGCCGCCGCCGATGTCGACCCGGGCCCCGGACATCTCGGTCCCGCCCGAGCTCGAGCGCATCGCCCTCAAGCTGCTCGCCACCCGGCCGGAGGATCGCTACGCCTCCGCCGCCGAGGTGATCGCCGAGCTCGAGGCGGTGGCGCCGGCGCAGAAGCAGATCGGTCGCCGCACCTCGGGGGTGATGGCGTTGACCTCGGCGCCCGCGCCGCTCTTGATCGACGACGAGCCGGCGCCGCCGGTCTCGGGGCGCTCGCGCCGCGCCGCGTCCGACACCGGCGCGATGCTGGCGCTGGTCAAGCGCCGCCGTCGGGCTCTCGGCGCCATCGTCCTGGCCGGGGTCGGCGCGGCGATCGCCGGGGTCGTGGTCACGCTGGTCCTGCGCGGCAACGAGGACGGTGGCGGCGGTGCCGACGAGACGACGACGGCGATGGCGGACACGGCGGCGCCGCCTGCGCCGGCGACTGCCCCCGCGCCCGCGCCGGCCCCCGCGCCCGTGCCCACGCCGGCGGTCGTCGCCGACGCCGCCCCGGTGGCTGCCGAACCGGTCGCCGCCGCGCCCGAGGAAGCCGCCGCCGCCGCGCCGGAGCCGCCCGCCGCCCCCGCCTCCGCCTCCGCGCTGCCGGTCAAGGACAGCGGCAAGGACAAGTCGAGGACGGCGGCCAAGCCGCGCAGCGACAAGGACAGCCGGGACAAGGAGAAGTCCCGCCCGGTCGCCGCCCCGGCCGCGCCGGCCCAGAGCGTCGACGATCTCTACCGGGATGGCACCAAGCTCTACCTCGGCGGCCACCTCGCCGACGCCAAGAAGAAGTACGAGTCGGCGCTGGCGCAGAACAGCCGCTATCCGGCGGCGCACCGGGGTCTCGGCTACGTCTACCAGCGGCTCGGCGATCGCGCGAAGGCGCTCAAGCATCTCAAGCGCTACCTCGAGCTCTCGCCCAGGGCGCGCGACGTCGCCGAGGTGAAGAAGCGCATCGAGGCGCTGGGAGGGTGAGCAGGCGATGGTGAAGACAACCGCAATCGCGCTGGCCGTCGCCGCAGCGGTCACCGGCGCGTCGAGCACGGCGCGCTCCGACACGCTGGTCTTCCCGGTCGAGGGAGGAGACTCGACCGCCAACACTCGCCTCACCCGCGCCCTGCTGGCCGGCGCCGACAGCGAGAAGCCGCGGCTGGCCGACACGCCGCTCGGCGAGGCCGCCTCGCTCCTCGAGTGCAGTCCGGCCGACCGCGCCTGCCTCGACAGCATGGCGCAGGCGATGGAGGCCGGCGCCCTGCTCGCCGCCTCGCTGCGCGCGGCCGGCGGCGAGAAGACGACCGCCCACGTCACCTTGCACCGGCGCGGCCAGTCGCCGCTCGTGCGCGACGTCGAGTTGCCGTCCGATCCCGAGGCCGCCGCTCCGATTCTCGAGAAGCAGGTGCGCGCGATGTTCCGCGGCGAGAGCGCGGCGGCCGAGCCGGTGCCTCCGCCGGTGGCGGCGAGCACCTCGCAGCCGGCCGGGCACCACGATGCCGCTCTCACCGCGACGACCAAAGACGGTGAGGGGACACCGAGCCGGTTCTCGCTCGGCCGCGTGCGGCCCTGGTCGTGGGCAGTCGCCGGCGGCGGGCTGGTGCTCGTCGGGGTCGGGGCCGCCTTCTCCTTCAAGGCGGGCGGGCTGAAGGACGACGTCGAGGCGGCGCCGCGCGAAACGGTGGCCGACTTCGAGCACCTGAAGGACCTCGAGGACCAGGGCGAGACTGCCACCTCGGTGTCGAACGCGCTCTTCATCGGCGGCGGCATCGCGTTCTTGGCCGGCGCCACGCTCATCCTGTGGCAGGGGATGACCCCGACCGCCGAGGAACGCGGCCCTGCGCTCGGCCTGTCTCCCGCCCCGCTGCAGGGCGGCGCCGGCCTGGTCCTCAGCGGAGAGCTCCCGTGACCGCCCCACGCCTACTGCGCACCGCCCTGGTCGCCGCGTTCGCCGCCGCCGCCGGATGCGGCTCGTTCCCCAACCCGTCGCAGGACTACGAGTGCATGCGCGATCGCGACTGCGAGTCGGGCCGCATCTGCCGCTCCGGCTGGTGCGTGATCGGCGGCCGGCTGTGCGACGCCCTCGATTGCGACGACCTCGAGGACTGCACGGTCGACTCGTGCGGCGGCGGCGTCTGCAAGCATGAGTCGCTCGAAGACGGCACCCCGTGCGGCGGCGCCGGCTCGTGCGTCTCGGCCGCCGTCTGTCAGGCCGGCGAATGCCTCGGCGAGCCGGAGCCGTTCGGCCAGCCGTGCGACGACAGCTTCTACTGCACCGAGGACGACGCCTGCGACGGAGACGGCGGCTGCGTCGGCCGGGCGCGCCACTGCGAGTCCGCCGGCGGCTGCTCGGTCGGCTCGTGCAACGAGGACATCGATTCCTGCGAGCAGGTGGTGGCCGAGGACTACTCCACCTGCAGCGACAATGACCCCTGCACCGCCAACGACCTGTGCGAGAGCGGCACCTGCGCCGGCGATCCGGCCTGCGACTGCGACGTGAGCTGCGCGACCTGCAGCGGCGGCTGCTGCGACACCAACTACGTCGGCGGCTGCGACGGCGCTTGCCCGATCGACTGCAAGGTGGCCGACTGCGCCTGCTACTTCGGCTGCGCCGGCTCGACCTGCGCCGGCGAATGCCAGTCGGACTGCACGGTCCTCTGCTCGGCCAGCTCGAGCTGCGACCTCGACTGTACCGGCGACTCGCAGTGCAACCTCCGCTGCACCGGGGCCAACGACTGCAAGCTCGACTGCCGCGACAGCTCCCACTGCCTGGTCGACTGCGGCAGCATCACCGACTGCGAGCGCGGTAACTGCGACAGCGGCGGCTGGACCGACTGCGGCGGCGACGTCTACGTCTGCAACCGGCCCTGCCCGTAGCAGCTGCGCGCGACTACCGGAAGATCCGCTTGATGAGCGAGGGGCGCGGCGTCGGCACCAGTCCGCTGTCCGCCATCGCCGGCGTGTAGGTCGCCGCCGCCCGCAGCGCCGGATCCATCCCGTAGTGGCGGAACAGGTTGATGAGGTCGCGGACCATCGCCGTGATGCCGTGCGTGCGGATGTCCCACGACTGGCAGTAGCTGTCCGGCTTGTTGCGGATCATCGCGCGCGCGATGATCATCATGATCGCCGGGTCGATGAGCTCGCCGTTGCCGTCGAGGAAGTGCTTGTAGGTGAAGAAACGGTCGCTCGGCGCCAGGTCGGCGACCCCGGTGCCCTCCTCCGGCTTCGGCGCCCGCAGGCTCTGGATGCGGGTGTACTCGTGGTTGATGTAGGCCGCGACCGTGTTCGCCTCGTCGTTCCGCTCGTACTCGACGAACTTGCGGAAGGTGTCGTAGAGCGACTTCGGGTTGGCGTAGGCGCCGCTGGCCAGGTAGTAGAGCAGGGCGCCGAGCGAGTAGATGTCGGCCGGCCGACCGACCTGCTTGGTCACCCGGGCGCGGACGTTGATCTCGCTGGTCTCGGCGAACGGGCGGGTGAGGATGAGCTTCTTGCGGTAGCGGTCGGCCGCGACGATGTCGTACTGCTCGTCCCGGTTGAAGATCGAGAAGGTGTCGTTCTCGCAGATGTCGATGTAGAAGTCCTCGAAGTAGTCGATCTCCGGAGAACCCTGGCTCACGTTGACCAGGAGCTCGAAGCTGTTGGTCTCCTGCTCCGGGCTCTGGAAGTAGAGGGTGCCTGGCACCGCCTGGTGCCGGGTCATCTGCTTGTCGACGTCGGCGTCGCGCGCCTTGCCGACGTTGAAGTCGGCGAGCTTCACCTGCATCTGCGAGCCGGCCAGGTTGGGATCGGCCAGCTTGAGGAGGATGTTGGCCGGCTTGATGTCGCGGTGCGAGGTGTCGCGGACGATGTGCGAGTACTCGACCGCGGTCGCGATCGGCACGATGTAGTCGAGGACCCGGAACATCCGGTCGCGCGGCGGCATGGCGGCCAGGTCCTCGCGCTTGCGGCTGTGGCGTGAGCCCTTGAGCCGCTCCTCGAGCGAGAGGTCCATGAGCTCGAGGATCATGAAGTCGTTGTCCACCCGGTCGCGCAGCGTGGGCGGGATGAAGTTCGGGTTGTCGGCCTCGCCGGAGGCGAGGATCTCCACGATGTTCGGGTGGCCCTGGACCCGCTCGAGGATCTCCTTCTCGAGCTGGAAGCGCATCTGGTCCTCGGGCGAGACGCCGCGCTGCATGATCTTGATCGCGACGTTGCGGCGGAACGTGGTCTTCGACTGCGCCCATCGCTCCTCGCCGAGGTAGGCCTTGGCGAAGCGGCCGGAGCCGAGCTCGATGGGCATGCCCCGTTCGTCCACGACGAATGCGTACGACCGCGAACGTGAAATGTAGGGCGATCCCACCCCCATGAACACCGAGCCGGATACCGCCGTGCGATCGTCGTGGACCACAGGCGGACCGAGCGGCAGCCGGACGGAAGAACGGGGTGGAAGGGAGCTCATCTCGTGCATCGGCTGCAAGCCGTAGCCTGCAATGATACCTCGACACAATAGGGACGGTGAATGGAGTCCCACTTTGCAACTGCTTGTCGTGGCTTACCTTACGGGCTTTTCAGCAAAAGGTCCCCACTCACGAATGGTGTTCCATTTGTCACATAGGACACCGCAAACTCGGCGAGATAGGCCTGCAGCTGGACGATGGGGTTGGCGAACTGCTCGGGTTCGGCGAGCCCCTGAAAGGGGGGGAAACCGACCGCGAACGCCCTCTCGCCGTGCCCCCGGGTGATCATCCCGTGGCTGGCCGGGTCGAGCTCGAAGAAGGCGCGGCCGTCCTCGATCGGCAGAGCGATCCGGTCGATCGACTCGAGGTAGCGCGGCCCCTCCACCGCCCCCGGCACCTCGGCCCAGGGCAGCCCGAGCGCGCCGGCCAGTGCCTCGCCCGACTGGTTGGGCACCGACTCGTCCGAGAAGGCAGCAGCCAGGAGGACGCGGACGCCCTTGTCCTTCAGGCGCGGCGCGTAGCTCAGCGGGTCGGCCGAGCCGAGCAGGAGCCCGATCATCTGATAGGCCCAGTGCGAGTGGGCCGGGTCGTAGAGCGGATCGACCTCGTTGGGTGCCACGTCGAAAGCGCCGCCCAGGATCGGCATGAAGAGCGGCGCGTAGGTCGGGGAGTTCTCGAGGAGCTCGCCGACGAGCCCGCCGCCGGCGACCGACAGGAAGGCAGCCTGGAGCCGCGGCTCGTAGGCGATGGCGAGCAGGCCGATGAAGCCGCCGAACGACTCCGAGGCATAGACGATGCGATCGCCGCGGAAGGCGAGGTCGGCTAGCGCCGGGGTCATGGCGCCGAGCGCGCTCCAGTCGCCGCCGTCGATGAGGCGGGTCACCGCGATGACGTCGATGGCGGCCTGGCGGAAGGAGGCGGTCTGTACCCGCGGGTCGAGCGGGGCGGCGCCGTCGTCGCCGAAGAGATCGAAGAAGGCGGGCGCCGCGAGGACGCCGGTCGGGTCGGCCAGGCCGTCCGGTCCCTCGCCGTCGCCGAAGTTGTGCTGATCGTCCTCGGCGTCGGGATAGCGGCCGCCGTGGAACGGGATGTCGATGCTGATCGAGGCGACGCCGCGCGCCGCCAGCGTGTTGGCCAGCGCCAGGACCGCGGTCTTCGACTCGCCGAGGCCGTGCTGGAACAGGACGACCGGGAGATCGCCGTGGTCGGTGAGGCCGGCGGGCACGACCAGGAGGACCGGGACCTCGTCCATCCCCTTGACGACCGGCGCGCCCGAGCCGTCGCGCTCCCAGGCGCCGAGGCGGCCGGGCACGGCCGACTGGTAATTGGGCGACGGGAAGCTGCCGGCGACCACGAAGCCGATGTCGGCGTGGGCGATGCCGCCCGGGTTGTCGACCCCGGGGAAGCGGTCGTCGGCGGGCGTGCCGAGGAGCTCGTCGAGCTGGGTGCCGCGCCAGACCTGGGTCGGGGTGAAGACCGGCGGCCCGGCCTGGTCGAAGTGTTCGATGACCGCGGTGAAGTCGGCGTCGTAGTCGCAGGTGGTGAAGACCGCGGCGCCGGCGATGGTGTCGACCGCGAGCCCGGACCCGGCGAGCGGAGCGTAGGCGCGGTTCGCCCGGGTCGATGCGGAGGTGCCGGACAGGACCTCGGCCAGCTCGTCGGAGGCGGCCAGGTGCTCGCCGGAGGTGAGCGCGACGTCGGTGGTCAGCACGGCGGCGTAGGTCGTGCCGCTGGCCAGCACCGTGCCGCGGCGCGGGCGGACGAAGATCTGCTTCTCGATGGTGCGGACGTGGTGCTCGGTCGCCAGCCGCTCGCCGGTCGCGAGATCGATGAAGAGGAGGCTCTCGCCGGTGAGGCTGGCCTCGTCGATCTGATCCTCCTCGGCGAGGTCGCGCAGCGGAAAGATGACCCCGCCGCCGGGGCCGAAGCAGTCGAGCTCGGCGAAGGCGGCGGAGGCGTTGCCGACGATCTCCGGATCCGCGCCGGCGGTGAACGGCATGGCCGCCACCGGGACCTCGAGCTGGCCGGCTTCGTCGAGGTAGAGGTCGTTGGGGAAGGGGACGCCGGCCACCGCGGGCGGATCGCCGGCGAGCTCGAAGGCCGGGTGCGGGCCGGGGCCGTGCGGGTTGTTGTCGCCGCAGGCGGCGGCCAGGGCGAGCGAGGCGAGGAGTGGGGCGGCGCGCGTCATGGGGCGAGGTTCAGGTTGTCGAAGCGGATCGTGTCGCCGACAGCGCCGGCGTCCCCCTCCACCCGCAGCTGGACGCGGGCACAGTCGAGCGAGAAACCGTCCGGCAGCTCGCCCGACCCCTTCGTGTCCCACGTGAAGCCATCGCTCGAGGTGAACCACTCGAAGCGATCGCCGGCGAGGGACAGCCGCCAGAAGATGTCTTCGTAGGGGTTGAACAGGGCGCTGTCGAGGTCGGTCGAGTCGGCGGACGAGCGCGCGATCACGCTGAGCTCGAAGGCGTCGAGCAGGAACACGCCGAGCCAGCCGGCGTCGCCACCGACCTCGAAGCCGGCGACCGGAAGGTTCTCGAAGTCGATCAGCTCGACCCAGACGTCGCCTCCGTCGAGATCGTAGCGATCGCGCGAGCGGAGCCCGCAGGGCGGCCCCTGATCCTCCTTGCTCAGGACGGCGCGTCCGTCCTCGATCGCCGCCCGGCAGAGCGCGGAGGTCGCCCCGAACGGCTCCCAGCTGGCCGCGTCGGAGAAGTCGTCGGTGAAGCCGGCGAGCGGCGCGCAGCCGCCGGTCGACCCGTCCGGTGGCGGAGTCGCCGCGTCGCTGTCGGGCTCGCCTCCCGCGGCGCAGTAGCCGTGGGAGCAGGCGAGCCCCGCCGGACAGTCGGCGGCGGTGTCGCAGCGGAAGCGTCCGCCGTCGAAGTCGGCGCCGAATGAGCAGGCGGGCAGCCCCGTCGCGGCGAGCACGGCCAGGATCGCCGAACGGGGCGCCACTATCGCGCCGCCTCGACCGCGCCGGCGGTGCACGGGTCGGGCCGCGGGTCGCCGAGCTGGTCGGTCTCCGGGCAATCGCTGCCGATCCCGGCCGCCGGGCTGCCGGCCGCGGGCACCATCGTCTCGGTCTCGCCGCCGTTATCGCCCAGCGCGCCGAGCCGCGGGTTCGCCATCACCGGGTCGTCGGTGCACAGCGTGCCGTCGTCCGGCCACTGGAGGTTGCCGCCCGCCGCTTCGTGCGAGGTGTCGCAGGTCGGGCTGTACATGGCGGTGTTGTCGGCGATGAGCGTGTTCGCGAGGGTGAGCCCCTCGCCGAAGATGGCGCCGGCCACCTGGCCGTCCGCCGTCGAGTGGTTGTCGGCGATGGTGCAGTTGCGGATGGTGCCGGTCGGTCCGTTGCCCAGCCAGACGCCGCCGCCGTTGGAACCGGTCGCCTGGTTCCCGGCGATGGTGGTGTTGCTCATGTCGACCTGGCACGCGTTGATCCAGATGCCACCGTTGTAGAAGGCCTGGTTGCGCGAGATGGTGCTGGCCGTGATGGTGAGCGAGAGTCCCTCGAGGTAGAGGCCGCCCGCGTTGCCGTCTTCCTCCGGGGTCACGCGGTTGCCGTCGACCGTCGTCCGGTCCATCGCGAACGAGCCGTCGTGGCTGTTGGAGACCCGGAAGACGCCGCCGCCGATGGCTCCCGCGGTGCTGTTCTTGATCGTCACGCCGCACAGGGAGGTCGCCTCGTCGCCGCCGTCCATGTAGAGGGTGCCGCCCGCGCCGCCGTTGCCCGGGTTGCCGTCCTCCCCGGTTGCGTGGTTGTCGTCGAACAGGCTGTTGATGACCGTGAGGTCGCCGTTGAGGCTGCCGATGGCGCCGCCGTCCGACGCCTGATTGCCGGTGAAGCTCGAGCCGGACACGATGATGTCGCCGCCACCGAAGCCGTAGATGGCGCCGCCGGCGATGTCCTGGCCGGGGGAGGGGGCGCGGTTGCCTTCGAAGACGCAGTCGATGACGGTGAGGCTGCCGCCGTCGCGGTAGATGGCGCCGCCGCCCTGGGCGGTGTCCATGCCGCCGGTCGGGGCCGAGCCGCCGGTGAACCTGAGCCGCTGGACCGTGAGCCGCGGCGTGGGCGTGTTGTAGTCCGAGTCGAGGTAGAGGATGCGGGTGGTGCCGCCGCCGTCGAGAGTGATCATCCCCTCGCCGTCGATGACGGTGGCTCGCGATACGGTGAGGGTCTCGGTGACCGCGATGGTGACCGGGTCGGGCCCGCACAGGAACCGGATGGTCCCGCCGCCCCCGAGCGCGCTTCGCAGGTTCGTCTGGTCGCAGTTGGCCGGGGTGCCGTCTCCGATGACCGTGAGGTCCCCCTCGATGTCGACCAGCGGCGGGGCGTCGCAGACCGCGGCGGGCACCCCGGCGTCGCCGCCGCCGCCCGGTCCGCCGTCGTCCCGGCCGCCACCGTCCGAGCCGCCGTCGTCGTCGCTCCCGCCGCAGGCCGAAAAGGCCCACAGTGTTGCGAGGAGAGCCAGCGGACGCCGCATCGGGCGATCCTACGTCACGGCGAGTCGCTCTTGCCACGGTCATCGGCGCGGGGGATAAGAACCGGATGGCCGAGGCCCGGCTGGTCCGCATGCGCGTCAACGGCGAGGAGGTCGAGGTGGCGGCGCCGCCCCACTGGACCTTGCTCGAAGTGCTGCGGTACCGACTCGACCTCATCGGCACCAAGCAGGGGTGCGACAAGGGGGACTGTGGCGCCTGCGCGGTCCAGCTCGACGGCAGGAACGTCTGCTCTTGCATCACGCTCGCCATGCAGGCCGACGGCCGCGAGGTCACCACCGTCGAGGGGCTGACCGGCGCCCACCTCCACCCGCTGCAGGACTGCTTCGACAAGCACGTCGCCGCCCAGTGCGGCTTCTGCACCCCCGGCATCCTGATGTCGGCCGACGCCTGGCTGCGCTCGCTCGGCCGCCCGGTCACCGCCGAGGAGGCGGCCGAGGCGCTGGCCGGCAACCTCTGCCGATGCACCGGCTACACCAAGATCCTCGCGGCGGTCGTCGAGGCCAGCAAGATCCTCGCGGACGAGGGCGGCTGGGCGGCGGCCGAGGACAGCGGCCGTGTCGGCTGACTTCCGGAAAGACGGCGACGGGCGCGAGGAGTCGCGCGAGGTGCGCGGCTGGCAGATCGGCAAGCTGCACCGCAAGGTGGACGCGGTCGACCGGATGCGCGGCATCATGCGCTACGCGGACGACCTCAAGCTGCCCGGGATGCTGCACGGCAAGATCCTGCGCAGCCCGCACGCGCACGCGCGCATCGTCTCGATCAACGTCCAGCGCGCGCTCGGCATGCCGGGCGTCTTCGGCGTGGTGACCGGCAAGGACTTCCCCATCCCGTACGGCGTCATCCCGTGGACCCCGGACGAGAACGCGCTCGGCCTCGACAAGGTCTGCCACGTCGGCGACGGAGTGGCGGCGGTCGCGGCCATCGACGAGGACACCGCCATCGAGGCGCTCGGCGCCATCCGGGTCGAGTACGAGCCGCTGCGTGCGCTCTACGATCCCGAGGAGGCGCTGGCCACCACCGACGTGACGGTGAACCCGTACTCCAGGCACGGCAACCTGTCCAAGCACGTCGAGCTCGACTTCGGCGACGTCGAGGGCGGCATGGCCAGTGCCGATCTGGTGGTCGAGGACGAGTACTTCTTCGAGGGGACCACCCACACCGCCATCGAGCCGCACTGCGCGCTGGCCAACATGGAGACCAATGGCGTCCTGACCGTGTGGTCGGCCACCCAGGTCTCGCACTACCTGCACCGCGAGCTGGCCAAGGTGCTCGAGATGCCGGCCAGCCGGATCCGGGTCATCCAGCCGCCCATCGGTGGCGCCTTCGGCGGCAAGAGCGAGCCGTTCGACCTCGAGTTCTGCGTCGCCAAGCTGGCGATGATGACCGGGCGCCCGGTCAAGATCCTCTACACCCGCGAGGAGGCGTTCTACAGCCACCGCGGCCGCCACCCGATGAAGATGCGCTACCGGACCGGTTTCAAGGCGGACGGCACCATCACCGCGGTGGACGCCAGGACGATCATCGACGGCGGCGCCTACTCGAGCTTCGGGCTGGTGACCACCTACTACTCGGGGCAGCTCCTGTGCGCGCCCTACCGGTTCCCGGCCTACAAGTTCGACAGCTGGCGGGCCTACACCAACAAGCCGGCCTGCGGGCCCAAGCGCGGCCACGGCAGCGTGCAGCCGCGCTTCGCCATCGAGTGCCAGCTCGACAAGGCGGCCGAGAAGCTCGGCATCGATCCGATCGAGCTGCGCCGGCGGAACGACCTTGGCAGCGAGTCGGTCACGGTGAACGAGCTGCGGGTCGGGTCGAACGGCTTCCTCGAGTGCCTGGAGAAGGTGGAGGCGGCGAGCGGCTGGAAGGAGCGCTACGGCAAGCTGCCCTACGGCCGCGGTCTCGGGGTGGCGGGATCGACCTACATCAGCGGGACCAACTACTGCGTCTATCCCAACAAGATGCCGCAGGCGGCGGTGCAGGTGACCCTGGACCGGAGCGGCCGGGCGCGCGTGTTCAGCGGGGCAAATGATATCGGGCAGGGATCCAACACGATGCTGGCCGTCATCGTGGCGGAGGAGCTCGGCATGGAGCTGGCCGACATCCGCGTGCTCAGCGCCGACAGCGACCTGTGCCCGGTCGACCTCGGCGCCTACTCGTCGCGCATCACGCTCATGGTCGGCAACGCCTGCCTGGCGGCCGCCCGCGATCTGGCCGGCAAGGTGCGCGGTTCGGTGGCGCATCGCTGGGAGATTCCGGTGAAGCGGGTCACGCTGGTCGAGGGCCGGGCGCAGGACCTCGAGGACCCCGAGCGGCAGATCACGCTGGCCGAGGCGTTCGAGATGGCGGAGACCGATCACGGCCTCCTGGCGGCGGTCGGCAACTACGACACCCCACGCGACCGGCACGGCGCCTACCGCGGCGGCACCATCGGAGCCTCGCCGGCCTACAGCTTCACCGCCCACGTGGCCGAGGTCGACGTCGACCCGGAGACCGGGGTGGTGACGGTGACGAAGGTGTGGGTCGCGCACGACTGCGGCAAGGCGCTCTCGCCGCGCATCGTCGAGGGGCAGATCGAGGGCAGCGTGTACATGGGCTTCGCCGAGGCGATCATGGAGGTGCACGGGGTCGACCCGGCCCACGGCGGGGTCCACGCCGGGCCGAGCCTGCTCGACTACCGCATCCCGACCTTCCCCGACACGCCGGAGATCCACGCGATGATCGTCGAGGCGGCCGACGCCCAGGGGCCTTACGGCGCCAAGGAGGCGGGCGAGGGGCCGCTGCACCCGATCATCCCGGCCATCTCGAACGCCATCTTCGACGCGGTCGGGGTGCGGATGAACGCGACCCCGTTCTCGCCGGCGCGCGTGCTCGCCGCCATCGAGGCGCGCGCGGCCAGCGAGGCGTCGGGCGGGCACAAGGCAGGCGAGCGCTGATGCTGAGGCTGCCGCAATTCGACGTGGTCTCGCCCGAGACGGTGGACGGCGCGGTGATGGCGCTGAACCGGCCGGGCGCCCGCCTGGTCGCCGGCGGCACCTACATCCTGCCCAACCTCAAGCACCGGCTCGACCGGCCGCCGGTCCTGGTGAGCCTGAGCCGGGTGCGCGGCCTCGACGCGCTGTCGGTCGATCGCAAGCGCGACGTGATGCACATCGGCGCCGGCGTCCGGCTCGCCGATCTGGCGACTCACCCGGACGTGATCGGCCGCTTCCCCAGCCTGGCCAAGGCGGCCGGCATCGTGGCCAGCCCGCTCCTGCGCAACATGGGCACCATCGGCGGCAACGTGCACCTCGACACCCGGTGCCGCTACGTCAACCAGAGCGAGTTCTGGCGCTCGGCGATCGGCGGCTGCCTGAAGTCGGGCGGCACCGTGTGCCATGTGGTGCCGGGCGGCACCAGCTGCGTGGCGGCGATGAGCTCCGACTGCGTCCCGGTCCTCACCACGCTCGAGGCCCGGGTGGTGCTCTACGGGCCGGGCGGCGAGCGCGAGGTGCCGATCGGCGCGTACTACGACAGCGACGGCATCTCTCACGTCAAGAAGGAGCCGAACGAGATCTGCACCGAGATCCGCGTGCCCCTGCCGGTGCGGCCCTGGCGGACCGCCTACCGCAAGTGGACGGTGCGCGGCAGCATCGACTTCCCGCTGGTCTCGGTCGCGCTCCGCTTCGACCTCGACGACGACTTCCTCCATGCCCACATCACGCGCGCCCTGGTCTGCCTCGGCGTGCTGGCCGCCCGGCCCAAGCTGCTCAACACCGCAGCTCTGGTCGGCAAGCGCCTCGACGACCCCGAGGTGCGCAGCATCCTCGGCGACATCTGCGAGAAGCAGGGCAAGCCGCTCGAGAACGTGCCCTACGAGGCCCCCTATCGGCGCAAGGTCCTGCCGGTGCACGCGCGCCGCGCGCTGGCCGACATCATGCGCGCGGGCTGACTGACCGCGCGAACACTCCCCAGCTCGCGCCCCGGCCGATCGAGCGACACGCCCCGGTTCGCGTCCGGCGGGCCGGACACGGGACACGCCGAGCGCGACCCCGCCCCGGGGCGTGTCCGGCGGGCCGGACACGCCGAGCGACACACGCTGGGGCGCGTCTGGAGGGCCGGGCGGGCCGAGCGACGCGCCCCGGTGCGCGTCCGGAGGGCCGGACGGGCCGAGCGACGCGCCCCGGGGCGTGTCCGGAGGGCCGGACACGCCGAGCGACACACGCCGGTGCGCGTCCGGCGGGCCGGACACGCCGAGCGACACGCCCCGGTGCGTGTCCGGAGGGCCGGACACGCCGAGCGACACACGCCGGTGCGCGTCCGGCGGGCCGGACACGGGACACGCCGAGCGACACACGCCGGTGCGCGTCCGGCGGGCCGGACACGCCGGGCGACACGCGCAGGTTCGCGTCCGGCGGGCCGGACACG
>Ga0111538_10001909_pt1 | contig 29207 bp, 24 predicted proteins | sample SoiMethybrSBSTD1_FD_79669 | JGI IMG/M metagenome (GOLD analysis project Ga0111538, IMG submission 79669) | Bulk soil microbial communities from a Populus tree surrounding site in Tennessee, USA - Soil MetaG P. TD hybrid SBSTD1 (version 2)... | ecosystem: Environmental > Terrestrial > Soil >... | reverse complement strand
TCAAAATACAATGTACGTCCTTGCTGGAGTAGTCACCGAAAGAGTAACGGGAAGGAAATGGGAAGACGTTATGACTGAGAGACTCTTTAAGCCGCTCTCAATGAGTCAGACTGTGCCGGGTCGCACATACAGCAAGAGTTCTAATATGACCAGACCACATTATCCGGTCAAAGATGAGCGAAGGGTGTTGGATTACATTAATGATACGGAGATCGACGCTGCAGGCGGCGTATGGTCTAACGTTGATGATATGTCGAAATGGGTGATTGCGATGTTGGACAGCGGAAAGTACGCTGGAGGAAGGTTGGTTTCAAAAGAAACCTTTGAGCAACTTTTCAAACCTCATACTATGGTGTCGTTCGATGAATACCCGACGTTTAGTGTTCTCAAACCTCAGTGGATCACTTACGGATTGGGATGGTTTCAACATGATTACAAGGGGAAGAAAGTAAACTTTCATACTGGTAGCTTGCCGGGTCTTACAGCGATTATTGGATTGATACCGGAGGAAAAGTTAGGTGTCTACATTTTTGGGAATTACGATCACGCAGAGGTACGTCATGCGCTTATGTATAAAACATTTGACTGGTTTGCGCTTGGTGGAAACCGCGACTGGAATGGCGAATTCAAGACTCTCTATTCGGCGAGGAAGAAGGAGCATGAAGAAGAAGTTCAAACCTTTGAGAAGAAACGTGCCTCAAATACCAAACCTACATTTCCGCTGGATGCATATTCCGGAAAATATTCCAGTGAACTGTTAGGAACTGTTGAAGTAAGAGCGGAAAATGGGAAACTTATCTTTGATATCAACAACAAGTTTCTTGTCGCCGAGCTACCTCATTGGCACTACGATACATTTTATGGACCGATCGGCGAAGCAGGACAGTATACATTGGTTGCCACGTTCGGGCTGAACGCCACGGGAAATGTAGCCTCGTTGGATATCGATGGACTTGTGTTTGAAAGAATTGATATCGAGGGTACGAAGGACGAACAATAGACACGAATGTCCACAAGCGAACGGATATTCTCACTTTCGTTCCACTAGTATTTTATCAATGTGTATTTTGAGTTGCATTTCGATCACAATGACGTTGGTACGATCTTGGAAACATGTTTCGAAAAAAACACCCATGAAAAATTACTTCTTCTTTCTCCTTCTCTTTGCTTTGATCGTTCGTGCGGAGGCACAGAAGTACCTAGGTCAGCCGCTACCGGGACCTGTGCCCGCTGTGTTTGCTCCAGGTCTGATCTCCACTCAGGGTCAGACTGAGTTCGGATCAATATTTTCAAAAGATGGAACTGAATTCTTTTATGCCGCGGAGCCCGGTGGGAAAGCAGAGATACGATACATGAAGCTCGAGAATGGGAAATGGTCAACTGCGAAATCCATCATGGTTCATGATACATATAGTTACAACGATCCCTTCCTTTCACCTGATGAGAAACGGTTGTACTTTATTTCCAACATGTCCATGAGCGGTTCAGGCGAAAAAAAGGACTACGACATATGGTATATTGAACGCCGAGGAACCGAATGGTCAAATGCTGTGAATGCCGGAGACCAAATCAATTCGGCTGGAAATGAATATTATATATCGTTTACGAAGAACGGTACAATGTACTTTTCGTCGAATCGAAAGGCAACGGACGAAAAAAAAGAAAACTACGACATCTATACGTCCCGTAATGTCAACGGAATATTTCAGGCACCAATTAAATTGCCGGAAGCAATCAATACTCAATACTATGAGGCTGATGTCTTTGTTGATCCCGACGAAAACTTTGTGATCTTTTGTGCAAATAAACCGGGTGGCAATGGGGGAGGAGACCTTTATATCTCCTACAAGAACGCTGACGGAGCTTGGCAGCTGGCGAAAAACCTTGGAAAGGAAATTAACGCGGAACGTTACGAGTTTTGCCCCTTCGTAACTGCCGATGGCAAATACCTGTTCTACACTAAGGGTGATGAGATCTATTGGGTTGATTCGAAATTTCTTAGGGATCTCCGATAACTGATCGGAGTTGGACATTCGAAATTGGGAGTTGAATTTTGGATATTTTGATATTGAGAATTGGTGGACATTTGAAATCCGAGCAAATGTCGACAATGAATATGAATCAATATTCGATTTCCAATGTCGAAAATCAAATGGTGAATGTCCGACGCCCAATGTCCGACGCCCAATGTCGATATTTGAAAGATTTATAATAACTATCGACCTTTAATCCTTAGCACAACCAAGGATTGTGGAGGAAGTATTAATCCGAGTTTGTTCCCCTTCATCGAAAGCGTATAGTCAATAGGTGAAACATTTTTCGGTTTTTCTAAGCTGTTAACTGAATTAAGATCCGAGTTGGCAAGCATAGTTCCTTTAACCGTTGGACTGTACTTTTGTTTTGCATCCAGTTGGATCTCAGTCTGCGCGGGTGTTTCTCCTGCATTTACAACCTTTACGATCACTTCGGATGTACTATTGTCTCGGGTTGCAGACGCATAAATATTCTGCTGACCTGATACAGGTTTGCCATCCAATGTGATCGATGCAAGGTGAGTTCCTTTATTAGTGCTGAACAATTTTTGAACATAATAATTTGGTGTTCCGTAAGCATTAAGATTGTCGAACCAGATTAGATCCGGCGTCCACTGCCATGCCTGCGTATGGGCAAGCAGTGGTGCATACGAAGCCATGTACACCACATCTGCATTGCGCTCAAGCCCAGTCATAAAAGCAGCCTCTGATAGTGCACATTGCCACGTGTTCTTATTATCGGGACTGACCGTCGCAACACTTTGCGCAGCAAATTCGCCGGCAAAGATCTTGTACGAGTTGCGATCATAGTTGTCATACCGGCTTGCGTTCTTAAAAAACCAATCCGGCTTTTGATAATAATGTTCGTCAACAAGATCGGCCTTTAGTGTTTTGAGTTCTTTCGCTGCATAGTCAAACAATTCGCCTTCGGAAAAGGGGCCGGTTCCGGATACAAGCTTCATGTCGGGATACTTTGACCGTATCGCGTCTGAAAAGATCTTATATCGTTCGATATATTGTGGGCCCCATTGTTCATTACCTACACCTATCATCTTAAGATTGAACGGAGCAGGATGGCCCATCTGTTCACGAATCTTTCCCCATTTCGTTTGAGTAGATCCGTTAGCAAATTCGATCAGGTCTAGCGCATCCTGAACGTATGGATCGAGTTCATCCAACGGTACCAGTTCGGCGGAGTTGAATTGACACGCCATACCGCAGCTTAATATTGGCAGCGGACTTGCGCCAATATCTTCAGCCAACTGGAAGTACTCGAAGAATCCTAGTCCGAAAGATTGATAGTAGTCGGGTGCAGGTCGATGCTTAAACTCATCATTCCATCTGTTCTTCATCAGCTCTCTTTGTTTAGGGTCGCCGATAGTTTTCTTCCATTGATACCTGGTGTCGAGGTGGAATCCTTCAACAATACATCCGCCAGGGAAACGGATAAATCCGGGTTTCATATCAGCGAGCAGTTGAACAAGGTCACCGCGTAATCCACCTGGTCGGTTCTTCCAGGTGTCTTGAGGAAAAAGGGAAACGACATCGATATCTACTGTTCCTTTACCGCTGAACACCAAAGAAAGTTTGCCATTATCGACTGTCTTTGATGCAGTTAATGTGGCGTTATATTCTTTCCATTCCTTTCCGGCCGGTTCAATAGCAGCTTTAGCTAGAACATTTCCGGTAGAATCCTGAAGCACGACCTGGATCTTGACCGCTGTCTCCGCTTGCTGCCTTGCCATCACTGAAAAGATATACCCATTGTCCTTTTTCAAACCTATTCCTCTGAATCCTTCATTCGTTAGCGTGAAGGAATTGTCGGAGTGAAGGGTTGCCCGCGCGAAGTGTAAATTGGTTTGTTGTAGATCGCTGGTCTTAATGATCGAGAGATCTCCAGACTTTGAGTTCATTGAGAATTTGTTCGATTCATGAAGTTGCCAGCCTGCCATGGGTTGGATGAATTCGAACGACCGGTTCTTTACGAGCTCAGCGTAGAGTCCTCCATCAGCTCCGAAATTTATGTCCTCGAAAAAAATCCCCCACATGGTAGGCTGTATAATGCCTTTTTGCTTAGACGTCTCTACTTTTAACGTAACCGTTTGTGCGTTTGCAGCAAAACAGAGGGTGATCAAGGTCAATAGATGGAGGGTAATTGACGAAAGGCGCATAGAGGTAAGGTTTTATTTTCCAAGTATTGTATAGACGCTTCCTTTTTTAGTGGGGAATGTGGCAATATACCCACCGTTATCCGGCTTGGACTTGACCGAGAGGCCCTTGACAGTAAATGGATGATTGGAACGTAGTGTACACGACGTACCTGCCAGTGACTGCACGGTTGCCTGTTTCAGTTTCTTGTTCGTCCACGTCATCGTCACTTCGAATCCTCCTCTCGCACGGAGCCCTTTTATTTCTCCGCTTGCCCATGCATCAGGAAGTGCGGGAAGCAGATGAACGTTGCCAAGGTGACTTTGAAGTAGCATTTCCGTTATGCCAGAAGCACCTCCGAAATTGCCATCGATCTGAAATGGCGGATGTGCATCCAACATATTCGGGTAAGTTCCGCCTCCGGCGGTATACACTGTTCCTTCAACACCCGTCAGCGTGAGCTGCTCACGAATTAACTTGTACGCGTGATTCCCATCCAGTAGCCTGGCCCACACGTTGATCTTCCAGCCCTTTGACCAACCCGTTCCACCGTCGCCGCGAAGCTCTAGCGACTTACGAGCGGCGTTTGCAAACTCGGGAGTTTTTAGTGGCGAGATCTCGCGCCCTGGAAAGAGGCCGAACAAATGAGAAATGTGTCTGTGTTGCGGTTCAGCATCTTCCCAATCCTTATACCATTCCTGCAGGTTTCCTTTTTTTCCAATCTGAAGGGGAAACAGCTTTGCTTTCTTTTCCGATAACGTAGCGCGAAACTCCACGTCGATGCCCAAGATTTCTGACGCTTCAATCACATTTGTAAAAAGGTCCCGTATGATGGACATGTCCATTGTTGTTGCTACGGAAACCGCTCCTTTATAACCTTTGTCGGTGATGTAGATGTTCTCCGGTGACGTAGCAGGTGAGGTTACCAGGTATCCATTTTGCTCGATCAACCAATCCAAACAGAACACAGCGGATTCCTTCATCAATGGATAAGCTGTTTCTTTAAGATAATTTACGTCACGGGTAAACGCATAATGCTCCCACAGGTGTTGCGATAACCAGGCTCCACCAAGCGGCCAGTTTGCCCAACTGGGACTTCCGCTCATAGGATTTGATGTCGCCCAGATGTCTGTGTTGTGATGTATAGTCCATCCGTTGGCTCCATAAAAATTTTTCGTTGTTAGGGTTCCGGTAAGTGCCACATTTTTGATGAGGTCAATCAAAGGAAGGTGAAGCTCCGACAGATTACAACTTTCTACCATCCAGTAGTTCATTTCGGTATTGATATTGGTGGTGTAATTACTGCTCCAGGGCGGGCGCACGTGGTGATTCCATATTCCCTGAAGGTTTGCAGGTATCCCATGTGAACGTGATGACGAGATCAACAAGTAACGACCGAATTGAAAGTAAATGGTTTCAAGCCCGACATCAATTTCTCCTTTTGTATACGCTTCTAGTCGCTTGTCCGTGGGCAGGTCCTTTTTTGGGTTTCCGTTAATGGAAAGCCCTACACGATCGAAATATTTTTTATAATCCTTGAAGTGCTCGGATTTAAGTTGATCATAGGTTTTGCTCCACGAGTTGGTAAGATGCTCTGCCGCGATCTTTTTCTCATCTATTCCATCCTTGTCAGGACATTTATCGAACCCGTTGAAACTGGTTGCCGCAGCGAGGTGGATGATGACTTCAGAGGCGTCTTTTACTTCCAATCCGGATTCTGACTTGTTTATAGTGCCATCTGTGTTCTTGACTCTTATGCGAAGCTCGAAACGCATACCACGACACAAGGTTGGGTCATTGTATATTACCGACTGCTCCATCGTCTGCATATAACTTGGGTCGGTATGCGACGGAGCTTTTCCATGCAAGGCGATCTCGTTCTCATTAACAACTTCCGTTGAATAATAAAGAGGGCTTGAAGCATCGATAAAAAAGTTTAATGCTTTAGGTTGACTGGAAGTTAGCCGCATCACGATGACGTTATCTGGAGCCGATGCGAACATTTCACGTGTGTACGTAACACCATTCACATTGAAGTGTGTGGTGGCTACAGCCGATGAAATGTTCAGGTCGCGGTAGTATGATGTTGGCGTCCCATTTAAGTTGTATCTCAGCGAGAGGTCTCCCAACGGTTCGTATGATTCGGTAAAAAGACCATGTAACTTTTTAGCGAGCTCATCTGCGAGTTTGTAATCTTCGTCCCTTAGCGCTTTACGTATAGCATCGAGATGTTTCGGTGCCATCGGGTTGGGATTCGTATTCACCGGGCCGCCTGACCATAACGATGATTCATTCAGTTGTATTAATTCATTTTCGGCGTTACCAAAAATCATAGCGCCTAATCGTCCGTTGCCGATGGGCAATGCTTCATTCCAGTTCCGTGCAGGTTTGTCGTACCAAAGTTTGAGATCGTCTTGCGCGAGCAGGCAGGTGGAATAAAAAAGAGGAATGCAGAGTATAAGTCTTTTTAGCATCGGCTTAGGAATTGGTTATCTAAAGTAATGGAAATTATTATCACTAATCAACGAGCAATGAGCAGTGAGGAATGAGGAATGAGGAATGAGGAATGCATTGCCCGCCGATCGCGTGCGCTGCGATAATTATTGGGGCTAAAGCAGTGGCGCAAGCAACGCCTCAGTGCGTAGGTGGGAGTGGCATTAGTTTTCAACGTCTTAGTTGGATGTGTAAACACTCAGTGTGGTGTTGTATCCACAGGAACCTGGCGATCGTTGCGCGGACTTTTATTACTCGATCAGTCCTTTATATCCCGTCTATTTCCTTCATCATCCGCGTACGTAAATCATCCGTGAAAAATCTCTGAGATCGATTGTGTCATTTTCCTTTCACTAGCAAATCAGTTATTTTTATAGTTCATTTAGTCCAGTCTATATTAACTCTATATGAAAAAGATCACCTTCATTCTATTTGCAATCTCAGTAGCGGTCTTGTCGGCATTCGATAACCGCATACTACAGGATTCGATAAAACTTCCGGCAGGATTCAAAGTTCAGATCTTTGCCGAAGACCTCGGTACAGCACGGCACATTGCATTAACTCCACAAGGGACTGCTTACATAAAATTGGGGAAACTCGTGGATGGTAACGGTATCGTTATGCTTCAGGATACTGACAAAGATGGCATAGCTGAAAGGAAAACGACTTTTGGTCCCTTCGCAGGGACTGGAATAGCAGTTAAAGGCAACAATCTGTTTGCCTCATCCGATTCGGAAGTTTTTCGCTATACGCTCGATGCAAACGGACTCGTTACGAATCCAAACAACCCAGAACGTATAGTTAAGGGGTTGGTCAACAAAAGACAACATGCCTCAAAGTCGATCACTTTGGACAACAAGGGAAACATCTACGTGAACATTGGAGCGCCATCAAATGCATGCCAAGAGGTTGACAGAACAAAAGGTTCGAAAGGAATGATGCCTTGTCCCATACTGGATTCGGCTGGAGGGATATGGCAATTCAACAATGCAAAGCTCGATCAGTCCTATGGACAAGGAAAACGATATGCAACGGGTCTTAGGAATATTGTGGGTCTTGATTGGAACACAGAGACCGATCAACTCTATGTCATGCAGCACGGTCGGGATATGCTCTTCCAACTTTATCCTGAATATTTTGATGCTAAGCAAAGCGCGGAACTTCCGTCAGAAGTAATGTTTGCATTGAAGCAAGGTGATGATGGGGGATGGCCATACATTTATTATGATCACATTCAAAAGAAAAAGATACTTGCTCCGGAATTTGGTGGCGACGGAAAAAAGACCGGCGGTGAGAAAGCGGTAGACCCTGTCGTAGCGTTTCCGGGTCACATGGGACCGAATGCACTCCTTTTCTATACGGGTAAGATGTTTCCGGAGCGTTACCGCAATGGCGCATTTGTTGCTTTCCATGGCTCATGGAATCGCGCTCCCGAAAAACAGAAAGGATACTTCGTTGCTTTTGTTCCATTTAAGGGAGGAAAACCATCCGGTGAATGGGAAGTTTTCGCCGATAATTTTGCCGGAGTTGAGTCCATTGATTCTCCAGGCCAGGCTCAACATCGCCCATGCGGACTTGCCGAAGGCCCGGATGGCGCACTATATGTCACTGACGATGTGAAAGGAACTATTTACAAAATAACTTACTCCAAGTAATTGAAGTCAGATCTCCAATTCGAACATAATATCTACGTGAAATCTCGAATTTTCATTTTGGTTGTTCTGGTGTCGTTGTGCACCAGCGTGTCAGTTGTGGCACAGTCAATTGCCGACAGAGGTAAGGAAGTGTACGATCAGAATTGCCTTGCCTGTCATCAAATGGACGGCGGTGGTGTCCCGATGCTTACGCCACCATTGGTAAACGCAGAATGGGTACAGGGCGACAAGGTTAGACTGATCAACGTGGTGTTAAAAGGGTTGCAGGGTGTTGAAATCAATGGTGAGATTTACGACAATCCTATGCCGCCGCTGACGCATTTGAGCGATGAAGATATCGCGGCGGTTCTCACGTACGTCCGCGCGAATTTTAATAACAAGGCCGGCCCGATTAAAAAAGAAGAGGTAGTCGCTGCCCGTAAAGCGATGAATTGATTAAAACACTTCGTCTCTGCCGACACCGTCATCCTGAGCTGTGGTGAGGAGGCGTAATAACGGATGGCAGTTTTAACGAATAGTCAACGTCAATCTGACGATTACACAGTGCGAAGGATCCCCTTCAGGTCACTGGGGTCCAATCAACAAGATTGACTTAACCGTGAGGAGATCCTTCGCAGTAACCTAGGTTCACTGTTTGCTTGCCTAGAATAATTGTTTGGATCGTCTTTTATTCTCCTCAGCCAGCTCAGGATGACGGATTGAAAAAATAATCCTTCAAACATGTCCAATTCCGACACCTCGATCGCTATGGAGGCAAACAACAAAAAAGAGAAATGGAACAAAGAATTAACATCATGGAAAAAGGGCCAAAAGCTCTGAAGGCATTGAATAGTTTAGGTGCCTACCTCGGGAAGTCTACAATTGAGCAGCGACTATTGGATCTCATCTGTTTCAGGGTTTCACAAATTAACGGGTGCGCATTCTGCCTGGATATGCACTCAAAGGATCTTCGGGCTGAAGGAGAGACTGAGCAAAGATTGTATATGGTGAGTGGTTGGCGTGAGACGCCATTTTATACTGACCGCGAGCGGGCCGCATTCGCATGGGCCGAGGCACTAACTGATCTTGCGAATGGGCGTGTTAGCGATGAAGTCTATGCCCAGGTACACGAACAGTTTTCGGAAGAAGAGATTGTCGACCTAACCATGGCTGTTAATACTATAAACTGCTACAATCGTATCAATGTCGCATTTCGCGTTGAAGGCGGATCGTACGTGGTTGGACAATTTAAAAAGCAACCGGTACAGGCCGCGGTTTAAAGAATGCCAAGTCATTATTGAACTGGTCCGGGGGAGTTTTGAAAAATACTCCCCCTGATTTGTCCAGTTTTGGGCGCTTCATCAGTTATATGGATGAATTTAGATTGGCCTTGCTATGGAAGTTTTAGTGTTCAAAACAACAGTTGGCGACGTGGAAAGTGTTGAAAAGCTTAGTCCGAGCCTGGATTCCTTGGTTGGCCAGGGCCAATGGAATTTTGCCCTTGACGATTGTGACAGGGTCCTTCGCATCTCCTCGCCGGATGTCCGCCCAGAGATGGCAATTAGAATATTGGCGGAAAATGGTTTCGAATGCCATGAATTGGAGGATTGAAAGCTCAATTCAGTGCGAATTTTGAGCAGTTTTCGAGTCGAGATGCAACCTGCGTCTTATCAGAAGCGTCTTTTAACTATAGTAACCAACCAACCATGAAGACATTCTACATAAGTGCCCTCCTCCTGATTTCAATCAACTGTGTTGCCCAGGAATATTCGTTCAAAGAAAGTTATCAGCTGGGTTCTACCGCTGAAGTTTCAGTTTCATCATCGGATGGTAACATTGAAGCAGTAGCTTTCAACAATGATAAAACGGATGTTTTTTACATCGTACGAAAGAATAACAGGGTTCTTAATATTAGCCGGGCCGAGCTCGAAAAAGAGTTGACGCTGGAAGTGACACAATCGGGCAATAGCCTGAGTATTGTCGTAAAATACAAGAACGAATTTGGATGGACCGATTGGAGAGACAAGATGGTTGTGAGCTTTAGGCTCCAGCTTCCCACGGAAACAACTTGCAACCTGCGGACGTCAGATGGAAATGTTTCCCTAAAAGGTTTTAGCCGAGATCAACGCTGCAACACTAGTGACGGTGACATAAGTGTCTCTGACATACGTGGCGCAGTGACAGCCTCAACGTCGGATGGTAATATAAACGTGGCCAAGGTGGGCGGTAATATTGAAGTTAAGACCAGCGATGGTGATATCCGCCTCGAAGAGATCAAAGGTAATACAAGAGCAAGCACCAGCGATGGCAACATTGTTATTTCGAAAGTCAGGGGCGACACTTATATGAAAACATCGGATGGAGACCTGACCTTCCGCGAACTCGCTGGCTCATTGGATGCTCATACTTCCGATGGAAATGTATCTGGTGATATCGTTGAACTTAAGAATGAAGTAACCATAAGAACCAGCGATGGAAACATCTCTATTACTGTACCCGCCAATGCAGGGATGGATCTGAATATAAAAGGCGAACGGTTGAATGTGCCGCTCAATAATTTTTCAGGGCATTCGGATGAAAGATCAATTCAAGGCAAGTCGAATGGCGGCGGCGCAGATATAAACCTGTCCACGTCCGGTAATGTCACGTTAAGCTATCGATAGAAACTGTATTTCAAAAGATTTAAAAAGCGCCCCGACACGTCGGGGCGCTTTTTTTATTTACATATAGGTCAGAATTATTGCCGCAACGAGAAGCATCGCGAAGTGGTAGCCGGTGTTAATACCGAAGAGTTTCCAGGATTTCTTTTCCCACGCGACTGTTCCAAGATCAACTGGAAAATAGAAACCCAGCCACGTAAAGATCGTTGCATTTGCTATTTTCATCATCGGTGTCATCTCTTTTGCGCCAGGAACAAAACTCCACGCCGCGTTATTGTGGGCAAAGACGTATGCCATAAAGAAATTGCCGATAACCATAAAGATCATTCCTTTGGCTAACTCGCTGCCAGGGGGTTTGACGCTCGTATCAACGCCCATTTCTTTTGCCCAAGCTTTGCCGAAAAGCGGAGTGTACCAGACGAATCCAAGGATAAAGTTGGCAACCACCGTGACGAGAATTGCCGTCATGCTTATACCGAGTTCTTCCATAGTTTTAGGGGTTTGGTTAGATGTAAATAAATATATGATTTCCACAAGTGGGTTCAAATACCACCCTCTTGTCAACCACCCCTAAATCCCCTGAAGGGGACTTTAATACCTTGAAACGAAATTCTCATTTCCTCATCTCCTTATCTCCTAAACTTTTCAACTTCTCATAAATGACTATCTTTAATTATGAGCATCACCAGATTCATATTCCTTTTATTGGCATTGTTCTTCGCTTGTAAACAGAAAGAACAAGTTGGTGAACCATCTATTGCTTTTGTGGGCGCTACTATCATTGATGGAACAGGTGCCAGCCCTTTGCAGAACGGAGTATTGTTGATCCACCACGGACGAATAGTTGCCGTTGGAAGTAAAGCAGATGTAAAAATTCCCGATGGATCGTTGATCAATGATATTTCTGGTAAAACCATCATTCCCGGCATTATAAATGGACACGGCCATGTCGGCGATGTTAAAGGAATTGAAGGTGGACAATATTCGCGCGATAATGTGGTCGACAACTTGTCCATCTATGCACGTTATGGTGTTACCACCGTTGTAAGTCTTGGCGGTGACAAAAAAGAATGCGAACCCATCCGCGCTGTCAACGATACGCTGTCGGCAAATCACGCGCGATTGTTTATTGCGGGCGAAGTTATCAACGGAAAGACCCCCGCAGAAGCGCTGGTTGTGATTGATAGCAATCACCACATGGGCGTTGATTTTATGAAGATCAGGGTTGATGATAACCTTGGGACGAGTCCTAAGATGACTGAGGAGATGTACCGGGCAATTATAAACCATTCGCATGAGCTTGGGTACAAGATTGCTACGCATATGTACTACCTGGAAGATGCCCGTAAGCTTTTGGAAGCAGGAAGCGATCTGCTTGCCCACAGCGTTAGAGATCTTCCCGTCGATGATACGTTCATTGCCTTGATAAAAGAAAAGAAGGTAGGTTACTGTCCTACGCTGACACGGGAGATTTCCACTTTTGTTTATAGCGAGACGCCGGATTTTTTTGTAGATCCGTTCTTTAGAGCGGAGTTCGATAGCGCCACGATCCAGCCACTCAAAGATCCAGCCCGACAGTTGCAAGTGAAAAACAGCGAAAGCGGAAAGAAATATAAACAGCAACTTCCAACCGCAATGGCTAATCTGAAGAAGCTTTCGGATAGTGGTGTACCGATAGTTTTTGGAACTGATAGCGGCGTACCGACCCGTTTTATCGGCTACTTTGAACACATCGAAATGAAAATGATGCAGGATGCAGGTCTCACTCCTATGCAAATAATCGTTTCCGCCTCGAAGAATGCCGCGGAGTACCTCGGATTGAAAGATCTGGGTACACTGTCACCTGGCCATTGGGCGGATTTTCTTGTCCTTGACGCCGATCCGCTAACGGATATAACCAATGCAAGAAAGATATCTTCAGTCTATATCGGTGGTGATGAGGTGACAAAGAAATAAAACCGGCCGGCCATCTAAAGGTGCCCGCTATTGTACTGTTGGGTTGGTTGATGGGGGAACCCACACTCCGTTGATCATAACTCGCTTTACATTCCGCATTAACTTGATGTCTTTAATTGGATCTCCATCAACTACAACAATGTCGGCAAGCTTTCCTTTCTCTATGCTGCCAAGCCGTTCATCAACACGAAAGTATCTGGCATTTTCCATCGTAGCGGCTACGATCACTTCCATTGGCGTTAGTCCCGCTTCGTGTAACAATTCCATTTCCCTGAAATATGCATAACCATATTCAGCATATGCGACGTACGTATGTGAGCCCACTACAATCCTGACTCCGGCTTTTTTTGCGAGACCCATAAAAGAAAGCATATTTCTAAATGCGGCTACTTCTATACTGTCTCCCTTGTCAGGCCGCTTTTCAAAGGCAGCCAGCGTTGGACTTAAAAAGATCTTCTTCTCTGCAAGAAAACGGCAAAGAGAATCCGCTACGTCATTGCTCGATACATCAATACGATTCCACACTTCATATCTTCCACGTTTTCGGGCATCGTTGTCAGCCAGTACGCGGAGCTTGTACTGTTCTGCTTCCATCGGTGGAATCAGGATAGGACCAAAAGACGTTACATGTTCAATTCCATCTAGTCCGGCGTTTATCGCATCCCAGGCGTTAGTGATCTCTAAATGAGCTGTAACAGGAAGCCCGTGCTTATGTGCTTCGTTGCAAACTTCTTTTATCGTTCCTAAAGGCAGTCCAAAATATACTTTGATCGCAGTTGCTCCGGCATGTGCGAGTCGCTCTACAGCGATACGACCTTCTTCAGCATCTTGAACGATAATAGCATCCTCCGGGTAAGCAGGTGGGAATGTGTTGAGGTGAGGGCCCGTTAAGAATAACCTCGGAACAGGCAATCCGGTCAATTGAACGCTGTCGTACATTTCAATCCATTCGCCTGGGTCCCGCACCGACGTGATTCCACGACGAACATAAATTGACGGCATGTCGTGACTGTCTTCATTATGATAGTGAGCGTCGAACATGCCCGGTAGAATAGTCATACCGGTAACGTCCACTACTTCTGCCTCTGCGGGGATATTTGTTTCGTCTTTCTTCCCTGCGAATTCGATCTTGTCGTTCCTGACAATCACGCAGGAGTTGGAAAGGGGCTCGCCTCCATTTCCATCGATAAGCATTCCTCCGACAAGGGCAATTGTTTTATCGCCTCTGGGTAATTTTTTTGCGTTAACCTCTTGAATGGTTTTGCGTGCATGCTCATTGACCTCGTCAGTAGATGAATTGGTATTCGCAGTGCAGCTTACCAGTAATGCGAGAATAGAAATACGAAAAAGATTTGTGTCCATGGATACCAAAGATATCCCAAATCTCTTTTAGTATTGAGTATTTAGTAGTTAGTATTTAGTATCCGTACCTCGTCCTATGCCCGCTACGTCTAGACCTTACTACAGAAGCAAATGGAATAGGCTAAATCGAAGCAACGCTAAGACGTGGCTCCTTCAGGGAAAGCTTCTTGTGATGGAAGATGTATGACAGCGCGAGGAGGCCAAAGAATATTAGCATCGTTAGCATCATGGGATCAAAGCCGGCAGCAGCAATTCCGGAATAAGTCGCTCCGATGAGGTCGAATGTAAAACCTGCATACGCCCATTCCTTTAGTCTGGGAAATCCGGGAACTAGAAGTGCTATTACACCGAGAAGTTTAGCAACTCCGAGGAGTGGAAGAATATATATGGGATAACCGAGATGCGTAAGAATTGTCACCCATTCCGCCGATGATAACAAATTGGGAATAGCTGACGACATCATGAACGCCGCGAACAGGCCGGTGGATATCCAGTAGATAACATTTACCTTTTTCATATGTATTAGAATTTAGAAGTTAGAATTTAGTAGTTAGTATTTAGTAATGATTATTGCATGTTGGGCTTACCCCTAGACCTCTATACCCCTAGACCTCTAGACCTTATTTCAGAAATGGATCAATAATACCCGCAAGCTTCGCCGTTTCCATCATCAACGTCACATGCGTCATTCCTGGTATTATTGCCAGTCGTGACTTTGGCAGTCCGGAAATATCACCGAAAACACCGCCGCCGCACAATCGATACATTTCAGCGATGTGATTTAGATCGACGCCGTCATTGTCGCCACTGATAATTAATACGGGGCACTTCAATGCTTTTAGATTATCTGCACCGAGATCAAAAGGAACACCTTCTGAGGCAACCATCTTGTTCACCCAATCCTTCCAGTGATTTTTATCAGGAGCAAGTCGGTCGTAATCGGTTTTTAGCGGAGTGTTTTCAAAGAACTCCGGCTTAATGGTAGGAAAAAGGTCGCGCGCAGACTGAAGCCATCCATCGAGCCTGAATACTGATGAAATAATGACAAGGCTGGTCACGCGCTTTGGATGTTTGATTGCAAGTTCAAATGCAACTGTTCCACCCAGGCTATAACCCAAGACATCTGCGCTATCAATTTTCAAATGATTGAGAAGCCCATCGACATCACTTGCAAGTGCCGGATAGGAGTAGGGCCGGTCGATGTCGCCGGTCCGTCCGTGTCCTTGCATCTCAAGAGCGATCACTTTGTGTTTTTTCGCTAGCTCTGGTATTAGTTGCGCGAAATTCAGGTCGATGGTCATGAAACTTCCATGCAAAAGCACTAATGGCTTTCCCTCACCGTGGATTTCATAGTACATTTTAAGTCCGTTTACGGGTGCATATCCGCTTGACTTAAGTGTTTTTGGAGCAGCCGTTTTCTGTTGAGCACTACCAACGATTGACGTTAGGATCAATAAGAAAATCAACGTTTATGGTGTCTTCGCGTTTTTCATAATCATAAAGGTCGTTTTTTTAAATGAAACCATATGGTTGCAAATATATACGCAACCGAGTGGTTGCGCAATAAAAATCTGATTTTTTTTTGATTTTCAGAACCTGTCAATCTTCTAGCCTGCACTTGTTTATTTACAGTACAAATATGCAATGCGCGAATATACCAGGCGGGGTGTGAGAGCGACAGTTTACGAGGTGAATTGCGTCAGGGGGGTCCCGTTAACCGTTAACTGTTATCCGTTAATCGTGAGTGTGAGTTTTTGAGTGGTGTGTTTTACTGCCAAGACGCAAAGTTTTCCGCAAAGTCTTAGCGATTCCTTTGCGCCATAGCGTCGTTGCGGTTAACATGCTCACACCGACACCCACACATGGAAGACCGGTACCCTATCTATGGGCCACTCACGCGGATAACGATTAACGATTAACGGACAACGGATAACGGCGATCGGCCCCACGGTCCCTGAATTGTGCCGGAGTAATTTTATTTATCTTCTTAAATGCGGAATAAAAGGCGGATAGCGTATTGAACCCGCTCTCATACGCGATCGCTTCGATGGTAAGCGTTTTGCTTCCTTCAGCAATGAGAAGGGTTTCCGATTTGCGAATGCGGTATTGTACCAGCAATTCCGAAAAACTTTTTTCAAAGTATGCATTGATCGTTCGTGAAACGAGATACGGCGGCACTTTCAAATGAGAGCCAAGTTTCGTTACCGTTAAATTCGGATCGGTGTAAATTTCATTCTTATCAAATAGTTCAAGAATACGCTTTCCCAGTTCTTCATACTGCGTTGATGTGTCGTCTTGTTTTCTACTTGTGTCCGCCACAAAGAGTTTTGAGCGAGGTATCGCCCACAATGACAAAGAATAAAAGATCAGCGCAGCAGAAATAACAATCAACTGATAGGTTAGCGGTTCATAGAAGATCAATTGTAATACAAAGGTTATCCAAAGGATAGTGATCCCTCCAAGAATAAATGTGATCCATTGCCACTTGAGATCATCCGCCTTAAATACGTCTTTGTGTTTATAAAGGTAGTAGGCGCTTGCGATCACATACACGATCATATGTACGGTGAATGCATAATAAAACCTCCACAGTCCCATCAGTGCCAACCCTAGCGCAATTATTCCCGGAAGAAAGTGGAGATAGTGGAAACTTCGGAGCCGAAAGGAATTATCAAACAGGCTGCGTGTGAAGAAATAGGCTAGAGGACCGATTTGCGCCATGCTTGCCAAACCGAGGGTCGTGAAGAAGTCCAGGTGGCCGGGAAAGACAAAACCGGTTACAGATTTCCCGACCCGCAACGCAAGCATCACGAGCAGAAGTGACAAAAGTCGATTTGACAGCCGGTTGTTGAGGCGGAAAAGAACGACAGCCCAAAAAAGAGCATGGCCGCAGGCAATCGATGATATCACTAGAACTGCATACATAGGAAAGTAAATCAGGGCAAACAACTAAATAATCACGATCAACTACTACTGATTCGCGAATCTTGAAAAGAATTTGACAAGAGTTACCGACATTTCTAAAAAAAACTATGGAAACGATCCATCGACGTAACTTCTTTTTGAAAAGTGGCCTCCTCGTAACGGGGACGTTTCTTTTTCCAGGACGATCCAATGGAGAAACAATAACCACGAATTTTATGCAAGACAGACCCGCTCCAATCAGCGCTGAGCTGGTGCAGGAATTTGTAAAGGTTTCGCACGGAAACCTTGAAAAGGTAAAAGAGATGCTCAACCAACAGCCAAACCTATTGAACGCGGCGTGGGATTGGGGAAACGGCGACTATGAAACAGGCATGAATGCGGCAGGTCATATGGGCCATGTCGCAATTGCTGAGCTTCTTCTGTCAAAGGGTGCTCGCATGGATATCTTCTGTGCGGCCATGCTCGGCAAATTGGACATCGTCAAACCAATTCTGGATGCGTATCCAAATCTCAAAACATCAAAGGGGCCGCATGGGCTGAAGTTACTTCATCATGCGGAAAAAGGAGGAGAGAATGCTAAGAGTGTGTTGGAGTATTTAAAGGGGATCGGGGCGGAGTAACCCGTTAATTGTTAATCGTTAGGAGAATGCGTGCTCATAGGCATACTTTGTGAAAGTTGTTAATAGTTATTCCACTTGCGTGCGATCACGAGGACTCGTGCCAGATGAAATTCGGGATATCAAATAAACCCGTTTCTCCGCACGACCGTGGATTAACTATTAACCATTAACAACAGGCACAAACTCTCTTACCTGCACGAGAGCGGCCAAACTATGCGAAAATTAACTTGGTATGCGCTACTGGTTTATCTACGCTTGAGTATTATTCGAACCAGAAATCTCTCTCACTGTCGCCGGCTCCGTCTTATTCTTGAACCACTTCCAGATCGCACCACCTAATGCCACAATAGCTAGTCCAATAAGCTTTATGTTTTTAAGGAGTAATGCAAGTATTCCTGCCTTCGCGAGAACTTTACCGGCAACAAGTCCGCCGATCGTCCATGCGGCAACCTCATCGACTTCAGGATTGAAATCGTGGTATTGATTTCCATCCGAGTATGCAAAGGCTGTTAGAACAGGCTCGATGTTTTCCTTCACTTCCGGTAAGTCGGTCATTGAGGCAACCGCATTTAGAACCAATACCCCTTTGCGCCCAAGGACACGAACGTTGTAATTAAGAGTGTTCTCCTCCGATTCACCAAACTTGATTTCTTTTGCCCAGTGTAGGATCTTTTTATCCTTATCATAAAAAGGAGGAGTAGCCCAACCGATAATCGAGATAGGGTCATAACCTTGTTTCGTCCTCGATTCGTTTTCTTCTGTTGTTTCTGTTTGAAGCTCTTCTAATAGCTCATCATAGTCGATATCGTCTGCGTCGTCATCCTTTACATAACCCATTTCTTCATAGGTGATAATGAATGCCCACGCTTCCATCGAGGTTATGGGAATATCAGCAGGAACAAGCATTCCCATCGTACCGTCGCCACCGGGATTTCCCCAAAGGTCATGAATAACGGTACGCGCCTCGTTTGCATCGAGATATCTGAACCCCTCTGGAACTTTGAGCGTCCCAATGTTATTGTCGAACTTGATCTCTCCGCTTTGGTAATTGAAACTGGATTCAAGACTATCCATGTAGATCTGCGTGCTGTCGACGGGGTCGGCCGCAAATGTTGTTGCCACTGAGAGGCACAACATTAGAGTGAATAATTGCTTCATTGCTAATGGTTTAGGATTGGAATACAAGAACGGAACTTTTTAAACCACTTATGGCGAGTCGTAAGTTTTTCGATGTTTGTGATTATTTTATTAGCCGTCGTGACGTCGATCGTTCAAAAATAGCGACCAACTGACCGGTTAGCGGTCGGGATGATAAAGCCCCGCGTAATAGATTTTATTTTTTTAACTGGTTACCTTTATTGTTTAAACAAACATGGATATGTTCATCATCGATCTGAACTACGTCGTTCCCCTCGAACAACTTGACAAGCACATGACCGATCATGTGAAGTTCCTGCACAAATACTATAAGCAAAATGTGTTCGTCGCTTCCGGCCGGAAGGTTCCCCGTACCGGTGGGATTATCCTCGCATTAGCCAATTCAAAAGAGGAAGTTGAGAAGATCATTAGCGAAGACCCTTTTGCTGTTCACAAACTTGCTGAATTCAAGATCACGGAATTCCAAACTTCTCAATCACATCCCGATCTAAAGAATCTCCTCGCCAAGAAATCTTGACCTGATCAATCCATACCTTATATCCTTATTTCCCTTATACCCTATACCCTATACCTTTTTTAATCTAAATTGTACGCTGTATGGGCAAGCAAATATTACTCGTCGGCTTCGGTGGCTTTATTGGCAGTGTTGCCCGCTACTTGCTTTCTGGCGCAATAACTAAGTGGTTTCCAACTTCATTTCCAATTGGAACTTTTATTGTCAATGTTGCCGGCTGTTTGTTTATTGGAATCATATATGGTATCGCGAGCCGCTTTGGATGGATGACACAGGAGTGGAAACTTTTTTTGGCGACAGGTATATGCGGCGGCTTTACAACTTTTTCAGCATTTGCGTATGAAGGCTTCAGACTTGTCGAGACGTCCGAGTATTGGACATTCGCGAGCTATACGCTGTTAAGTCTGATTTTTTGCCTGTTAGCTGTTTTTTTTGGAATAAGTCTGAGCAAGTTATAATTCCACAACAAGCGCGACTAAAAAATTTCGCGATTGAGTGATTCCCTGCGGCACCTTTGCGTCCTTGCATCTCTGCGGTGAAAAAAATGCGCCCTGTCCTATAACATGTAAACAGTCTGGTCCTACAAATACGGATATCGGTTATCGATTAACCTGTCTATTGGCAAGCAGGTGGATAACATGTCAGAGTGTGAGCGTGTGCGGGGTGTGAATGTCGAACTCCCAATGTCGAATGTCGATAGACACGCGCAGTAACGCCTTCCCTTTGTATATTGCCTTATGAAATGGATAACCCGAGAACGTCCTAAGATTGATCGTATCGCTTGTCCGTGGCTTATCAAACGATTTGTAGATAAAGAAGCCGAGTTTATCTATACTCCCTTCAACGAGGTTATTCAGAAGTCAAAGGAACTCGGGGCCATTCCATTTGATGTTCCGGATGTCGAATACACCCATTATGGCGATCAGTGCACTTTCGACTACATTATAAAAAAGTATAAGCTTAAAGATCCTGCGCTTCACTTGATAGCTGGTATCGTTCGCGGTGCGGATACCGACAGACATGATATCTCGGCGCAGTCTTCTGGTTTGTGGGCTATATCGGCAGGGCTAGCCTACAATATTACCAACGACCTTGAACTGCTTGACAAAGGAATGCTGATCTACGATGGATTGTATAGTTGGGCAAAATACCTGCAAGGAGAAAAGCATACTCAAAATCCCGCTGAAAATATGTTGCTGGATGTGTACCAGAAATTTCTTAGGGACAAGTCGAACAAAGTGCCGGAATGGGCGACGGAACTCAAGGCCATCATACAAGACCACATTGACACAAACCTTTCATTAACACTTAAAGCCATCTCTGAAAATCTTCACGTTCATCCGTCATATCTTTCCCGTGAGTTCTCAAAATACTTTGATGACCTATCCTTCGGTGATTATATCCGGAAGTTACGAATAGAAAAAGCAACTATTTTGTTGACGGGATCTCAGTATTCGCTTGCGGAGATTGCTTATCTCACAGGATTTTCAGATCAGAGTCATTTCAACAGGATCTTCAAGAAGCATATCGGAATAACACCTGCTCAGTATCGCCGGAAAAATCACGGGAAAAAGTAAATCCTGTACTATTAGTAAGTTTTATTCTATCCTCCTTTTACATTGTGTAATAGAATTGCACTTTAAGTACGATTACCAATGAATTTCCGACAACTAACTCTATTGCTGATAATTTTTCCCTTAGTGAGTTTGGCTCAAGCTCCGGATAAAGAAATTCATAACCGCGAGCAGCTTTGGTTGGGTTATTTCAATCAAACTAGACTATCCAAAAGGTGGGGCCTGTGGCTTGATGTTCACTATCGGAGAACTGACAACTTTATCGAGAGACCATTTCAAATCCTGCTGCGACCAGCCGTTACGTTCTACATAAAAGATAATCTTCGGGCTAATGCTGGCTACGCATTCGTTAATCACTTCCCTGCTGAAGGCTTGGAAACTTCCAGGCCAGAAAACAGATTCTGGCAACAAATATGGTGGAATCAAAAGTATTCTTCCTTTACCACACTGCAGTGGCTTCGGTTCGAGCAACGTTTCGTGAGAAAGATCGCCAACGATGAATTACAGGACGGTTATAATTTCAACTATCGTCTGCGCTACAACATTTCTTTCTTTATTCCGCTCAAAGGCAAAGAGCTTGCAGCCAAAGTACCGTTCGCGGCAATTATTGATGAAGTGTTTTTGAACTTTGGGGAAAGGGTCGTTTATAATACGTTTGATCAAAATCGCTTCTTTGCCGGAATAGGCTATATGTTCACGTCACATCTCAACGCTCAACTTGGTTACATGCATGTATTTCAGCAGGAAAGTTCCGGAACCTCCTACTGGTCAACTCATGCGATCAGGCTATTTGTTTTTCATACACTTGATTTAAGAAAGGCTCATGAATGATAGCCCTCAGATAATTCCATATACACTAAGAGATCTGATCATCTACTTTTTGAAACTCGGTACCTGGGGTTTTGGAGGCCCTGTGGCCTTAGTGGGTTATATGCATCGGGATCTCGTCGAAAATCGAAGTTGGATCAGCGAAGAGGATTATAGGGAAGGGCTGGCACTTGCTCAGTTAGCGCCCGGACCTCTTGCCGCCCAGCTTGCTATTTATATCGGATATGTACACTATCGCATCCGTGGTGCAACGCTGGTTGGGATTGCATTTGTAATACCTTCGTTTGTAATGGTTATTGCTCTTGCTTATGCGTATGTTTTATTTGGTGGGATTTCATGGATGCAGGCTGTTTTTTATGGTGTAGGTGCTGCAGTCATCGGAATAATTGCCATTGGTAGTTATAAACTAACCACCAAAAGTATCGGTCGGGATAAATTGGGATGGGCGATATTTATCGCTCTTGGTGTGATTACATTCATCACAGAACAGGAAATCTTATGGTTGATACTTCTGGCAGGTATAATTATGTGGATGGTAAAAGCTCCGCCGAATTGGTTGACGTTTAGGGCAAACAGCCTGCTTCCATTTGTCATCGAGCTTAGTCCCGTGACGATGGAATCAAAACTTTGGCAGCTCGCGTGGTTTTTCACAAAAGCGGGAGCATTTGTTTTTGGCAGCGGTCTGGCTATTGTTCCGTTCTTGTACGGCGGAGTTGTCAAGGAATATCAATGGCTTAACGAACAACAATTTGTTGATGCCGTCGCTGTGGCTATGATTACCCCTGGTCCTGTCGTTATCACAGTAGCCTTCATCGGTTTTCTCGTTGCCGGATTTCCGGGTGCATCCGTTGCTGCATTCGCGACGTTCTTTCCGTGTTATATATTTACGATCCTGCCGGCTCCTTATTTCAAGAAGTATGGAAAACATCCGGCCATCAAAGCTTTCGTAGATGGAGTAACCGCTGCTGCAATCGGGGCAATTGCCGGCGCTGTGCTTGTATTGAGCAAAAGAATGTTATCGGATATTCCGTCAATACTTATTGCATTGGCAACCATAGGAGTTCTCCTCAAATTCAAAAAAATCCCGGAGCCGCTAATTATTCTAGTCGCTGCTTTGATTGGTGTCGTGATCAAATTGGGGATAGGGGGATAAGGGGATAAGGAAATTCAAGAATTCCTCTTATTGCAGTATCTTATTTCCCTATCTCATTATCGCTCCGCGATAATGGCGTTAGGATCATCCAGCATTGACTTTTCTTTCGGAGAAAGTTGTAGATCTTCCGCGATCGTCGCTGGCGTGGGCCGCATTAAATAAAACACCACAAACGTAAAAACAGGAATGGCAAACAGGTAAAGCTTTGCGGTGAGAAACATAACCACGGCGGCAAAGAAACCCGGAAGTTCAAGACTAGCCGATCGCGACAACAATGCCGCCAAATATCCAGGCATCTTTTTCTTTAATTCTTTTGTTTTATCGATGCGCGATAACATGTATCGATAGATAAAATGCGCACCTGCAAAACCAGCTACAACGACCGCTATCAAGAGGTAGGTTAGATTGTCAGTCAGTCCCTCGTCTGTCGTGGGAACAAACTGGCCCGAGTAAACCAAGGCGAAAACGAGCGCGGAGAATGCGAGCATTATTCCAGCTTGCGCGAAGTAGATGAGGTTAATTTGAGAGAGGTATTTCTTGGAAGTGAAGGACTGGCTCATGCGATAAATTAGCAATTATTTTTGAGAAGGAAAGGAAACAGGGAAATGATGAGCTCAGCCACACATGTAGCTCAAAATTAGGCGACTGAAACCTTCAACCTGAAATCTTGAAACCAGTATTCGGCCCTGTTTCCCATACAAAACGTGGCATATTTTTCGTTATACCAATGTTGTTAAAACACGATTAGAACTATGAAAAAGCTTGGAAATAAGGGAATTGTGATGGTAATGGGTTTCCTGGTAGCGTGTATGCTGAGCGTAAGTTCGGTGAAAGCTCAGGGAGGTGTTTCATTCCAGGTGTTTTATGATGAATTGCAACCTTACGGTACATGGGTTAACCACAATCATTATGGTTACGTTTGGATGCCACGGGTTGACAGAGGCTTCGTGCCATATGCAACTAACGGATACTGGATAAATACAGAATATGGCAACACATGGGTATCGGATTATTCGTGGGGATGGGCGCCATTTCACTATGGCCGTTGGTTCTATGATGATTTCTACGGTTGGATGTGGGTACCCGACAGTGCCTGGGGACCTGCGTGGGTAGTATGGAGAAGTGGCGGCGGTTATTATGGATGGGCACCGTTGATGCCTGGATTCGGTTACAGCGCATCATACAATTATTACAACCGGATTCCTCATCACTACTGGAGCTTTGTTCCGTACCGTTACGTAACGTACCGTTCTGTTTATCGTCATTGCGTTCCGAGACCACACGTCGTGAGGATCTATAATCAGACGACAATAGTTACGAACAACTATACCGATAACAGGCGCCGTACTTATTTCACGGGTCCTTCACGAAGGGAGATTGAAAGAACAACTCAGGAACGAGTGCGTGTGTATTCTGTAAACGACCAAAGTCGTCCCGGAAGAACTGCTGTGGAACGCGACCGTGTGAGTTTGTATAAACCTGAAATCGACAATTCGAATTCTTCAAGATTGAATTCCATGCCTTCGCAGTATATGCGTGACAATGGAAAGGGCAAGCTGGAACAGGTTGAAGCGCGTCGTGAGCGCACCTCAGAAGCATACAGGGAGCGCAGTTTGGAAAATGAGTTGCCAAAGAAACAAGATGAACGTCGTGAAACTACTGAGAAACGCGGCGGCCTGGAGCAGATGGAACGCACTCAACAACGTGATATGCAGCGTGAGAGTGAAGCATTCGAACGTTTTAGAAACGAACGAGAGAATCCTGTGCGTGAAACCGAACGAAATCGCGCTGAGGAATCCAGAAAACTGGAGCAGCTGAATGAGCAACGCCGCTCCAACAATACCGAGTTGCGCAGGCAGCAATTCGAAAAACAAAACGAAATGCTTGAGGAACAACGCAACTTGCAGCGTCAGAATTACCCTCGCGAAGATCAGCGTAGGTCTAATACGAGCGAGATGCGCAAGGATCAGTTCGAAAAACAGAATGAAATGCTTCAACGACAAAATGACCTGCAACGTCAGAGGGACAATACGGTGAGGGAGCAACAACGCAATAATGAAAATATTCGTCGTCAACAATTTGAAAGACAAAATTCGGAACGCGAAGGTCTTCAAAATGAAATGAGACGCCAGGAACGACAGCCGCAAAGTCTTCAGCGGATGCAGCGACCAAATCAGGAAAGGTTTAGTCAACCGAATTCGAATGTCGAGCGACAGCGTTCCGGTTCGCAACAGGAAATCAGGCGGAGCACATTCGATCAAAATCGTCAGGCTCCTGCCAGAAATCACGGCGGAAATTCCGGCGGAAACAACGCACCGCGACGACACAATTGACGTCAATATAAGGTGGATGAAAAGTCGTCCACCTTTTTTTATTTTCCACGTGTGTCATTTTACGGGGATACAATACGATTCTTGATCTTGACATAATTACAACATCTCAACGCCCAGATGCCATAAAGAGACGGCGTCCCGTTAGGGACATAATATTGGTAGAAGGATGAATTTCTTTTATTCGAAATCCCGTCAGGGATGACACAAATAGCGATGCGCTGTCATCGAGATCGAATGTTGGACATCGGCGATTAGTCATCGATACTCATTCTGTAATTCTTCATTCATCAATTATTCAGCAGAATGTAAACCCTTATTTGTTAATTTCACGACCTGCGCTGGTGATGAAATCATAAAATGAAACTAACTGCTGATTCACTTCGACTTTCCGCCACAGATCTCGCAAACTATCTTGGTTGCAGGTATCTCACCGAGCTTGATCGCGCCGTTGCGACGGGAAAATTGGCGAAACCTGATTATTTCGATCCATCTTTAGCTATTCTCGCTAAACGCGGCGCACAGCATGAAGCTGATTATGTAGAATTTCTGCGTAACAAGGGTCTTAGCATTATTGCGTTACATGGCAAACCAGTCGATGATACTGTCGAAGCAATGAAGCAAGGGTTTGATGTTATCGTTCAAGCGACGTTGACGGAAAGAAATTGGTTGGGAAATGCGGATATACTTCTTAAGGTAAATGAAAACAGCAACCTCGGCGGTTGGTCATACGAAGTACAGGACACCAAGCTTTCGCAGAACACAAGACCCGCGACCCTTCTACAACTTTGCCTTTATACAGATCTACTGTCGCGCATTCAGGGTTTTGTGCCCTCAAAGATGTATGTGGTAAAACCAGGAATAGATTTTCCAACGGAAGAATTTTTGTTCACAGACTTCAGAGCGTATTACGACCTTATTAGAAGGAATTTTGAACACACGATCGCTAATCCAGTGAATGGTCTGTATCCGGAGCCCGTACCGCACTGCGATATTTGCCGGTGGTGGAAACGTTGCGATGCACAAAGGCATACGGACGACTACCTGTCGTTGATAGCAGGTATCAGGACCTTGCATCGTAATGAGTTAACGCGCCAGGGGGTGGAGACCTTGGAACAATACGCACGTATATCTGACCCGTTGCGGGAGAAACCCGAACGGGGAAACATTGAATCCTACCGCTCAATTCACGAACAGGCAAAGATCCAGCTTGAAGGTCGCATCCAGAACAAGCTTCTGTACAAATTACTCGCCTGCGATCCAGGTCGGGGGTTGTACCGGCTGCCTGAACCGAACAAAGGTGATATCTATTTTGATATTGAGGGTGATCCGTTTTACGGCGAAGGTGGACTTGAATATCTGTTGGGAGTCACCTATCAGAATGAAAACGGAGGGTTCGTATATTCCGGAAGGTGGGCGATGGATCAACGAGAAGAGAAAAAGATCTTTGAAAATTTTATTGACTTTATCATGCAACAATGGTCGAGGAATCGATCAATGTATATTTACCACTATGGCATATATGAGCCAGCAGCCGTAAAACGACTTTCGGGTCGTCACGGCACGCGAGCGGATGAAGTAGACCAATTATTACGCGCCGAACGATTTATCGATCTTCACGCAGTTATTCGCGAAGGTCTCAAAGCCAGCGTTGAACGTTATTCGCTTAAAGATCTCGAAAGATTTACGGACTACACACGTAAGATCGACCTTCCCGTTGCAGGGGCTTCACGTCGTGCGCTTGAGTCTGCCCTCGAGCTGAAAGAATTGTCTTCGTTGCCCGAGGACACGAAAACGTTGGTACAGGATTACAACGAGGACGATTGCAGAGCCACCGAAGCGTTGCATAGGTGGCTTGAAAAACTTCGATCGGAAGCCATATCTATCGGCATGGCTATTGGAAGACCTGAGATAAAAACGGGAGAGGCACCTGACAATGTCCAGGAGATTCAGACGCGTGCGGCAGCATTGTTCAGGGAACTAACAAAAAAACTTCCGGAAGATCGTTCGATATGGACCGAAGCAGAACGGGCAAAGTGGCTGTTAGCGCACGTTCTTGAATATTTCCGGAGAGAAGACCGTAGTGCATGGTGGGAACATTTCCGAGTCAACGAATTAGAGCATCTTGATCTTTTGAGTGAGAGAAAAGCAATTACAGGTCTCAAGTTCTTGATGGAGGTCCCTGGCGGGCCGCGTAGCAAATTACCAATTCATCGTTATGAATATCCCCCGCAAGAAGTTGGTTTGGACGAAGGAGATGAATTGTACCTGGTGAAGAGTAATTTGTCTAAAGTCGGAACCCTACATGGCATTAATACGGAAGCGTACACCGTTGATATAAAAAAGACGGCAAAAACGAAGGACCTCCATCCAGTTGCAATTCATATTCTGGATCGAATTGATATTAAAACTCTTGCTACATCTGTGATGAACCTGGCGGAGTCAGTAATTGAAGATGGAATTGAGAGCGACTGGCCACATAGAGCGCCAAAACATTTGTTGCTTAAAAAGAAACCCAGACTATTGAGTGGTGATTACCAAACTCTGTTAGCTCCGGGTGAAGATCCTGTACTTGGAGCGATCCGCCTTGCTCTTAATCTTGACAAAAGTGTGCTTGCTATTCAGGGACCACCAGGTTCTGGCAAGACCTACACTGGAGCGAAGATGATCATTGAGCTAGTCAAAGCGGGCTACAAGGTCGGGATCACTGCTGTTAGCCATAAGGTTATACGCAACTTGTTCGAGAAGATCATCGAATTCAATAAGACTGAGAAGGCGATAGAGGGCTTCGTTCATAAGATCTCGGAGAAAAGCGACACCCCACCGATCGGAATTACGGAAGTGACCGAAAACCCTGATGCCATCGCTGGTTTGAAGGATGGCAAAGTCGTTGGAGGGACTACGTGGCTTTGGGCAAACACGATTTCAGAAGGCGTCTTAGATTATTTGTTTGTGGATGAAGCAGGCCAGATGTCCTTGTCGCAGGTGCTGGCTGCATCGCGCGCGGCGAAGAACCTCATCTTGCTAGGTGATCCTCAACAATTGGAACAACCACAAAGAGGCTCTCATCCTGAAGGAAGTGACGTTGCAGCACTCACCTATTTATTGGACGGCCATAAAACAATTCCGCCTGACAAAGGATTATTCCTGAGTGTCACCCGAAGACTACATCCGTTGATTTGCAATTTTACATCGGAGTTATTTTACGAGGGAAGGCTTAAGCCGCTTGCGGGTCTGGAGAAACAAAAAATAATTGGTAGCGGACGGTTTAATGGTGCCGGCTTATTTTACGTGCCTGTCGAACATTCCGGAAACCAGGATAAGTCTAATGAAGAAGTTGACGCCGTCGCAAGAATAGTTAACGAGCTACTTAGTCATGACACGAAATGGGTCGATTCGAATGATAAACAACATGTTCTTCAGTCTGAAGATATTCTGATCGTTGCACCGTACAACTCCCAGGTTAGTGCGCTTCGCGAGAGATTACCCGGCATTCGCATAGGTACCGTCGACAAGTTTCAAGGTCAGGAGGCGCCAATAGTTATATATTCGATGACGAGTTCTTCCGCTGACGATGCGCCACGAGGAATGAGCTTTCTCTACAATCTGAATCGGCTTAACGTCGCAACAAGTCGCGCGAAAGCTATGTGCATATTAGTGGCATCTCCGAGGTTGATGGAACCCGAATGCCGAACCATCGAGCAAATGCGGTGGGCAAATGCACTTTGCAGGTTCAGAGATCTTGCTTCAGTTCCCCAAATGATACCAACGGAGCAATAAGACATTGGCTGATCTATGCAATTAAACTAACTTATCGTT